>Ga0180009_10001140_pt1 | contig 33188 bp, 30 predicted proteins | sample OS_PC_MetaG_FD_123537 | JGI IMG/M metagenome (GOLD analysis project Ga0180009, IMG submission 123537) | Groundwater microbial communities from the Aspo Hard Rock Laboratory (HRL) deep subsurface site, Sweden - OS_PC_MetaG | ecosystem: Environmental > Aquatic > Deep subsurface > Groundwater...
CCGACAAGGTGGCTGACGCACTCAAAAATTATGTCCTGACGCAAACCGAATATTTGCGTACGGTGAACGACTACAACATGAACGTGGCGCAACTTGCGCGCCTGACAGGTGAACTCAAGTAAGCCGGACGCGTCTACCCCTTGCTTGATATTGACTTGCTCCACTTTCCAACAGGATGATTTGATTATGTTGCGCTCACTATTTTTGCTGTTAGCCCTGATGGCGGGATTCCATTCCGCCCCGGTACTGGCTACAGATACGCCTCCCGATGTGTTGGCGCGTACCACCACGAATGAAGTGCTGGCCATATTGAAGCAGGACAAGGAGCTTCAGAATGGCAATCTAAACAAGGTGTACCAGCTGGTCGAAGCCAAAATACTGCCTAATTTCGACTTCAACCGGATGACTCAACTGGTGATTGGGAAACACTGGCCACGGGCCACTGCGAAACAGAAGCAGGCGCTGGTAACCGAGTTCCGTAATCTTCTGGTTCGCACGTATGCCAGTTCATTGACGGCTTTTACCAACCAAACCGTCGACTTCAAGCCTTTGGTCATGAAACCGGATGACACGGATGTGACCGTGCGTTCCGAGATTCGTCAACCCGGCGGGCAGCCGATTCCCATTGATTACAACATGTACAAATCCACCTTTGGCTGGAAAATTTACGATGTCACCATCGACAGCGTCAGCCTGGTCACCAATTACCGGTCCTCCTTTTCCAGCACGATCCGTCAGAAAGGAATAGACGGACTGATTAAAACCCTGGCTGACCAGTCCAGCCGCAATTCCGCCAGTCCCGCACCGCGTTCCGGCTCGTGATGGAATGTGAAGGAAACTGCTGCCGCATTTCGGGCTCAGTGACGGTGGATAGCACCGGCGATTTGCTGCGTGAATTGCAGCCTCATTTGTCGCAGGGTGTCGATACTTTGGACTTCAGCGCTGTCGAGTCCGTTGACTCGGCTGTGCTGGCCCTCGTTTTCAGCGCCATGCGCCAAACCCGGCAGGCCGGCCGTACGCTCGTTTGCACCGGTCTTCCCGCCAGCTTTGCCACCCTCGCCGAACTGTACGGGGTATCCGAACTGTTGCCCGCATGAGCCAGGAAACACCGGCGATTCGCGTTAGCGCACTGCATAAAAATTTCAAGCAAACCCAGGCACTTGATGGCGTCTCGCTTGAAGTTGAGCAGGGGGCTTTTTTTGGACTGCTGGGTCCGAACGGAGCGGGTAAAACCACGCTCATTTCAATTCTTGCCGGGCTCACCCGCGCCAGTTCAGGCACGGCCTCGATCATGGGCCACGATGTGGTGCGGGATTATCGGCAGGCCCGTCGTGCACTCGGTGTCGTGCCGCAGGAGCTGGTTTACGATCCTTTTTTCAATGTGCGCGAGACGCTGCGCATCCAGTCTGGTTTTTTTGGTCTCAAGCACAACGATGACTGGATAGACGAGATCATGCATCACCTCGATCTCACACCCCATACCGACAAAAATACCCAAAGTCTGTCGGGCGGCATGAAGCGCCGTCTGCTGGTGGCGCAGGCGCTGGTGCACAAGCCGCCGGTCATCGTGCTCGACGAGCCGACTGCCGGAGTGGATGTGGACCTGCGGCGCTCGCTGTGGTCATTCATCAGCCGGCTTAATCGCGAAGGCCATACGATATTGCTGACCACGCATTACCTGGAAGAAGCCGAGGCGCTGTGCGGCCGCATCGCCATGCTCAAGGCTGGACGCGTGGTTGCGCTGGATGAGACAAAAAACCTGTTGAAGCTGACCAGCGAGCATTGCGCGCAGTTCCGGCTGGATGCGAAAAGCATTCCTGAAAAATGGCAGGGCCGCGTGGTGCAGGGCGTCGACGGCAGCTGGTGTTTCAATTTCAGCGAGTATGCCGACCTGGAATCGCTGCTGGCCGATTTGCGGGTTGCGGGCGTGCGGGTACTCGAAATGCGGCTACAGGAACCCGATCTGGAGGATGTCTTTACCGACATCATGAAGCGCACATGAGTTCTGAAATGCATTCACCACAGAGGCACAGAGGTATGTCCCGCAGGGACGGTATCCCTTGGGGCACAGAGAAAGACGCGTTGGCGTGCGTGTCATCTGACGATTTCAGATTCCGTTTTGCTTTTCCTCTGTGTCGCTGTGTCTTTGTGGTTCAAGGGTTTCGCACATGAGCGGACTCTCAGCCCTGTTTTACAAGGAACTGCTGCGCTTCTGGAAGGTGGTGGTGCAGACCGTGGTGGCCCCGGTGGTCACGGCCTTGCTGTACTTGCTGATTTTTTCGCATGTACTGGAAGCGCATGTCGAGGTTTATCCCGGCGTGTCTTACAGCAGTTTCCTGGTGCCTGGGCTGGTGATGATGAGCATGCTGCAGAACGCGTTCTCCAACAGTTCGTCCAGCCTGATCCAGTCCAAGATGATGGGCAGCATTGTGTTTGTACTGCTGCCGCCGTTGTCGTACCTGGAATTTTTCCTGGCCTATCTGGGCGCTTCGATTTTGCGTGGGCTGGTGGTGGGGGCGGGTGTGCTGGCTGTGACCTTGTGGTTCGCCCCCTTGTCGATGCCGCATCTTGGCTGGTTGCTGGCTTATGCGTTGCTGGCCTGCGGGATCATGGGTGCGCTGGGTATATTGGCCGGCGTCTGGGCAGAAAAATTTGATCAACTGGCGGCATTCCAGAATTTCCTCATATTGCCGCTGACTTTTCTGTCCGGCGTGTTCTATTCCATTCATTCGCTGCCTGCGTTCTGGCAATCCGTTTCACATGCCAACCCGGTTTTTTACCTGATCGATGGCTTTCGCTATGCGTTTGTGGGGCAATCCGACACCGATCCATGGCTGGGTTTGCTGGTCTCCGGGGCCTGCTTTGTGGCAATATCGGCGATTACCTTGTTGCTGCTTCGTAGCGGCTACAAGCTCAGACACTAAAGAGGCAAGACACCTATGGTTACCCCCGAAGACATCAAAGGCTGGATCACCGAGAAGCTGCCGTGTGACCACATCGAAATGGAAGGCGACGGCCAGCATTTTCAGGCGACTATCGTCAGCCCGTCTTTCAGCGGAAAGAACATGATCCAGCAGCACCGACTCGTTTACGATGCATTGGGCGAGCGCATGCATGCGCAGATTCATGCGCTTTCAATGAAAACCTATACTCCTGAAGATTGGGCCGCGCGCTGAATGGAAGCACTGTTGATTCATGGCGGCAACCCGCTTGATGGTGAAGTGCGGATTTCCGGTGCCAAAAATGCCGCATTGCCGATCCTGACTGCCAGCCTGCTGACAGCAGAACCCATGCAGTTCGGCAATGTGCCGCATCTCAAGGACATCAGCACCATGCTGGCCCTGCTTGGCTACATGGGCGTGCGCGTCACGCTGGACGACAAGAATCACGTCACCCTGTGCGGCGAGTCCATCCCGCACAAGGAAGCGCCCTACGAAATGGTGAAAACCATGCGTGCCGCAATTCTGGTGCTGGGGCCAACGCTGGCGCGGTTTGGCGAAGCGCGCGTTTCCTTGCCCGGCGGCTGCGCCATCGGCTCGCGTCCGGTCGATCTGCACATCAAGGGCTTGCAAGCCATGGGGGCGGATATCCAGATCGAGCATGGCTACATCCACGCTCGCTGCAAACGTTTGCAGGGTGCGCACATCATGATGGATGTGGTCACCGTGACCGGTACTGAAAATCTGATGATGGCCGCAGCGCTGGCCGAAGGCACGACGGTTCTGGAAAACGCTGCGCGCGAACCCGAAGTGGTTGATCTGGCCAATTGCCTGATCGCAATGGGCGCCAGGATTGAAGGCGCCGGCAGCGGCATCATCACGATCCAGGGCGTTGAAGCGCTTCACGGCGCGAATTACTCCGTGATGCCCGATCGCATCGAGACCGGCACTTTTCTGGTGGCGGCGGCAATGACCGGCGGACGCGTGCGCACCACCCATGCCCAGCCCGACACGCTGGACGCCGTGATGAGCAAGCTGCGCGAAGCGGGGACAACGGTCGAGGTGGGCCCCGACTGGATCGAAATCGAATCCGACGGCAAGCTGCAATCGGTAGATGTGCGTACCGCGCCGCATCCGGCGTTTCCCACCGACATGCAGGCGCAGTTCATGGCGATGAACACCATCGCTGAAGGTGCGGCCAGCGTTATCGAAACCATTTTCGAAAACCGCTTCATGCACGTGCAGGAACTGCGACGCCTGGGCGCCAACATCGAAGTCTCCGGCCACACTGCACTGGTGCGCGGGGTGCCGCGACTGGACGGTGCCATCGTCATGGCTACCGACCTGCGCGCCTCAGCCTGCCTGGTACTGGCGGGATTGGTGGCGGCCGGCGAAACCACCATCGAACGCATTTACCACCTTGATCGCGGCTACGAACGCCTCGAAGAGAAGCTGACCCAACTGGGCGCGCGGATCAAACGTGCACACTAAAAACAGACATTGAACATGAGCTACTCCGGTATCACGCTGGCTTTATCCAAGGGCCGCATCTACGAAGAAACCCTGCCGCTGCTAGCGGCGGCGGGCATTACGCCGTCCGAGAACCCCGAGTCCTCGCGCAAGCTCATCATCGGCACCAACCGCGCTGACGTGCGGCTCATCATTGTGCGTGCCAGTGACGTGCCAACCTACGTCCAATACGGTGCCGCCGACCTTGGTATCGCCGGCAAGGACGTGCTCAACGAACACGGCGGCAACGGCCTGTATCAGCCGCTCGACCTGCAGATCGCACAATGCCGCATGATGGTCGCCGTGCGCGAAAGCTACGACTATGCCGGCACCGTGAAGCAGGGCGCGCGCATCCGCGTCGCCACCAAATACGTCAACGCCGCGCGCGACCATTTTGCATCCAAGGGCGTGCATATCGACCTTATCAAGCTCTACGGTTCGATGGAGCTCGCCCCGCTGGTCGGCCTGTCTGACGTTATCGTCGACCTCGTCTCCACCGGTGGCACCCTCAAGGCCAACGGCCTGATCGCCGTCGAACACATCTGCGACATCAGCTCGCGCCTGGTGGTGAACCAGGCTGCGCTCAAACTCAAGCGCAGCCTGATCCAGCCTGTAATCGACGCATTTTCGACGGCAGCCGGCACAGGTGTCGCGGACTAAATTCAGCCAGGCGGCCTGAAGACGGAGGAATAAATCAATCTATGCGCCTGACCGAGCAGCAAGCCCGAGCCGGCGGCCAATACCATCCCAACCTGCCGGAGAAATGGGTGAACCCATTCTCCAGTACATTGAAAAACTCAAGCTCGCCGCATGACCTTCAAAATCGAAAACAAATCAGCCTGGGTACAAGTGCATTGAGACGACGATTTATTGAAATGCCCTTAAGTTGGCCAGAGAGAAACAAGAGAATATGAGAAAAGGCATCATCCTCGCCGGCGGTTCCGGCACCCGGCTGCACCCCGCCACGCTGGCGATCAGCAAGCAGCTGTTGCCGGTGTTCGACAAGCCCATGATCTACTACCCGCTCACCACGCTGATGCTGGCAGGGATACGCGACATCCTCATCATCTCCACCCCCCAGGACACCCCACGCTTCGAGCAACTGCTCGGCGATGGCGCGCAATGGGGCCTGAATCTGCAATATGCCGTGCAACCTTCGCCCGATGGTCTGGCGCAAGCCTTCCTCATCGGCGAATCCTTCATTGGCGATGACCTGTCTACCCTGGTGCTGGGCGACAACATTTTCTACGGCCACGACTTTCACAACCTGCTGGGCAGCGCCATGGCCCGCACCGAGGGCGCCAGCGTCTTTGCCTATCATGTGCACGACCCCGAGCGATATGGCGTCGCCGAGTTCGAAGCCGGCGGCAAGGTGCTGTCGCTGGAAGAAAAGCCCCAACACCCCAAGTCCAGCTACGCCGTGACCGGGCTTTATTTCTACGACCGGCAAGTCGTTGATCTGGCCAAAAGCCTGAAACCCTCGCCGCGCGGCGAGCTGGAAATCACCGACCTCAACCGCCTGTACCTGGAACAAGGCTCACTTAATGTAGAGATCATGGGCCGCGGCTATGCCTGGCTTGATACGGGCACCCACGAATCGCTGCTTGAAGCCAGCCAGTTCATCGCCACCCTGGAAAACCGCCAGGGCCTCAAGGTCGCCTGCCCGGAGGAAATCGCCTACCGGCACCAGTGGATCGACGCCGCCCAGCTTGAAAAGCTGGCGCAGCCGCTATGCAAAAACGGCTATGGGCAGTATTTGATGCGCATCCTCAAGGAAAAGCGCTTCTGATGAAAGCCACACCGCTCGCCATCCCCGACGTCATCCTGCTCGAACCCCGTGTGTTTAGCGACGAGCGAGGCTTTTTTTTCGAAAGCTTCAATCAAGCCAAGTTTGAAGCCGCAATCGGCAGGCGCGTGGACTTTGTGCAGGACAACCATTCTCGCTCGGCCAAGAACGTGCTGCGCGGCCTGCACTATCAAATCCGCCAGCCGCAAGGCAAGCTGGTCCGTGTCGTCCAGGGCGAAGTATTCGATGTGGCGGTCGATATCCGCAAATCCTCCCCCACCTTCAGGCAGTGGGTCGGTGAAATGCTGTCGGCTGATAACAAGCGGCAAATGTGGGTGCCGGAAGGCTTTGCGCATGGCTTTATCGTGCTGTCGGAAACGGCGGAGTTTCTCTACAAAACCACCGATTACTACGCGCCGGAACACGAACGCTGCATCGCCTGGAACGACCCCGCCATCGGCATACAATGGCCCCTCGACGGCGTACCCGCGCTATCCGCTAAAGACCAGCAGGGCAAAGCGCTTGCTGAAGCGGAGTGCTTTGCGTGACCTCCAGGAACGACCCCCTTATCAATCCAGGCGAAACTAATTAATGCTAATCCCTGTTATCCTCTCCGGCGGAACAGGCACCCGGCTCTGGCCTGTGTCACGCGTAGGTCACCCCAAGCCATTCATGAAAATGGCCGATGGCCAAAGCCTGCTGCAAAAAACTTACCAGCGAGCGGCCGCCGTGGCGGATGGCGGGGAAATCCTCACCGTCACCAATCGCGACTACTATTTTATGAGCAAGGACGAGTTGGCCCTGGCCAACCTCGACGACGACCGCCGCGGCAGCTACCTGCTTGAGCCTGCTGGCCGCAACACGGCTCCGGCTGTGGCACTCGCCGCCCACTACCTGGCCGAAAAACATGGGCGCGACACCTTCATGCTCGTGCTGGCCGCGGATCATCTGATCGGGAATGCCCAGGCTTTCAATGCTGCCGTCGCCGATGCGGCAGCACTCGCCCAAGAGGATCGTCTCGTCACTTTCGGCATTGTGCCCGCGGCCCCAGAAACCGGCTTTGGTTACATTGAATGCGGCGCATCCATCAAACCCGCCCCCTCATCTCGCCCGGCAGACAGCAAAGAAGGCGGCCAAGCCTACAACGTCGCCCGCTTCGTCGAGAAACCCTCGCTCGACAAAGCCCGCGAATACTTCGCTGCCGGCAACTTTCTCTGGAACTCCGGCATGTTCTGCTTCAAAGCAGGCACCATTCTCGACGAACTGGCCAAACACGCTACCGATGTGGCCCGCTCCGCAGAAACTTGCTGGACACTCATGCGCGAAAGTTGCGGCACCCAGTCAAGCATGCTTGAAATTCCGTCGGAAGCCTTTGCCGCGGTGCCAGACATCTCCATCGATTACGCCGTCATGGAAAAATCGGCGCAAGTTGCCGTTGTTCCCGGCGACTTCGACTGGAGCGACATCGGCTCCTGGAACGCCGTCAGCCAGCTGGTCGAACCGGACGAGCACAACAACCGCACTGTTGGCGATGCGATCCTTATCGATTCGCACAACACTTTCATACAAGGCGAAGACCGCCTGGTGGCGGGTATTGGCCTGGAAAACCTGATGATCATCGATACCCCCGATGCCCTGCTGGTCGCCCATGCCGACAAGGCCCAGGATGTCAAAATGATTGTTGCCCAACTCAAGGCAGGCGGCCACAATGCCTACAAGCTGCACCGCACCGTTACGCGCCCCTGGGGCACCTATACCGTGCTGGAAGAAGGCGCGCGCTTCAAGATCAAGCGCATCGTGGTCAAGCCCGGCGCCAGCCTCTCGCTGCAGATGCACCACCATCGCTCCGAGCACTGGATTGTCGTTGCGGGCATGGCCAAGGTAGTTAATGGCGAACGGGATATACATGTCAACACCAATGAATCCACCTATATTCCCGCCGGCCATCAGCATCGTCTCGAAAACCCCGGCGTATTGGACCTGGTCATGATCGAAGTGCAAAGCGGCGAGTATCTGGGCGAGGACGACATCGTCCGCTTCCAGGATCAGTACGGGCGCGCATGATGGTCGGCATGCTCTCGCCCCTGTGGGCCTATCGCGGCTTCATCGTCGGTAGCGTCAAGCGCGAATTTCAGTCCAAGTATCGCAACTCGCTTCTGGGCGCCGCCTGGAACGTCATCCAGCCGCTGGCGATGATCGTCGTCTACACGGTCATCTTCTCGCAGGTAATGAAGGCCAAGTTGCCGGGCGTGGACACCACCTTTGCCTACAGTATCTACCTGTGCGCCGGCATCATCACTTGGGGCCTGTTCGCGGAGATATCCGGCCGCGCGCAAAACCTCTTCCTCGAGCACGCCAACCTGCTGAAGAAGCTCAGCTTCCCCAGGCTTTGCCTGCCCGCCATCGTCGTGCTCAATGCCGGGCTCAACTTTGCCATCATCCTCGGCCTGTTCAGCCTCTTTCTTCTGCTTACCGGCAACTTCCCGGGTTGGTCATTCTTTGCGCTCGTCCCGCTGCTCGTCATCCAGGTCGCCTTCGCCATCGGCCTGGGCATCAGCCTGGGCGTGCTTAATGTCTTTTTCCGCGACGTTGGGCAGTTGTTCAACGTGGTGCTGCAGTTCTGGTTCTGGCTCACCCCCATCGTTTATCCGGCAGCGATCCTTCCCGAAGCCGCCCGCAACATCCTGCTGGCCTGGAACCCGATGGCCCCGCTGATCGCCGCCTATCAGGGTATTTTTGTTCTCGGCCAGTGGCCGGCTTGGGAAACCCTGCTGATGCCGGCTGTGGTGGCGCTCCTGTTGTGCGTCTTCGGCCTGCGCCTGTTCCGCAAGCGCTCCGGTGAAATGGTGGACGAACTCTGATGGGCAGCATTACCGTTACCAATCTTGGCAAGGCCTACAAGCAATACCCCAACCGCTGGTCGCGGCTGGCGGAATGGGCGATCCCGTTTAGCAAGCCGCGCCACAACCTGCACTGGGTGCTGCAGGACATCAATTTCACTGTTAGTCCCGGCGAAGCCGTCGGCATCATCGGCATCAACGGCGCCGGCAAAAGCACCCTGCTCAAGATGATTACCGGCACCACCCAGCCCACCACCGGCGGTGTGCATATCACTGGACGCGTCGCCGCCATGCTGGAGCTGGGCATGGGCTTTCACCCGGATTTCACCGGCCGGCAGAATGTGTTCATGGCCGGACAACTGCTCGGCTACAGCGTGGAAGAAATTGCCCGTCTTATGCCCAAGATAGAAGCCTTCGCCGAAATCGGCGACTACATTGACCAACCGGTGCGGGTTTACAGCAGCGGCATGCAAATGCGCCTGGCCTTCAGCGTTGCCACCGCCCACCGGCCCGACGTGTTGATCGTGGACGAAGCCCTGTCCGTTGGCGATGCCTACTTTCAGCACAAAAGCTTTGACCGCATCCGCGAATTCCGCAAGCAAGGCACCACCTTGCTGATCGTGTCGCACGACAAGGCCGCCATCCAGTCAATTTGTGACCGGGCCATCCTGCTCAACGCGGGGCGTCTTGCCATGGAGGGCGAACCCGAAGCTGTCATGGACTACTACAACGCGATGCTGGCAGAGCGTGAAAACCAGCCTGTGCGCCAACAGGTCACCGACTCTGGAAAGGTCCAGACCATCTCTGGCTCCGGCGAGGCCACGATTACCGAAATTGCGCTTCTCAATGAGCAGGACGAGCCTGTCGAGGTCGTGAACGTCGGTCAGCCCATCAAACTGAAAGTCGTCGTCGAGGCCAAAATGGCCATTCCGGAGCTCGTACTCGGCTACATGATCAAGGATCGACTTGGCCAACCCGTATTCGGGACCAACACATACCACCTCAAGCGCAAGCTTACAGATGTTCCAACCGGTGCGGTCACGACCTTTATATTCGGCTTTCCAGTCAATCTGGGACCAGGAACCTACTCGATAGCGGCTGCACTGCACACTGCCGACACCCACATCAGCAAGAATTATGAGTGGAGAGACCTTGCCACTATCTTCAACGTCATCAACATCGACAAAGAAATCTTCGTGGGCGCCGCGTGGCTGCCACCGACAATGGAGTGCTATCGATGAGCGATGACTTTTACAGGGTTTTTGAGGAAAAGTACCGCGGCTCAAGAGAACTTATCCTCTCGCGCCTGGCCGTATACCGCCCCTTTATTTCGCCGCTGAAGACAATCACCCCTGCCGCCCCCGCCATCGATTTGGGCTGCGGTCGAGGCGAATGGCTCGAGGTCTTGCTGGACGAGGGTTTCTCACCACTCGGCATTGACCAAGACGAGGGAATGCTTCAAGGCTGTCGTGAGCATAATCTGCCTGCACAGCAGGGCGATGCAGTCGCATATCTCGCCACACTCCCCGACGAGAGCCAAACCGTCATTACTGCCTTTCACGTAGTCGAGCACATCTCCTTTGATCAGCTACGTGCTGTAGTTTCAGAAGCGCTCCGCGTATTGAAACCGGGAGGCTTGCTCATCATGGAAACGCCGAACCCCGAGAATATTGTCGTCGCCACCCGTAGTTTCTACCTGGACCCGACACACAAACGACCAATACCGCCTCAACTACTCTCATTCCTGCCCGAGTACTACGGCTTCACTCGCACCAAAATTTTGCGCCTCCAAGAGTCACAAGAGCTTGTGACAAACGAGTCGCCAACGCTAAACGATGTATTGGAGGGGGCCAGTCCAGACTATGCCGTCATTGCGCAAAAAACCGCACCTGCCGAAACCTTGGTCCTTTTCGACCAGGCATTCAACCAAGAATATGGACTATCGCTGAACACATTAGCTGAGCGTTATGACGCTTCGATCAAAGCCCGCGCCACGCAGGCCGAAACCCGCGCAAACCAAGCCGAGGCTCGCGATTCTGAAGCCCAAGCCCAAACGCAACAAGCATTAACAGAAGCTCAGCATGCACAAGCACAGGCCGCCTCTGCCGAGGCCCGCGCCACCGAGCTCGAAGCCACGCTGGAAGCAACGCGCAAAGAACTGCACGACACCCACCAAGCCAACCGCCATCATTGGCAGCTGGCAGAGGCGCGAAATCAACAAATTCAAGCATTGCTGAGCAGCACTTCCTGGACCATTACGGCCCCCTTGCGCTGGGTCGGCTCAACCGTGCGCGGCCTTACACCAAAAACGTTAAAGGCCCACGCGAAAATATTGCTCCAGCATGCTGCGCTCTACGTGGGCAGGTGCCCGCGGCTCAAGAATGTGGCTTTAAAAATCCTGGGCCGTTTTCCTCGTTTAAAATCGCAGCTGTTTCGTGTTGTCACCGGCACGCCAACGCTATCAGCACAACCCCTAAACGTGCCAACGGACATCGCCCACCTCTCCCCCCGCGCCCGCAAGATATACACCGACCTCAAAACCGCCATCGCGCGCCGCCAGAAGGAGAAGGGCTGATGCGCATCGTCATCGACATGCAGGGCGCGCAAACCGAAAGCCGCTTCCGGGGCATTGGTCGTTACACCTTGTCGTTCGCCCAAGCCATCGTGCGTAACCGGGGCGAGCACGAAGTTATTCTCGCTCTGAGCGGCCTGCTCCCCGACACCATCGAACCCATCCGCGCCGCCTTCGACGGCCTGTTACCTCAGGAAAACATCCGCGTCTGGCATGCCCCCGGCCCGGTGCAGGATGAACACCCCGGAAACGACGCCCGGCGCGAGGTGGCGGAACTGATCCGCGAGGCCTTCCTCGCCAGCCTGGTGCCGGACCTGATCCACATCAGCAGCCTGTTCGAGGGCTATATCGATGACGCCGTAACGAGCATCGGCCGTTTCGACCGCAACACGCCGGTGAGTGTTTCCCTCTACGACCTCATCCCTCTGCTAAATCCGGGCCACTACCTCAAACCCAACCCACGATTCGCCCAGTATTACCAGCGCAAGGTCGAACACCTCAAACAGGCGGCGGTTTATCTGGCGATCTCGGAATTCACCCGGCAGGAAGGGCTGGCACATCTGGATGCACCCGAAAGCCGCATCGTCAATGTCGCCACCGCCATCGAGCGTCACTTCCAGCCCATCCGCATCGATCGAGACATCGCTGCGCAACTGCGCCAAAAATTCAGCCTGACCCACCCCTTCATCCTTTACACCGGCGGCGCCGACGAACGCAAAAACCTGCCGCGCCTGATCCAGGCCTACGCTACCTTGCCCGCTCCGTTGCGCGCAAGCCATCAGCTGCTGCTGGCCGGCAAGATATCGCAAGGCGATCTCGCCCAGCTGCAACATCACGCAAAATCCGCCGGTCTGAAGCCGGAAGAGCTGTGCTTCACGGGTTATGTGACAGACAAGGAACTCGTCCAGCTCTACAACTTCTGCAAACTGTTCGTGTTCCCCTCCTGGCACGAAGGCTTTGGCCTGCCGGCGCTGGAGGCCATGGCCTGCGGCGCCCCGGTCATCGGCGCCAACACTTCCAGCCTGCCGGAAGTCATTGCACTGGATGCCGCCCTGTTCGACCCGCTCGACGCCGCCGCCATCACCGCCAAGATGGTCCAGTCGCTCGAAGACGACGCCTTCTGCACCACGCTACGCGAGCACGGCTTGCAACAGGCGAAGCGGTTTTCGTGGGATGAATCGGCCAGACGAGCAATTGCGGTTTGGGAGTCGCTGCATGTCTACCATGAAAGCTCAGTCAGCTACATAGATCGTTCGCTCTCAAGCGCCAGACTCATCCAGGCTGCGGCTCAACATATTCCCGCTCACGAATCCCCGACATTGACCACGCTTGCCGCCAGCCTCGCGCAAAACCAGATCGCTGGCAACGAGCGTCAATTATTGATCGATGTCTCCGAACTCTCACAACACGACGCCGCCACCGGCGTGCAGCGCGTCGTCCGCAGTTACCTTAAAGCCCTGCTGCAATCGCCCCCCCCCAGCTTTCGTGTCGAGCCGGTCTATGCGACACGGGATGAAGGCTATCGCTATGCGCGACGCTTCACCCAACATTTCCTGGGCCAGGATGCAGAGCACCTGACTGACGACCCGATGCAATGGCAACGCGGCGATGTCTTCTTCGGCCTCGACATGCAGCATCATGTGCAATTGGCGCACACGGCGTTTTATCAGCAGCTTCGGTTGGAAGGCATCACCGTCAAGTTCCTCGTCTACGACTTGCTGCCCATCCAGTTGGCGGGCTTGTTCAAGGACTCGAATGCCAAAGAGCTGCACGAACAGTGGCTGGCAATGATCGCCGCCACCGATGGCGCCATCTGCATATCGAAAGCGACTGCCGATGCGTACGACAACTGGCTTGCTGAGAAGAACACCATCTATCGGACACCGAATTTTCAAATGGCCTGGGCGCATATCGGCGGCGATATCGACGGCTCCAAACCATCGCACGGCCTGCCGCCAACGGCGCCGAATGTATTGGACGCGATACGTAGCCGCCCCAGCTTTCTGTGTGTGTCCACCCTGGAACCGAGAAAAGGGCAACAGCAAATCTTCGAAGCCCTCCAGCTGTTATGGGACGAAGGGCTGGACGTCAACCTTGTCCTCGCCGGGCAGCAGGGCTGGAAGATTGAAATCTTGGCGGAAGCCATCCGCAACCACCCGGAGCAAGGTCAACGTTTATTCTGGCTGCAAGGCATCAGCGATGAATATCTGGAGCAGGTATACAGCGCCAGCACTTGCCTGATTGCCGCCAGTCTTAATGAGGGCTTCGGCCTGCCGCTCATCGAGGCGGCGCGCCACGGCACCCCTATCATTGCGCGCGACATTCCAGTGTTCCGTGAAGTAGCCGGCGACTGCGCGTTCTATTTCTCCGGCGAAACGCCGCGCGACCTGGCCACCGCGCTCAAGGCGTGGCTCGACCTGCATCAAGAGGGGCGCCACCCCAAGACCGACCAACTGCGCTGGTCAACCTGGCAAGAAAGCGCCGAAAGACTCAAGGCCGCCCTTGTTCAAGAAAACTACCCGCGCCGGCAACTGCTGGTGGATGTGTCAGAACTCGTCCATCGTGATGCCCGCAGTGGCATCCAGCGTGTCGTCCGCAGCATTCTCAAGGAATGGCTGGACCATCCACCGGCGGGATACCGGGTCGAGCCAGTGTATGCCACTGTCGATCAGAGTTATCGATACGCCCGCCACTTTACCCAAGGTTTCCTTGGTTACCCGGACGAGGCGCTGCGAGACGAAACCATGGAATACACGCCGGGCGATGTCTTTTTTGGACTTGATCTGCAACCACAAGTGGTTCTGGCGCAGCGGACGTTTTATCAAACATTGCGCAGACAGGGCGTGCAGGTAAAGTTTGCCGTGTATGACTTGTTATGTGTACTGTTGCCACAACACTTCCCCCACGGGGCTGCGGATGGATTTAGCCAGTGGCTTGCGGTGGTCGCTGAAAGCGATGGTGCAATTTGTATTTCAAAAGCAGTGGCCGATGAACTCACCGACTGGGTTAATGAAAATGTCCCCGCACGCCAGCGGCCCTTCACGATCAATTGGTTCCATCTAGGCGCCTATGTAGACAACTCCGCCCCGAGCAAAGGACTACCGGCTAACGCGCAAACTGGCCTTGATGACCTTGGCAGTCGTAACAGCTTCTTGATGGTCGGCACACTCGAACCGCGTAAAGCCCATGCGCAAGTTCTGGAAGCATTCGAGCAACTCTGGCAAGCGGGGCAAGATGTCAATCTGGTCATCGTCGGCAAACAAGGCTGGATGGTGGAAACGCTGGTCGAAAAACTCCACACCCACCCCGAACTCGGCAAACGCCTGTTCTGGCTCGAAGGCATCAGCGACGATTACCTGGAAAAAGTTTACGCTGACAGCACCTGCCTGATCGCTGCCTCCTACGGCGAAGGCTTCGGCCTGCCCCTCATCGAGGCGGCGCAACACAAGCTGCCGATCATCGCTCGTGATATGTCAGTGTTTCGGGAGGTGGCGGGGGAATATGCCTACTATTTCGATGCAGCCTCAGCCGATGGACTGGCGCAGGCGATCAAGACATGGCTTTTTCTTTATGAAAACAAACAACATCCACAGTCGGACATGATGCCATGGCTGACTTGGCAAGAAAGTGCTCGTCAGCTCAGTAATGCGGTCCTGTCCAATACCTGCCAGCAGTCATCAATTACGTGATAAAAGGAGTATCAGCATGTTGAAAAGAGCCATTCGCGCAGCGCGTCGTCGGTTACGGAAGAAGCCGGATGCGTTATTTCCCCTATCACCCCCCCTCCCTTTGCCCACCGGGGTGTCGGAGCAACAACTATTCGATTTCGTAACTTCGGTACGGGTCCAGGATGCGCCCGAATCGGAAATGCGTGCCTACGGGACGCAAGATTTCCGCCGATTCGTTTATACCTGGGGCCTTGCGAGCGACATCAAAGGAAAATGCCTTGAGCTGGGCGGCAACCCGTATTTCACGACCATGCTACTGAAGAAATTCACCGATCTGGACATCAGCCTGGCCAATTATTTCGGCCATGAGAATAACGGTGAGCATGTGCAGACCGTAGATTATCTTGAATTGAATAGTGGCGAGAAGAAGTCGGAGCGTTTCACCTTCCAGCATTTCAATATTGAGAATGACAGCTTTCCCTACGTCGATGGTGAGTTTGACGTCGTGATCTTCGCCGAGATCATCGAGCATCTGCTTAACGATCCCTGCAAGGTGATGCGGGAGGTCAAACGGGTGCTCAAGCCAAACGGCACCCTGATTCTTACCACCCCGAACGTGGCGCGACTGGAGAATGTTGCCAGAATGATCAGCGGCACGAATATCTATGATCCGTATAGCGGCTACGGTCCCTACGGACGACACAACCGCGAATATAATCGCCACGAGCTTGACCAGTTGCTGCGATTCGAAGGTTTTGAGCCGACCGAGTGTTTTACTGCGGATGTTCATGCCAATAATGCCCAGGCGTTCTGCAACGTCGAAAACATCGCCGACTTGCTGAGATTCCGCGAGCACGATCTGGGGCAATATGTTTTCGTCAAGGCGGTTGCCTTGTCCAACGGTGCGAGTATGAAAAGGCCTGCGTGGCTTTACAGAAGCTACCCGGAAGGGGAACTGGTTTGATGTCCCGCGATTGGATCTGGTGATACCGACCCGCTAGCGCCGAATTTTGCTGCTTCTTGCTAGGCCTATTTATGCTGATCATGTCATTCGAAACCTCACCCTACAAATCCATGAGATTTTTAGGTGAATAATTATTCAGATTTTCTGCCAATGTTAAATAAAATAATCTTTACGCGGCAGCTCTTAATAAGAGGCATCCTTTTATTTTTGTTGGCAGTGATTACATTAAGCCCCATGCTTGACACGGGCTTTTTGACCCGCGACGATGCAGAACGGCATCTTGAGGTGCTAAGCGGTGGCATTTTTGGCGGAATCTTGGGAATAGCCGAAACGTCTGGCCGCCTAACCTTGGCGTTTCACATATTTTTGACCCATATTCCCTATCTGTCGGATGACTTTGCCTATCGCAAGTCTTTTCTGATCCTGTCTCACGTATTGACAGTTTCTTACTTTGGCTATGTGCTGGGAAAATACTCGCGCAGTAAAACCGTTGTCTCGGTCTTTCTCGTGCTTTTCATGGTTTTTCTAACCAACTCCTGGGAACACAATTTATACGCTAGCTATCCTTTTGCTTTTCACGTATCGATCTTGGCAGCAATCGGTTGTGCTCATTTCCTGCATCAATACCGAGCGACAGGAAATCGATCCAGTCTCATCCTTTCTGCTATCGGCTATGGTTTAGCTATAGCTGCATACGAACAATTCACTATTTATGCCCTGTTTTTTTTGGGGCTGCTCTATTTTTGGAACAGGCCTTTCGCTGGTGGCGATTTGAAAGAACTTGTCCGAGACGCTCTTCCTTTTTTTATTGTGGCAACGATATATCTACTGCTCGTGGTCGGATTCAAGATTGTGGTGCCGGGCAAGTATGAAGGAACAGAACTCGCCAGGTTCGATATTGCAGCCTTTTTCTTGACACTTAAGACTTTCATCTTGTCATCATTCCCGGTCTATATCCCCCTAGGTAACGAAAAGCTGATCGCGGAAAACGTGCCAGATTATGAATTATCGTTGGTTCGCATTATCGAGAATTTTCGCTGGCTCTGGATTGTGAAGGCGCTAGTCGCTGCAGTATTGGTCACTTGGGCATTGAGAACTTCTGACTATCGGAGTAATCGCGTCGCACTGATAAAGCTGACTGCAACACTGCTGCTGTTATTGGTTTTGTCGGTCTTACTCGTCTCGGCTTCGGCAAAATACCAGGATTGGGTGGTGAACCACAGGGTGCTAGCCTACAGTTCGCCAACCTACTCCGCCCAACTGTTCGCCGCAGCTTTGGTAGCGGTGATCGTGTGCGCTGTGGGACGTACTGGTCTTGTCAGCAAGTTACACCCCGGTGAGCTATTTGTTGGCGCGGCGCTCGTGCTTACTCCGGTTATTGCCGTTACCGAATACCACAACAACAATGTGCTCGCCTGGCAACGCAATTCCGCTAATAAATGGCTCGCAATAGAGTCGATGAGTACTTCTGGAGTTTTGCGAGCCCTCCCCCCTGGCTCGATCATTTACGCGCCAGAGTTCATGCAGACAGGAGGCATTGCATCAATGCGCGAAGGATACTGGGGGACGTATTTACGAGCCAAGCATGGAATCGATGTCGATATCACGGGTGATCGTGATAGATCTTACAGTTCAGAGTATTTTGGGAAGCGTTATATTATTAATTATAATTCTATTTACCCCTATAAACTTTACCATGCCAATATCTCAGAAGTGACCGAGCCAGAGTATGTGGTTAACATACCTAATGACGAGTCAACTGGATTCTATGCTGAGGAAAAAGACGTCACTGGTATGATATTTAGGTGGTCAAAAAAGACTAGCTCGCTTTCGCTTTGCAATGGTTCGAATAAAACCGTGAATCTTGAGTTTAGGGTGAAAGTGAGGACCGATGGTTTAAGGCTAGAGCCTCTAACGGTTTGTATGCTTGGCGAGTGTCGCGACTATCGTCTAAGCAACGAAGCAACGCAGATACGAGAAGAGAGAGTTTTTCCTCCTGGTTGTGCTGCTGTGACATTCGATGCTACAGCCCGGCCAGTCCACGCGCCTCTGGATTCAAGAACTTTGTATTTTCAATTGCTAGATATTAAATTTGAAAAGAAGTCACCTAAAGATCCGGCCAACTGAATACTCTTATCTTGTATCTGATAACCCCACGCAAATTCTCGTGAACCCCTTGATTGTCGGTGGTGCCGGATATATCGGATCGACGTCTCCCCCTATTTGAGTAGCACCTAGCTTTGGAGTCCAATCCCATACTGAGGAGATTGGACATGAAGAAGCGTTTTACCGAAGAGCAGATCATTGGCTTCCTGCGTGAGGCCGAGGCGAGTTTTCCCATCTAGGAACTGTGCCGTCGGCATGGTTTTTCCGAAGCCAGCTATTACCTTTGGCGCAGCAAGTTTGGCGGCATGAGCGTCTCGGATGCGAAACGACTGAAGGAACTGGAGATAGAGAATACTCGTCTGAAGAAGCTGCTGGCCGAGTCGGTGCTGGAGAACGAGATCACCCGCGAGGCCTTGAGAAAAAGGTGGTATGCGCACCGTCACGCCGCGAACTGGTGCGCCACATGACTATGCGCGGATTGAGCGAGCGCCGATCCCTGCAGGTCATGGGCATGAGCGCAAGTTCCTTCCGCTACCAAACTGCGCCAGATCGCAACCAGGTCTTGCGGGAGCAGATCGTAACCCTGGCCCAGCGGCATCGCCGATACGGCTCAGGCATGATTTACCTGAAGCTGCGTCAGGCGGGTTTGCAGGTCAATCACAAGCGGGTGGAGCGGCTGTATGCTGAAGCCCGATTGCAAGTAAAGCGGCGCAAACGCAAGAAGGTACCGGCTACTGATCGGCAGCCCCTGGGACGGCCGCAGGCTGCCAATCAGATCTGGTCGATGGACTTCGTGTTCGATCGCACAGCCGAAGGGCGTGTGATCAAGAACCTGACCGTGGTGGACGATGCTACGCACGAAGCAGTGGCTATCGTAACGGACGGGCGATTGGCGGACAGTCGTTGACGCGCATCCTGGATGGGATTGCACACCACCGTAGGTTGCCACAGGCAATCCGCACGGATAACCGCAAGGAGTTCTGCGGCCAGGCCATGCTGATCTGGGCACACACGCGTGGCGTAAAGCAGTTCCTGATCGAGCCTGGCAAGCCCAATCAGAATGCCTACATTGAATCCGCAGTCGTTCAACGGACGATTTCGCGACGAATGCCTGAATGAGCACTGGTTCACCAGTCTGTCACATGCCAAGGTGGTGATCGAGACGTGGCGACGGGAATACAACGAGGAAAGACCGAAGAAGGTACTGGGCGGATTGACGCCGTCAGCCTATGCCAGACAGTTGGCCGAGAAATCGGCTACATTAACCCCCCGGACTCTAAAGCCGAGTGCTACTGAAACTGGGGAGACGTCGGCATCACTCCCATGCAGAAATTGATGTCCACCGCTTACACTATTTCTGGCGGCCGCTAAAAATGGGGGATTACCGGATCGCACATGGTAAATGTGCGATTTGTCGGGCCATGCTGTAACGACTCGGGTTAACCTTACGACAGGTTTTCGCGACGTGGTGTGCAGGGGGGCGTTACCATTGGGGCCATTGATCGCGCGACAGCGATACTGGCGTGTGCCATGCCCAGAGCGTGGGCGGTCAAGCTATGGGGGGGGATGGAGAAGATGCGCTCAAAGTGATAATTCAAAGAGGTCGTAATTGATGGTTTCAGAAAAATATTTGCTAAGCATCGTTGTTCCAGTCTTCAACGAAGAGGAATCTATATCGGAGACGATCCGGCGCTTGCTCAAATTGCGTACAGACCTCGCCCAAGAAGTAGACGTCGAGTTTCTGTTCATCGATGATGGCTCAAAGGATCGGTCGCTATCCCTGCTACGCCAGAAAGCGGAGGAAAATCGATGTGTAAAAGTGATTTCCTTCAGTAGAAATTTCGGCCACCAAATTGCGATTACGGCCGGCATCGACAAGGCTCAGGGAGATTTTGTTGCCGTGATCGATGCTGACCTACAGGATCCCCCCGAGTTGATTGCCGATATGTACCGCATGGCATTGACCGGAATAGATGTGGTGTATGGCAAGCGGCGCTCACGTGCCGGCGAGACGATGTTCAAGAAGGCCACAGCTGCAGTCTTCTATCGCTTTTTGAACTATATGACCGAAACGGACATACCTGCCGATACCGGGGATTTCCGGTTGATGTCCCGGAAGGTCGTGGATTCCTTCAAGCAAATGCGCGAGCGCCATCGTTTTGTGCGCGGCATGGTGCCGTGGCTCGGCTTCAAATCTGCTGCTTTAGAATATGACCGGACGGAACGATTTGCTGGTGAGACGAAATATCCGCTCAGGAAGATGCTTGCATTTGCGACCAATGCCATCCTATCGTTCTCTAGTAAGCCACTAACATTGGCGATACGCTTAGGGGCTGTCACGATCTGCTTAGGCGTGGCGGGTGGTTTTTACATGTTGTATCTGAAACTATTTACAACCACCCCAGTGCCAGGTGTTACGGCAATACTGCTTTCTATCGTTCTGTTTAGTGGGATGCAAATTCTTTTAATTGGGGTGGTGGGTGAATACATTGCTCGGATATTTGAGGAAATTAAAGGACGGCCACTCTATCTCGTTTCGGAGTCTGTCAACATTTAGTACATCGCTGAAATACTTTGCGGCTGTAGTTTGTGGATATACGATAGATTTCTCCATTTATGCCGTATTGGTATCTCAGGGATGGTCTGTATATATAGGAAACATCGCAGGATTTTGTGTTGGCGTGGTTGTTAACGTCATCCTAATACGTGTATACGTGTTCCCAAATAACAGATTTGGGCTTGGTGTCGATTTAGGATTGTCAGCATTAGCCTTGGGATTAATGTTTGCTGCTGGTATGGGGGTTCTATGGATTATGGTTGATCTACTACACGCCAACCCATATTGGGCCAAGCTGGTTACGAATGGTTTTACTTTTGTTTTTAATTATGTGATCCGTTCCATATTCTTCAGGAAAAAATGAATGTTTTCTAACTTGTCAAAAATGACATTAGCCAAGGCTGCGTTGTTTCAGGACGCACCAGTGTACGTTCAATTTTATGTTACGGCACGCTGCAACCTGACCTGCGAACAATGCAACATCATCTATGCAAACTCCGATGTGCGTGAATGCACAATAGACGAAGTAAAGCGCATTGCCGATAACTTTGCAAAAATGGGCGTGGCGATTGTGCTGTTAACCGGTGGGGAGCCTTTTGCGCGCAAAGACCTGCCTGAAATCATTCACGCATTTGAATCGCGCGGCGTGCATGTGCGCATGCAGACCAATGGCTATGCTTCTGAAGAACAGATTGCCAGAGCGGTCGAGGCGGGCGGCAAGGATATATCCATCTCGCTGGACTCGCTGCAGCCGGCGATGCAGGACAAAATCAATGGTGAATTCAGCGAATCCTGGCATCAGGCGCTAAAGGCAATGGCACTATTTACAAAATATCTTCCCAAGGAAGGCAGCTTTGCTTCCCTGGGCTGCGTGCTGCAACCCCATAACATGGGCGATGTTGAGGATGTCGTAAGGTTCGGCACGGCCATTTCCTGGTTTTCCTCGCTGGTGCCCGTGCACGTCAGCGATTACGCCCATCCTCGCGGCTTCCGCACTTTCGACCAGTCGCTGCGCTTCAAAAAAGATGAACTGCCAATTGTTGATAGCGTGATCGAACGCGTTAGAAAAATGCGCAAGGAAGGCTTCCTGTTGTTCGACAGCGACCAATATCTTGATGACATCAAACGCTTTGTGCGTGACGAGCCCATTACCTGGCGCAGCCACAACAACAATGTTTGCGATACACCGAATCTATATTTCGCCCTGCTGCCCAACGGCGAGTTCGCACCGTGTTGCGATCACCGCCTGAATAACAGCTATCCAGCCTATGACAGCAGCTTTCCAAAAATCTATCGCGACAAGGCCTGGCGCGAGGAAGTGGCCCAGGTGACACGTGCGTGCGATGGCTGCATGTACGGCAGTTATCCCGAGATGACCATTTCCATGCGTTATATGGCGGCAAAAATACAACGGGTCGGCACCTTCCTTACTTCCCCCCCGGAAAAGAACTGGCCGCTGTCCTATGAGCAGCTTCTGGAAACGGCTGAAAAAATTCGCAGCGAGCCGCGCGAGCGCCCGCATTCACGACCTGTCGCCAACAAAAAAATCATCGAGATTGTAAATGGCTAAAAAGATTAAATTTGAAAGTTTCAAATACCGTTTTCTGATTGCGGCACAAAAAATACCGTATCTGCCTGCAACGGAAAAACACCCTGGCTGGCAGGATTTTATTCGCGACCTTGAATTCGGCTATGAAAAGGGCAGCATCAACATCAGCTGGCAACGCCCCGCTCCCGGTCTCATCACCACGGCACTTGATGAGCCCAGTTTCTATACGCGCGGCGACAGTGAGAAAAACAGTGAACGCCAGCGTGAATCAGGCCTGCTGGACACCGAAGATCCGGCCAAACTGAAAAATGATATTTACTTCAAGGAAATTGTTATGCGTGTAGCCGAATCCGCCGGATATAAAAAAACCAATAACGCCCAGACAGCGCATGACGAGCGCATACAAAATGAACGTGACTTTCACGATGCTTGGGCCAATAGCGAGGAAGTGGAAAAGATCGATGTGCGGGCTTCGAATGAGGTTTGTACGGCGCCGGAGATGCGCTACATCATCCAACGCCTTGGCGACCTTAAGGGCAAGCGCCTACTCGATGTCGGGTGCGGTTTGGGGGAGGCCAGCGTCTATTTCGCAATGCAGGGTGCGGATGTTACTTCGTCGGACCTGTCGCAAGGTATGCTTGATGCGACAATCAGATTGGCGAAGGCAAATAGGGTCAGCGTCAAGCAGCATATCGCATCAGCCGAGGACATGCAGCTTCCGGCCGATGCCAAGTTTGACATAATCTATGCGGGAAACCTGCTGCATCATGTGAATATTGAAGAGACCATCATACGCATCAAGCCACATCTCGCCTCTGGCGGTGTATTCGTGTCTTGGGATCCGCTTGCATATAACCCTGCCATTAATATATATCGCGCCATGGCATCCGGGGTGAGAACACCGGACGAGCACCCTTTGAAGTGGTCCGATATTCGGCTGTTCCGCAAACATTTCGACAAGGTGGAAACCCGTTATTTCTGGCTTACCACGCTCATTATTTTCGTCATCATGGCATTGGCGCAACGCCGGAATCCTAACAAGGAAAGGTTCTGGAAGGTGGTAGTGGAGGAGGGAAATAAATGGGCTTGGTTGTACAAACCCCTTGAGACGTTGGACAAATTCCTGTTGGCGCTTATCCCACCGTTACGCCTGCTGTGCTGGAATGTGGTGATCGTTGCTAAGATTAAATGAGAAGCTATGAAAACCGCACTCATCACCGGCATCACCGGCCAGGACGGCGCCTACCTGGCGGAACTCCTCCTGGAAAAGAACTACAAGGTTTACGGTACCTATCGCCGCACGGCCTCGACCAACTTCTGGCGCATTGAGGAAGTGGGGATCAAGACTCACCCAAATTTTCATTTGATTGAGTATGACCTGACCGATCTCGGGTCAAGCATCCGGCTTTTGGAAAAAACCGAGGCAACCGAGGTATACAACCTCGCAGCCCAGAGTTTTGTTGCGGTGTCGTTTGAAAGCCCCACAACCACGGCCCAGATAACGGGATTGGGCCCGTTGAATCTGCTCGAGGCAATTCGCATCGTCAACCCGAAGATCCGTTTCTATCAGGCCAGCACTTCGGAGATGTTCGGCAAGGTGCAGGCGATTCCGCAAACGGAGGAGACGCCGTTCTACCCGCGCAGCCCCTACGGCGCGGCCAAGCTGTATGCGCACTGGATGACCATCAACTACCGCGAGAGCTATGACATTTTTGGCGCCAGCGGCATTCTGTTCAACCACGAGTCGCCGCTGCGCGGCCTGGAGTTTGTGACCCGCAAAATTACGGATGCGGTGGCTCGCCTGGATCTGGGCATGATGGGCCATCACCCCGGCTTGCTCCCAGAGGGGGAAGCGCCTTGCCTGGAACTGGGCAACATGGATGCCAAGCGCGACTGGGGGTATGCCAAGGAATATGTGGAGGGCATGTGGCGAATGCTGCAGGCGGACCAGCCCGATGCCTATGTGCTGGCCACGGGGCGAACCGAGTCGGTGCGTGATTTTGTGCGCATGGCGTTCAAGGCGGTGGGGGTGGGGCTTGAATTCAAGGGCAAGGGTGAGAATGAAACGGCTGTGGTGGCTTCGGTTGAGGATGCCGCGCACACCCTGGCTCTCTCCCAAGGCGAGCGTGGACTGAAAGTGGGGCAGACGGTAGTGCGGGTGAACCCCAAGTTCTACCGCCCGGCCGAGGTGGAGTTGCTGATCGGCAGCCCGGAAAAAGCCAGGCGTGAGTTGGGCTGGGAGCCCAAGACGACGTTGGAAGAGCTGTGCCAGATGATGGTGGTGGCGGATCTGCGCCGCGTCGAAAAAGGCATCAGCTTTTAATTTTGTTGAGTGGGGTTGCAGATGTCCGAGAAGAAGCGGCTGTTGATTACCGGCATTGCCGGCTTTACCGGCCATTACGTGCGGGAGGAGTTCCTCTCGCATGGCTGGGAGGTGTTTGGCTGCGGAAGCCGCGAATCCGCACAGCCTGGCTATTTTCAGGCCGATCTCCTTCGTCCTGAAATCGTGCATGCCGTGGTGGCGGAAGTGCAGCCCCATGCGGTGGTGCATCTGGCGGGAATAGCCTTTGCGGCACATCGCCAACCCATCGACTTTTATAACACGCACGTGCAGGGCACACTCAACTTGCTGGATGCCCTTGCGGCCAGGACCGGCAATCTGCAGAAGGTTTTGCTTGCGAGCACCGCGAATGTTTATGGCAACACCAAGCCGGGCTTGTACGATGAAGCCGCGCCGCTCAAGCCGTTCAATGATTATGGGGTGAGCAAACTTGCTATGGAGTACATGGCCTGGTTGTGGCGTGAAAAACTGCCGATTGTGATTGCGCGCCCCTTTAACTACACTGGTGTGGGACAAACGGCACATTTCCTGTTGCCCAAGATCATCAAGCACTTTAAAGAAAAGGCGCCCCGCATCGAGTTGGGCAATCTGCACGTACGCCGCGATTACTCCGACGTGCGCAATGTTGCTACTGCCTACCGAAAGTTGGTGGAGTGTCCCGAGGCAAAAGGGGCCATCAATGTGTGCTCCGGCAATGCGTACTCCGTGCATGAAGTGTTGGAAATGGTGTCGGAAATTTCCGGGCACACGTTGGAGGTGGCGGTTAATCCGGATTTTGTTCGCGCGGGCGAGGTGGAACTGCTATACGGAAGCCGCGAAAAACTCGAAAAAACCGTCGGCCCCATTGAGTGGATTCCTTTGTGCGACACGTTGCGCTGGATGCTGGGCGAGGGCGCGACCTGAGCCCATGCAGCTTTCAGCCCTCCGTATAACGGCGCTGCAGCGAATAGTGACCGGCGGCATGGGTGTGCTCAGCACGCTGGTCATCGCTAATTACATGGCGCCAGCAGAGCAGGGGTTTTACTACACCTTCGCCAGTTTCTTTTTTCTCCAGATGCTGTTCGAGCTGGGGTTCACCTTTGCGCTGGTGAATCTGGTGGCGCACGAGCGTACCCACATGCTCGGCAGCCCGGATGATGGGGCCGCGCTGAGTCGCTATGCAGGCATTTTACGGGTGGGGGTTGTCGCAGGTGGGCTGGCTGGCGCTGCCGCGTTGATCGTCATTCCGGCTGTGGGCTGGTTGTTTTTCTCCAGCGCACCTGCGACGGCAGGTGGGGACGTGGAGTGGCAGATGCCCTGGCTGCTCAGTGCCTTTGGTTTGTGCTTGCTGATCCCCGCCCAGTTTGTTTGGGCTTTGTTGGAGGGTTCGGACCGGATTGCATCGGTGGCCTGGATCAGGCTGGCACAGGAAGGTCTTGCGCAGCTTGGGTTTTGGGTTGCACTATATTTTGGCCTCGGACTGCTTGCTGCCGTTGTGCTCATGGGCATTCGCGTCGGTATCGCTTACATTGCGATGGCCTGGTCCGGGTGTCGTGAGTTGCTGCAGCTTGCCTGGATGCACCGCCGGGAGAATGTGCATCTCAACTGGCGGGCAGAGGTTTTGCCATTTCAGGCAAAGATTGCCGTCAGTTCGATTGCCGGATATTTGATGTCCTACACGCTCAACCCGATTTTGTTTCGCATTTATGGGCCAGAGTATGCGGGGCAGTGGGGGATGACCTATACCCTGTTGGCGGCTGTGATGTCATTTTCGCTGCTTTGGGTATCCACGAGCGTTCCACGGCTTTGCGGATTGTTGGCTCAGCAGAAGGGGGAGGTGGCCTGGGGGCAGTTCAAGGGCGCTGCTCGACGCGGACTGGCCATGTTTGGTGGCCTGATCATGGCCTTTATTGGCCTGGTGTTGTTTATTGAGATCTACTTTCCAGAGCTTAGGTTGCGCCTGTTGCCAATTGCGGATATGGCCTGGCTGATCATGGCTATGGTGGGAACCTTTTTAATTATGACCATGAATTATTTTATTCGCGCCCAACGACGCGAGGATTTCATGCTGCTTCTTGTCGCACTGGGTGGGGCGACCGTGGCTGGTGGCATCGTGCTGGGCCTTCAACTGCCGGCGTGGGCGGTCAATGCTTACTATGCGCTGCTGCTGCTGGGGTTGGGGATGCCTTGGGCTTATCGTATTCTTCGCGCACGTGTGGATGGATTGCTGGGCTGAAATGAATTTATTCGATAAGTACACATCGACGATCGTGTTGGCCAATGCTGATGCGGTGGCACTGACAAAAACCTCGATCCGAAATTTCGAGCGGAACATTCTCCCCATGCTGCCTGCCGATCGGCAGGCAAAAATACTGGATATCGGCTGTGGTTACGGGCGCTATCTCGTGGCGTTGGATCTTGGCGGTTACGGCAATGCGTTCGGCATAGACGTGAGCGAGGAGCAGATCGCCTATGCGCAAGAGAAACTTGGCTTGCGCAACTGCATGTGTATTGATGCGCTGGAATTCCTTGGCGATCAGTCGGAAACTTACGATGCGATTTTTCTGCTGGATGTGATGGAGCATCTCGATATGGCCTATGCGATCGATCTCTGCCGTGCCGTTCATCGCGCTCTGAAGCCGAATGGGATATTCGTTGTCCAGGTGCCGAATGCCTTGTCGCCATTGTGCCCGCATCTGTATGCGGACATCACCCATCAGCGGGCGTTCACTACAGACTCCGTCGAGCAGATGTTGCGTATCGGCGGGTTTGATGGTTTCCGGCATTCTGCGACACCGACACCGGTGCATGGTTTCAAAAGCCTTGTTCGGCGCACGGCATGGGAAGTCATCATCAATCCGTTGCTGAAGGCCTATTTTCTTATTGTTGTCGGTAGCACCTTGGGGGGGATTTACACGCCGAATCTGCTGACGTTCACGACAAAGTCTTCTGGCACATGAGTGCGTTTCGAGTTTATTGAATGTTGATCGGTATAGATGGACGCGCCTTTTATGGGGCACATGCGGGAACGGGCCGTTACGTTACAGCGCTTTGTGGAGTGCTTGATGCCGCCCTGCCAGAGGCGAGTTTCCTGGTCTACGGCAACCGTCCGCTGAATTTGCCGGTATCGAACGGGCGCTGGCGGCAGCGTGGCGACGACTCAGCTGTGGCTTCACGCATGCCATCGGCGCTGTGGTATTTTCTACGCGCCGGAAGGCTTGCCAGGCAGGATGACGTCGATGTTTTTTGGGGGGCGGCGAACTTTCTGCCGCTGGGCCTGGGGCGAAAAATCCTGACCATTCTGACGGTGTACGATTTTGTCTACCGCTTGTTTCCACAGACCCTGAATTTGAGTCACAGGCTGGCGTATCTACTCTTCTTCAATAAGGGCCTTCACCGGGCTCAGATCATTATCGCGATTTCCCAAGGAACTTCGGACCGGCTGTCCGATTTGCATGGGCGCGCCGCCGACTTGGTGATTCGTCCCAGGGTGGCTGCGCATTTTTGTCCCCCGGGATCGGAAGCCGTCATTGCGGCTCGGGATCAATATGGGATCGATTTCCCCTATTTTCTATCCGTTTCAACGCTGGAACCGCGCAAGAACCTGGAAGCGCTGATCGAGGCCTTCCTGCAGTTGCGTGCTGCAGACGAGCTGCCGGATGCAGGATTGGTCCTGGTGGGGCAGCAGGGTTGGAAAGATCGCCGCTTGCTTGACGGGCTTGCGCGTGCAAAGGTGCTCGGGGTTCGAATTGTACAGACGGGCTATGTCCCGGATGACTGGTTGCCGGCCCTTTATGCAGGGGCCATCGCAGTGGTTATGCCGTCTCTGTATGAAGGCTTCGGCATGCCGGTGCTGGAGGCCAAATGCTGCAATGCCCGTGTTGTGACGTCGGATATCCCAGAGATTCGGGAAGCCGGCGGGGTCGGGCCGATCTACATCCAGCCTACGGTCGAAGGTGTCAAGCAGGGGTTGAGATTGGCTGCGACGACGCCTCCCGGGGATATAGCAGTTGATCCTGGCGTCGACCGGGGCGCGAGTTGGGCTGAAGAGGGCGCAAAGCTGGTGAATGCCATTCGGTCCCTCGTATGAGAATCAGCATCGACGCCACGGGGCTTGGGGGTCCCAAGACGGGGACTTCGGTCTATCTGACTGAGATTCTTTCGGCCTGGAATCGGGATCGGTCGATCGATCATGAGTTTGTGGTTTTTGCGACGCCCAAGGCACTCCAGCATCTGAAGGCGCTGGAATTGGACGGGCGCTTTCGGTTTATCAAGGCACCGGACAACCGCCACGTGCGCACGCTATGGCAGCAAAGCGTCATGGCATGGCATGTCAACAGGTTGCGTGTGGCTGTGCACTGGGGTACTGGATTCGTGCTGCCTTTGTTGAGCACGAGGCCGATGGTGGTGACGATCCATGATTTGACCTTCCAGCTTTTTCCGGCTGTGCATGAGCGCATCAAGCGTTATTACTTTCCCGCCATGATCAAGGCCGCGGTCAACAAGGCAAGGTGTGTAATCGCGATTTCGGAATCCACGCGCAATGATCTGCATAGATTGTTGCCCATGAGCCGCGAAAAGACTGTGGTGACGCTGCTCGCAGCGCGGCAGATTGCACTTGGTCCCCACCAGGAGGGAACACCGGAACGAGGGGGGGGCAGCGATTGTTATGTGCTCTTTGTGGGCACGGTTGAACCGCGCAAGAATCTGGAGCGCCTGATTGCTGCGTGGAAGTCTATCGATCCGGTAGATCGGCGCGGCGCACGTCTTGTGATCGTGGGCGCGACAGGATGGCTGGTCGATAGCATGCTCAGCGGATCTGAGACCGATCATGCAATTGAGTTCAAGGGCTTTGTCAGAGACGACGAACTCGCGAATTTGATGCATGGGGCCATGGCATTCGCCTATCCCTCACTCTATGAAGGTTTCGGTTTGCCGGCACTGGAGGCCATGGCTCAAGGCATACCCGTCCTGACCAGTGACGTCGGCGCAACGCGCGAGGTGGCTGATGACGCTGCGTTGCTGGTTGACCCGGGAAGCACTTCGTCCATTAAGAAAGGCCTGGTGCGATTGTTGAATGATGAAACGCTGAGGAGCGAATTGTCCCGCCGCGGGATGGAACGGGCTGCTTTTTTTTCGTGGGATCGGACGGCGACAGAAACTCTGGCGGTCATTGAAAAGGCGGCAATTGTATGAACAAGGTGTGCCTGTCTGTAGTGAGTCATCGCCAAGGCACCTTGGTAAATCACTTCCTTGGGGATGTCGGGCGCTTATCGCCAAGTCTCGATTTGATTTTGACCTGTAATGTTCCGGAGCAGATTGCGATACGTGGCGATGGGCTACAGAGCTTTCGCCGGCTTGATAATGCAATGCCCAAAGGATTCGGGGCCAACCATAATGCAGCGTTTCAGCATTGCGACAGCCCGTATTTCTGCGTGGCCAATCCGGACGTGCGTTTGATGGATGACCCGTTCCCGAAATTGATCGCGTGCATGGACGATCCGAAGGTCGGCCTGGTGGCGCCGCGAGTGATTGATCCAGCAGGTAATTGGGAGGATAGCGCGCGTTATTTTCCTACACCTGCAAACCTTGCAGCCAAAATACTTCACATGGATGACGGACGCTATCCCGTGGTGGGCGAAGCGCCCATGGCGGTGGACTGGATGGCCGGGATGTTCATGTTATTCCGCGCGGAGGCATTCAGGGACATCGGCGGCTTCGATGATGGTTTTTTTCTCTACTACGAGGATGTTGATATTTGCGCACGGCTTTGGAAGGCCGGATGGAAAGTGAAGCTGCACCCAGGGGTGTCGGTCGTCCATGCTGCTCAACGTGCCAGCCGCAGGAATCCGCGTTATATGGCTTGGCATTTGTCGAGCATGGCCAGGTATTTCGCTAAGCATCTGGGACGGTTGCCTCGCGTCGGGGAGGAATAATGAAGGTTCTGGTGACCGGAGCAAGCGGCTTCGTGGGGGGCGAACTGTGTACCGAGCTATTGCGTCACAGCCATAGTGTTCGGGGTGCTTTCCGTCAGGATAGAAGCCGGTTGGCGCCGGCAGATGAAGTCGAACATGTTATCGTGGGATCGATCGATGCTTCGACGGACTGGCGCACAACGCTCGCGGGTTGCGATGCGGTTGTCCATCTTGCCGCACGTGTGCACATGATGCGGGACGATACGCAGAATCCTCTTGCGTTGTATCGTGAGGTCAACACCGAAGCCACCCTCAATCTCGCCCGTCAGGCAGCGCTAGCCGGCGTGAAACGCTTCGTTTTCATCAGCACCATCAAGGTCAACGGCGAAGGACGCGATGCCGCCTATCTGGAAACCGATGCGCCCGCGCCCGCGGACGCATATGCGATTTCAAAATGGGAGGCTGAGCAGGGCCTGCACCGGATTGCGCGGGAAATCGGGTTGGAAGTTGTCATTCTGCGACCGCCGCTGGTTTATGGGCCGGGAGTGAAAGCGAATTTCCTTCGTTTGATGAAAACGGTTCAGACAGGATGGCCGCTGCCGCTGGGAGCGATACGCAATCACCGCAGTCTTTTATATCTGGGCAATTTCGTCGATGCGATCCGGGTGTGTATTGAACACCCCGCTGCTGCGGGGCAGACCTTTTTGCTGGACGACGGCGAGCCGGTTTCGACGCCGCAACTGATCCGCGCGCTGGCGCGCGCCATGGGCCGGCCGGCGCGTTTGCCGGCGGTGCCGGTGAGCGCGCTGGAACTGGTGGGCACGTTGCTGGGCAAGCGCGCGGCGGTGGCGCGTCTCACCGGCTCGCTTTACGTAGATGGTTCGGCCATACGGTCGCATCTTGGTTGGATGCCGCCGTTCTCGATGGAGGCCGGCCTGGCGGCAACAGTGGCGGATTTGGCATGATCTGGTTTGTGCCTTTAGCTGCTTTTGCCGTTTGCGGGTTGATGCTGGTTTGGCTGTTGCGGCGCGGTTTCCTACCGATGGATCATCCCAACGAACGTTCGCTGCATGAAACGCCGACGCCGCGTATCGGCGGGCTGGGCATCATGGCCGGAGTATTCGTTGCTGCGGTGTGGCTGGCCGATGCAGCCTTGCTGCCGGTGCTGCTGGGTGCATTCGCGCTGGCTGCGGTGTCGGTGTTGGACGACGTGCGAGGCCTGCCGGTGAGGGTGCGCTTTCTCGCGCATTTCGTGGCTGCAGTGGGCTGCCTGCTGGTGCTGGGTGTCACCAGCTGGGCCTTGCTGGCGGGCACGTTGGCCGTAGTGTGGATGACCAATCTTTATAACTTCATGGACGGCGCGGATGGACTGGCGGGCGGCATGGCCGCTATCGGTTTCGGCGCGCTGGCGCTGGCGGCGTGGTTGGGCGATGCGCCGGAGCTGGCTGTATTTTGCGCGGCGATTGCGGCGGCGGCGCTGGCTTTTTTGCGCTTCAATTTCCCGCCGGCGCGGGTGTTCATGGGCGATGCCGGGTCGATTCCGCTGGGCTTCCTGGCGGCCGCGCTCGGCATCCAGGGAGCAATACAGAACGTGTGGCCGTGGCTGTTCCCGCTGCTGGTGTTTTCGCCTTTCATTGTTGATGCCAGCGTGACGCTGGCCCGACGCGGGTTGCGCGGCGAAAAAATCTGGCAGGCGCATCGCTCGCATTATTATCAGCGTGTGGTGTTGCTGGGTGCGTCGCATCGCCAGCTGGCAGTGACCGTGTATGGGCTGATGCTGACGATGGCCGCGCTGGCGTTCGTGCTGCGGTCATTTCCTCAGCATGCAGCGTGGGTGCTTATACTGTCGGCCGCAACCTACCTGCTAATTTTTCTCGCTGTCGATTTTCGCTGGCGCTGTGCTCGCAATGAAATTTAATCCACGTATCGCCATCATCATCCTGCACGACATCCTGGTGGCTGCCTGCGTCTGGCTGGCGGCGTACTGGCTGCGCTTCAATCTGGAGGTGCCTCTCGAATTCCAGGCGGCGGCGCTGTCCACGCTGCTCTGGGTGGTGCCGTTGCAGGCCGGGGTGTTCTGGCTTTTTGGCCTGTATCGCGGCATCTGGCGTTTTGCCAGCCTGCCCGACCTCAAGCGCATCGTGCTGGCTGTGGGGGTGGCGGCGCTGATGGTGCCCGTGGTGTTGATCCTGTTTCGGGTTGGCACGGTGGTACCGCGTTCGGTACTGATTCTAGACCCGCTGCTGCTGCTCATCGTGATGGGCGGTAGCCGCCTGGCCTATCGCGCCTGGAAGGAGCATCGTCTGGCCAGCATACTTCGCCCGGGCAGCAAGCCAGTGCTGGTAGCCGGCGCGGGCTCAGCAGCAGACTTTTTGTTGCGTGAACTGGCACGTAATCCCGCGGGCTTTCATGTGGTGGGGTTGCTGGATGACAGTCGCGGCAAGCAGGGGCGCCTGGTGCAGG
>Ga0180009_10001141_pt1 | contig 33178 bp, 32 predicted proteins | sample OS_PC_MetaG_FD_123537 | JGI IMG/M metagenome (GOLD analysis project Ga0180009, IMG submission 123537) | Groundwater microbial communities from the Aspo Hard Rock Laboratory (HRL) deep subsurface site, Sweden - OS_PC_MetaG | ecosystem: Environmental > Aquatic > Deep subsurface > Groundwater...
TGGTTAGGTGGTCAAACATATAGTGGCAATCATTCATTCGGAAAACGACACGGGCAAGGGACGCTTACATTACCTGATGGGACAGTATATGTTGGTCAATTTGCAAATGGTAAATATAATGGGCAAGGAACTTACACCTGGACAGATGGCAAAAAATATGTGGGCCAATGGAAAGATGGTAAACAAGAAGGGCAAGGAACATTTACATTACCTGATGGCACTAAATATGTTGGTCAATTTGCAAATGGTTTCCCTGAAGGACAAGTAACCCACTATATGGCTAATGGAATTTTTGTTGGAGAATTCAAGAAAGGCCTTGAATACAAAGGCACCTTTACAGGTAAAGATGGAACTATCCTAACTGGGATTTTCAGTGGCGAAACAAAATCTGGAACAATTAATTATCCAGATGGCCACAGATATGAAGGCGAATGGAATGGTGATGCGAAAATCCTTGGTATAACTGAACCACCACCCCCAGGCACTTGGACATACGAACGACCACATGGTTTCGGAAAAATGACGCACCCCGATGGAACCGTCCAAGAAGGTCTCTGGGAAAAAGGACAATTCGTAGGAAAACCAATTACAGAATAAATATTAACCTAAAGCCCTTTCTCAAAACATCGAGTTAGGGCTTTTCTTTTAACCTCGTGAAAGGATGTGAATAAATGATTGCAAGAAAAGGTTTTACCGGAGGAGAAATCATTCTCCCAGTAAGTCGTCAAAAAAGATATTATGATGCAGTAACCAAAAAGCGAATTAGTAAAGAAAAAGCAAATGAGCTAGTAAAAGAAGGTAAAAGAAAAGCAGGCAAGAAGGTTGAAACAACGACAACCTGGTTTGTATCGCCCATATGGATCCTAATAACTCTATTTTCTGCTCTACTCTACTTCGCAGCCAACTAACACAAAAAGCACCCCCACTATTAACCTGGTACGTGCTTTTTTATTTCTTAAAAAAATTTCTTAAAATCCTCAACAAAAAAATTTCACATTTTTTATTTCTTAAAACCTATATGATACAATATACCATATTACAACCTATATATCACACTACAAGAGTTAAATGGGGCAACCCTACTCACTATAAACTTTACCATAAGCATCAAAACATGAAATCCCCTGAACATTATCATTTCTCTGCATATATTTCAAGGCTTCTTTAAAATCTGAATCTTTCTCCATTATCATAGACCTCTTACCTTTCGCTTCGTAATCCATCGTAACCGCCAAAACCGCCACATCAGCATCACTAACAGGCCAATGTTTTTTCGCCTTTTTACGTATACTCTCTTCATTAACACTTTTTCCATCTTTGATAATAAATGTCTTAAGATCATTAATCGCCAAGGCATATTCTTTACGAATCTCAGATCCTTCTGGAGGCATATCCTCTTCCCCAATCAAAATATCATAAAAAGTCGCTTTTTTCCCAGTATTAAGAACTTCCCAAGCATGATCAATATACTTTTTATAACTCTCATCAGGTCGCTTAGTTTCTTTTCTCAAATAATCCTTGATAAACTTCTGGTCCGTATCATTAAATTCATTAATAACTTCTTCGGGAACAATAACATCGGTATGAGATTTCAAATAATCAACCATTTCTCTCCGATTATTAGAATAAGAAATTAAAAAAGAAGTATCTAAAACAACTGCAGGAGCAGCATAAGGGAAATTTTTCTCAAAAGTTCTGAATATCTTCTCTTTCGAAACAACCTTAGAATCACTAACCCGAAATCCACCAACAATCGTTTCCAACCTAGATCCACTAACTAATAAAAAGACCCCCACAACAAAAGAAACTATAGCAACAAGACTCCAATATCCAACAGAATGACCCGAACCAACAACAGCCCCAGTAAAAGTAAGGTTCGCCAAAGAAAGAAAAATACTTCCCAAAATAAAAACAACACCAATTTTTTTCATATCCATGTAAAAATAATCACAATAACATTTATATAATCTTTGGAATCGCAGCAAGCGAAGCGCGACCGATTTCCTCGCACGGCTTTGCCGTAAGACTATTTAGCTAAACAGCCACAATAACATTTATATAATCTTTGCCCCATCAACAATCATGGGTGATATTAAATCTTGGAGACAATTGATTAAGATTATCTAATGGCAGAGCCATTAGTTCTCAAAAATCTAAAGATTTTTTCGTATGGGTGATAGATATATTGCATGGCTCTCAGACCTTTCTTCTAAGGACATCAAACTCGTAGGAGGAAAAGGCGCAAATCTCGGAGAGATGTACAACCTAAAATTCCCCGTCCCACAAGCTTTCGTCATAACAACCGACGCATTTTATTATTTCTTAAAAGAAACCAAGATACAAGACAAAATCAGAGAACTCCTAAACAGAATAGACGTGGATAATACAGATGATTTAACAAAAAAATCCGAAGAAATCAGAAATGTAATCATCAATTCAGAAATGCCGAAGAAATTAGAAGATGAAATCCTGGAAGCATACGATCATTTCAACGTAGACCTTGACGGGTTAAAAAGTTCACCAGGAGCATTAGCAATCTTAAGATCCTCGCGAGAACCAGTTTTCGTTTCAGTTCGAAGCTCAGCAACCGCAGAAGACCTCGGAGACGCAAGTTTCGCAGGACAACAAGAATCATTTATCAATATAAAAGGAAATAAAGAATTAATCGAAACAGTCAAAAAATGCATGGCTTCAATTTTCACCGCACGTTCACTCTACTACCGGAAGAAAAAAGGCTTCGATGATTTAGTAGGACTCGCATCAGTAGTCCAAAAAATGATTAACTCTGATAAGTCAGGAGTAATGTTCTCCCGAAACCCCATAAAAAATAATGAAGAAATTATGATTGAGGCAGTTTTTGGTCAGGGGGAAGGAATCGTCTCTGGAAGAATAAAACCCGATCAACACACCCTAACAAGAAACCTAGAATTAATCAATGAAAGTATAGCAGATAAAAAATTAGCAATTATCCGAACTTCGGGAGGACAAACAAAAACTATTCAGTTAACTCCAGAAAAATCAAAACAAAGAGTTCTAAAAACTTATGAATTAAAACAACTAGCCGAGTTCGCAATAAAGCTAGAAAACCATTACAAGAAACCTCAAGACATTGAATTCGCAATTGAAGGCGAAGAAATTTACATCTTACAAACAAGACCAATAACAACATTAATCAAGAAAACCGGAAACGAAAAAGAAGTTGAGCTTGAAGGACAGATTTTAACCGAAGGTATGGCTGCTTCCCCTGGTGTTGCTTCGGGAATTGTAAAAATAATCCATTCAATGGCAGACCTCGGAAAAATTAAAGATGGAGATATTTTAGTTACGACAATGACCAACCCAGACATGGTAGTCTCCATGCAAAAAGCTGCGGCGATAGTAACTTCAGAAGGCGGAGCAACCGCACACGCTGCAATCGTATCACGAGAAATGGGTATACCAGCAGTAGTCGGAGCACAAACCGCGCTAGAAGTATTACACGAAGGTGATGAAATTACGGTAGACGGTTCAAATGGAAAAGTATACGCCGGAAAAGCAAAAGACGTAAAAGTAGAAATCCTCCCAGTCGTTGATACCAAAATTAAAATAAAAGTTCTTGTAGACCTCCCACAATTCGCGGAACGAGCAGCAAAAACACAAGCGGATGGGGTTGGGTTGGTAAGACTTGAAGGACTCATTGCAATGGGGGGGAAACATCCAATAGCCTATGAAAAAGAAAATAAGCTAGATGAATACAAGGAAATGTTAAAGAAAGGACTTGGAAAAATAGCAGATACGTTTATTGGGAAACCAATCTGGGTAAGATCATCAGATATACGAAGTGATGAATATTCCAATCTTGAAGGAGCATCAAAAGAAATAGAAAAAAATCCAATGCTCGGAGACCATGGAATACGATTCTCATTAAAACATCCCGGAATATTCAAAGCAGAACTCGGAGCCATTAAAGAACTTGCTGACAAGGGCCACAAATTCGGAGTAATGTTTCCACAAGTAATCTCTGTCGATGAAGTAAAAAAAGCACGAGCAATATTTAATGAATTAAAAATGGATAATGTCCAATTCGGAGTAATGATTGAAACACCTGCCGCATCAATTCTAATCAAAGATATTTGCGAAGAAAAAATCGATTTCATCTCATTTGGAACAAACGACTTAACACAGTTCACCTTAGCAGTCGACAGGGGAAACGAAGAAGTCCAAAATATTTATGATGAGACAAACTGGGCAGTTCTAAAACAACTTTCGAGAGTAATCAGAGAATGTAAAAAACAAAAAGTGGAAACATCAATTTGCGGACAAGCCGGCTCAAACAAAGAAATGGTAAAGTTCCTAGTCAAACAAGGAATTGATTCAATCTCCGTAAATGCCGATGTCGCAAAAGAAATCTCTGAATTAGTACAAAAACTAGAAAAGGGAGAATCCGTAGATGAAGTTGAAGATAACTCTGAAGCAGTAAAAGATGAGACTTCAATACCAAATACTCCCGAAGACAATCCCAAAATAGAGCCTTTAGACAATAAAGAATCTATTGAAGAAGAAATTGAAGAAAGGAAAACTATCGAGCAAGAAAAATTAGAAGAAATAAAAGAAGATATTTTAGAAAATACTAAAGATATGAATGAAGGAGAAACTGAAGAAGAGCCCATAGAAGAACCTGAAAGTGACGTTGAAGTTATAGAAGAACTTGAAGGGGAGGAAGAAACAACACCTATAGAAAAGCCCCGAAAAGAAAACAGTTTCAATTAATTGTTACCCCTTGATAGATACAACAGACAGAAAGCTTTATAAACTATTTTAACATATATAAATTATGGCATTAGAACAAATAATCGGCGGATTAAAAGACAAGGGGGATGGATTCACAACTGTTAACCCTAGTTACAATACTACAACATTAACCGAAACATCAGATTTCTTTGAAGCATATTCTAAAGCAAACACTACAACAGTGGATGGAATAAAACAATACGAAGCTGTTACTGGACTAAAAACTGCTGGAAGATCAAAAAATCAAATAGCATTAGAATACAAACAAATTAGTTCAGCAGTTAACGGGGGAATAGAAGGCTATATTTCTAGACACACTGAAGCTACTGCAAAAGAAATTGAAGAACCAATGAGGGCAGAAATAGCTTATAAATTCAGTCCAGAAGAAGGTTCAAAAATACAAGGATCAAAAAAATATTTAACAGTAGCAAAGGTAGTTAGTAGAGAAAAGAAAGTAATCGAAACAATCAAATCAGACCCTGAAGCTTACATAAATTCAGTAATTGCTGCAGCACCAGATTTCATGAAAAGAATCGTCGGAAGATATGGTAATGAAGTATGCCAAGTAGATATGGAAACTGCACAGAAAAATGCATTCAGAGCAATTGCAACTATGAGGACAGAAAAATACATCGCAGAAACACACAACGGTCAAACAAAGTTAATGGATGCTTACACAATAGAATTAGAAAAGATCAGAAAAGATGAAACAGATCTAACTAATAAGATGCCTGCACATTACAACGCAGAAGAAGAAGCAAAATACTTCGAAGGAATAAGAAAGAGAGAAGAAACTCTTGAGACGACAAAAGAAGACTTCAAAACACTACCTCAATTGACAAATGCTCTTTTCGGTGAAGCAGTAGCAGCAATCAAAGCAAGAAAAACACCAACAACTCCTTAGAAATCTAATCTCTCAAACTTCCAGCTTTCGCATCAATCAACTTATCAACAAGTCGAGCCATCTCACCAAGAAAATCATCAGCCTTTTCAAACCATTCATCAAGATCCTTTCCTCTAATCGATGACTTTGAACCATGAACAATATTCTTTGCAATCTCATGAATATCTGAATAATAACCAACATATTTTTTATTTAACATTTTATTTTTAACAAAAGTTTCAGTTAAAACTTCCGGAATAGTCTCCGGAGATGAAGGCATAACTTTCGCCGCAATCAAAGCCGCATGAGCCGAATCAACCATCGTCCAATAAAGCCCATCGACAACTCCCAACATAGATTGTCGAGCACGAGTCATATGTCCTGGAGCCCTCTGCAACAAAGTATAAATCGATTCGGGAGTCGAACGGATTTTTCCCTCTTTCAACAAAACCTTCAGAGGATTAAAGAAACCGCCAAAATCAATCAACGCATCACCATAACGAAGAATATTAATCACAACCGGATCACCACGCATCATATCCTCCCACCACGTCGACAATTTCACCGAATTAATATGCAATGACTTTCTATACGGATTATCTTTAATCAACTTTCCAAGTTCCTCACGATACCACGCAATCAACTCTTGATCCCAACGCACAGAAACATCATCAATAATAATGATAACATCAATATCCGATTCAGGCGTAGAAGCCTTCTTCGCTGACGAACCAAAAAGAATAACAGACTTTATCATCTGGTCAAAATTCTCATAAACCTTCATAGCAAAATCTGCCGCAATCTCACGCTCTCCAGCAATCAAAAGAGTCTTCGATTTCTCCAACTTCCTAGTAGGAATCTTCTTCACCTTCTTATTGCCCTTCAAGGGTACACTCGGTGCCACCATCTTCTTACCAATTTATAGTAATTATATTTTATAAAGGTTCTCAATCAAGCCTGCAAATTAAAATAGGAATACTAAACTAAAAAACCGAAGAAAAGACATATTTAAAAACTTTAGATAATTATAAAAGATATTCAAATTATTTATCAAAATGAAAAATAAAAGTTCAATATATGGATTAACGTTTCTAGGATTATTTTTAATGCTCGGGGGATTATGTACCGCAGAAACGCTAGAACCATATAGATTACAAGAAGGAATACTCTACCCAAATGATTGTAGTTACGACGGAATATACCCAAATAATGATACGAGTTGGAATGGTAATCTACTTTACGCCTACATACACTTTATAGCGTTAAGTAAAAACCCTACATCCCCTGCAGCCTGGCTCCAAACCGGCGTAAAACAACCTTACTTTCGTAACTTAAATAACAATGGAAACAACGAATCGTTAAAAGTTGCTTGGACTTCGATAGGAGGAACACTCACAATCGAACCCCCTGCCACAATCACAGTCAATTTTGATAATAATCCAATAACAATATATTTTCCAATAAATCAGACCTGGAAAAAATCAGTAAGGTTAACTTATAATCCAACCACCTATGATGCATATTATTTATACGTATCAAGCGACGGCTCAACATACTGGAATCCAGAACTAACAGAACTAGCGGCCAAAGCCCCCGACTCTGATGGCGATGGAGTTTCAGATTCAGAAGACTTATGTCCAGATACAATTGAAAACCAAATAATATATGGATGTTCATGCTCCCAAATCCTCGAACTAAAACCTGGTAAAGATAAAGGAGAACTAAAGAATGGTTGTAGTAAAGGAACCATTAAAATTTTCACAGAACAGCTAAGTTGGGCAAAAATATAATAATTTCTAGGCCATCGGCGTCCCGCCAAACCTACTTTGTCCGCCAGGCATCTGTCCACCCAATTCAACAGGCATATTAGTAAAACCCGCACCATACATAGTATGATGTTGCGAAGGATTCAAAGTCCCATAGCCCCCAAAATAAGCTCCTTGCATATCTGCAACCTGATTCCAATAAGGCGCACTTTTCATCCCATAAATCGGAGAACCAAATGCCGCTAAAGTCAGACCATGAGGAGACTTCTTAAAATGTTGGACAAAACCACCAGCCTCAACAATTTTATTCATTTCATCAAGTCGCCCAGTTCTCTCAAGTTGTTCCATAACTTTCTTGAACGGAACATTTCCCATCCCGGGAGCCAAATGCGAATCCGCAAAACCAAAATTATCAGTTAAATGAACATGTTTAACCATCGTTTTATCTTTAGTGATAAGCTCCGTTTCCGCCATAACATCCTTGTCAGTAAAACCTTTTTTCTTAATCATATTCAAATGACCAACATCCCAAGTGACACCCAACTGCTTCTCAGCAATTTCCTTCGCCTCACTCTTACTCAACCCTTTTTCTTCCACCAATTGTTTAACAAAATTCTTTCGGGAAATTTCAACAAGCTCTTTTAATTTCTTTGCAGAAGAAAAAGCCGAACCCGGCTGAAAATTCTCAATTGCAATAATCGGAGCGTTATCGCCAAATTTCTCATAAGATTGCATCGCCAAGTTACCAAAAGTCTTAGCCGATTTATCCATAGCAAAACTCTCAACCTCCTGATAAATTTTTGGAGCGCCATAATTTTCATCATCAACATAATGACCATCTTTAACAACATACGACCCATTTTCAACAAGTTTTCTTTGAGAAGTAATCTTCTGCAAAGCTCCAATCGCGTTCTCAAAAATTTCCTTCTTGTGAATTGGATTGAAAACGGCGTTCTCTGGAAGTTTCTTAATCTCTTCATTATAACCTTGAGAAAGTTTTTTTAATTCCTCCTTCTGTTCGTCAGAACCATATTTGAAAGCTTTATGAAAAGCCCCTGCAAAATTCATTTGAATATTATCAAGAAAGATATCTGCCTTTTTCATCTGATAATATTTTTCACGTTGATGATCATCAAGAAAGGGCAACATTTCTCCAGTAACTGAATCTTTAATACCTTCGGAAGTAACTACTCCATTTTCATAACCTTTCTTCCTAAGATATAATGCCGAACTACCAATTATCTCATCAGAATGCTTAGCAAAAGTCGCCAACTCAGTCATCTTATTCTCCCACTCAGTCGCATTAATAGAATCTAATTCCTTTTCGGGAGTATATTCCTTTCCCTTACCTTCCAAAAGTTCGGGATGCTCTGGCCGATATTTATATTCCAATTCCAACGGAGCCATCTGCTTCGTCTCTTGATTAATCGCAAACTGTTTTTCTACAATAACACCATCCTTTCCGGGCTTAATCTCAGAACCTGGAACCCCTGAAGAACCATGAAAAACAATCGGAACATTTCCATTAGGATCCAACATATGTGCCTTCTCAATCGCATCAAACATTCTTCGCTCACTGTCCTCTCGACCATAATCCCCATTCCAACCTTTTTCACCCCAACCCGCAGCATCAACCATCGGACCATGCATCGAAGGCTTCACTCCAGAAAGTTTCATCAAAGCTCGCATCTCATTAAAATGTTGCTTAGGAATAGCCTCTGCAGTATCCGGGATAAGCAAAGAAACCTCAAAAGCCTTAACACCTTGCTTTAACGCATTAACAGTTTCACCAAGCTGATTCGCAGTCTGAGGAGAACCCGGAAAACCTAACTGCGCCGCATTCATTCTAAAACCCATAAAACCGCCATAATCAGGGCTAAGTGATGTTTCCGCCCCATCATAAAAAGATTCCGTTACCGTATAATCTACCATACTATTATCACCCAATAATACTAAATAAAATGATTATTTAAAATCTGCTATAGGTCTAATTAGATACGACAAGTCGACTAATTTAAAAGAGTTGAAGTCGAGCGATTCGCTTCGAGACTATCTCAAAAATCTCGAGATGCAAATTGCGAGTAAAGAACCTTAGATCCCCAGATCACCTACGGGGTGGTTCTTAGGCTAATTATTATATTTCTTATCATCTCGTTTACCACGAATATCCTTTTCCGTCCCACGACCAAAACCACCCTGCAATCCAGTTACCTCAAGTTTAGAATCTCCAACAGGCCTAACTCCTTCAACATCAGCTCGCTTACCAATCCGAGGGTCATAAAACTCTCCAGACTCATCTTTCGCATTATAATTTCCAGAATCGGAAGCATACAAATCAGTACCTCGTCCACCACCAGTATAAAAATCACTACCCCGTTCAACCTGTTCTCCAATAGACTTTTCCCGTTCATCAACCCCCCCCTGATAAAAATTATTCTCCTCACGCTCTTCCTTATGTTCAACCCATTTATTTGAAGGCTCATCAGCCAATGAACTTTCAAGACTCCCTTTCCAAGAAGTTTCCGCTTTCGCAGTTGCCAATCCAATATCTCCAATAGAAAAATCACTCACTTCAAAATCTTCTTCCGAAATCTCCCTTAAATCTTCTTCAAAAAAATCTGACTCACTAGAATCATCTATGGACTCTTCTTCAGCCTCAGCTAATTCTTCATCATCTTCAGTCTCAATTTCCTCTTCTGCCTTAATCTTTTTCCTGCCCATGATATTCATCGAGATTCATTGAATCTCTTATAACGGATACACCTGTGCGTGTAGAGCCATAATTAATTAACAAGAAATATCTTTATCTATTTTACTACTCAAGAGCCTCTACCCTTAAACGCCCCCCAGAATCCAACCTTCCCACCAACCTTAGCTTCCTCAACATTTCCTTCATCCAACTCAAGCCGATTGAAACCTTCACCTGGAGCAGAAGCCATTCCGTGAGCCTTCTTATAAATATCATAAACCGTATGTAAATTTCCAGCAGCAGCAGCAGCAGCCTCGGCACGAACAACTCTTTCAACATAATTATCAGACTTAATATCCTTGACGCTCTCAATCTCTTTCTTCTCGCCCTTTACCTTTTCAGCTCCGCCCTTAAACAAACCAAACAATGCAGAAAACGGATTGATATCCTGACCCTCACCAGTTTTCTTTTTCTCCGCAGCTTCAATTTTAGCTTTCTCTTCATCACTCTTCAAAAAATAATCCAAATCTTCCTTCAAATCCGCAAGTGCCTCTCCCGCCACATCTGCAGAAAAAACCATACTATCATCGACATCCGCCTTATCAAGTTCTTTCCTTACTAAATTATATTCTTCATCATTCAAAGCGTAAGCATCAAACGTCATATCAACTCGACCACCCATCCCAAATCCCATATCTCCTTTTTGAGTAACTCTCTGAGAAACATGCCCACGATATTTCAAACCGATAACAATACACTGATTATAATCCCTTTTCAATTTATAACCATGGAACTTTTCTGGAACTTTCATTGGCTGTTTGCCAAAAATCTGCAACTCAAACATCGAAGTACTAAATGCATTAACCAATGCCACATTCTTATCAAAACCTCTCTGCCTCAAATCCTCGGCTGCCTTCAAATAAGGTTTCATCCAGGCCGAATACAACTTAATCGTCTCAACCTGCGACTTCAAATAATTTTTCTCTATACTAAATCTCTTTCGCAATTCCTTCTCAGAATAATCAGCCCATTTCAAAAATTCACTAAGCCTCGGAATTAAAACTCGATAAACCGAATCGTTAACTAAACCACCCTCGCCATCCTTACCCTTATTCATCTCCTTTAATTCTTCCTGCGAATTCGCAATCATAAACGCCTCACGCAAGGTAGTAAAACCAAGCTCCGCAGCCATCTGATGAATCGAACCACGTCCCCTCTTCAAATCAACATTATCTAACCAAATCTGTTTCAACGCAAGCAATCCCTCTTCCTTTTTCTTATCATCATTAGAATTCGCATCGTCATAATGCGCCAACCTCAACTCGAACTCCTTCAAATCATAAACCAAATTCAAAACCGATTTAACAACCTGATTCAATCCTCCAAGAATTTTCATCCCTTCCTCCTGCATCTTCGTTGCCTTCATACTCATTTCAGAAAATTGCCCCGACCCCGGACTCGCCGTAAAATTATCCGTCAACTTTTCCATATCCCAACCCATATCCTGAACAAAATCCAACAGCCAATAATAAATCGGTTCCAACTGTGCCTGTTGCGAATCAAAAGTCATCTTAAACGAAGAAACCGGTTTCGCCCATTTTTTAGTCTCCTTACTTTTACTCTCACTTAAAACCTTCTTAATCACATCCCTAATGTCACCCATGCTAATCTATATCTTTTATTCTTTTTAATATTAACTATCAATCAAATATTTTATATACTCCAATCACATAGGTCAATTATGATATTCGGAAGAAAAAAGAGGATGATTGACGTAAGAGAACTTCAAAGACGTGGCGTCGTGCGAATTCCAAAACGAGACATAGTAGTTCCAACAGATAACAATGGATTCGTAGAACTAGAAGCAAGCACAAGGCCATCAAATGCCATGGATTTCTTAGGAAGTTCTTCAGCGGCGGCAGTTCCCTCATCTTCAAACCGAATGGATTCCGAAAGAATGACGGAGTTAGATAACAAGATCTACAAACTAGAACAAAGGATAGAATTACTAGAAAGAAAATTAGATATAAATCAATCGCCAGAACCGAGCGTAGGAATAATGGGATGGTAAAATTCGCAGCAAGCGTGGGGCGAACGAACAATTCGCTCCGAGAGATATCATATATCGAGACTATCTCTCGAGGTGCAAATTGTAAACAGAATTTCCCGCGTGGCTTTGCCACAAGACTAAATCTTGAAATAATAAGATGGTAAAAGGAGTAAAATGGTAAAAGGAGTAGAAGAAGTAGTAATTAAAAGGAAGAAGGTAGTGGTAAAAGAAAAAGATGAGATGAGTAAGGTAATCCACTGGGCACCGAGGATTCTGATGATAATTTACATTTCAATGATAAATTCTTTTGCATTAGCTGATGGAATTCGGGGAAGCATAAAATTAATCCCAGTAATTTTCCTTTTGATTTTTCTAGGAATCGCATGGCATCGAGAAATCATAGGAGGACTAATAATTCTAGCATTCGGATTCATCTTCGGAGTATTCTTTGGAGCATTCAACAGCATGGAGGGATTCATAGTATCAATTCTACCTCTTTGGTTTATTGGAATTCTTTTCATGGTAGATTACAAGATTAACTCTTAATCCCAACAGAACTTAGAAGTAATGAACTGGTAAGATTATTATTCTAAATTAGTCTAACAATATATATAAGAACAATTAAGATTCCAATTATTAACAAAATTATCCACAACCAAAACAAATTCCAAGACCCTTCAACTTCATCATTACCAAGACTAATCAAATTCAAAGAACTAGAATTAATCAAACTTTTTGTCCCAGTATTCTGATTAAGATAACTTCGATTATAATCAGTATCATCACTTGTACATCTTCCTTTAGTACAATCATCCACACACGTCTTCACAAACTCTTCAGTCACATTTTCAACACAAGTTCCATTCACACAACTAAAATCATGGAAATTTTCGTAAATATCATCGCCCTTACAATACCTATTACCATAATAATCATCACTACAATTTGCATCAACTGAACAAACCCCAAGCTGTTTAACACTAAATAAAACTTCCCCACTATTTCCGTCATTTCCAAAAACATCACTACAGAAAACCTGAACACTATAATTTCCCTCACTCAAATTCGCCCCAATAGTATTATCCAAAACTTTGTCAATTGAACTAACATTAGGATACGAAACACCAGAAACATTCGCATAACAACTTGAAACCTCTGATTGATCACTAACACTAAACACAAAATCGACAATATATGAGAACCCATAAAAAGTTTGTCCACCCGGGGGCGCAAGCAAGTTAACTATAGGACCAAAAACATCTCCCCCACATCCCTCATCAACAGTTCCATCACAATCGTTGTCCAAACCATCACAGATTTCAACACCTGAAAGCCCAGCACTACATGAATCTACCTCGACGCCACCAACACATTGTAACAATCCCCCTGTAGCGCAAACACCAACACCACACGAAGTTGCAATCTCAACATAACCCTCGTCAACGGCACCATCACAATCATTATCAAACCCATCACATAATTCAATTGCAGGTCCAACACCCCCAACACAACTTCCCCAAATTCCAGAAGAACAAGTTTGTGTTCCAAAGCTACATTCCCCAACATCAATTCCACAAGATTGTGTGTTTCCATTCGTACAAGAACATCCCTCATCGGTTACTCCATCACAATCGTTGTCTAGTCCATCACAAATCTCAAAACTCGAAGTACCAACAACACAGGAATTTGTCTCGCTTCCCAAAATGCATTGCAAAAATCCAGTAGAAGCACAAAGTCCTAATCCACACGAAGTAGAGGTAGAAACATAACCATCATCAATCAAAAAATTACAATCATCATCTATACCATTACAATTTGCATCATTAGTCGCCGGAGTTCCTGCGACAGCATTACATTCTACATCCGTCCCAGCAGAATTACAAACATAAACTCCAACATTATTACAGGCTCCAACACCAATGGAACAAGACTGTCCAAGATTAGGATTACTAAGACAAGGGTCAGGACTCGGAGCGATAGTTATACTCTTAGTTTTCTCAACAAGAACTTCCCCAACACATTTATCATCTCCCTTCGAAGTAATAATTTTCACTTCATAAACTCCCACCCCAGCCACAAAAGAAAAATCAACATCTTCATCATCCGAAAAAGGAATATTCACAGTCTTTGTCTGAGTCTTTGTATTATCCAAAACACCATCTTTCTTAACTTCCATCTTAACATCAACATCAACAGCATAATGCGAACTAATCGGGGCGGGCATATAATTTAAAGGCCCACCATGATTAATTGGAGAATCAACATTCGCTTCAACATCAATGTTTCCCCCATTCTGAGTCAAAGTTAAACTATCAATATTAGACTTACAAGATTGCAACCTCGACAAATAATTTGTATAATTTGAAGCCTGTCCAGTTCCGGCATAATCCGACTCGGCCTCATAAGGAATATACCCCGTCTTGTAAACATAAATTCCATAACCGAACGAAGAAAGAAGAGTTGTAGGATAAGACAACGTAATAAAATTCGCAGGAACATTCAAAGGCCCAAATAAAACGCTTGAAACACTTGCACAATTCGCAGAACTACAAACATAACCCAACACACTCGCACCATTAACTGCTGTACTCGTAGTTATCAAATTCCCAGAACTATCAATTTCCCCATAATTAACATAATTATCTTCAGTTACAACCGCCGAAACAAGTCCAACGAAAAGCAAACACATAAACAAACTTAATAATATTTTTTTCATTTTAAATTTTAAGGTGCTCCTCCAGCTCCGCCAGATTTTCCTCCACCAACTCCTCCAGCTCCGCCAGATTTTCCTCCAGTTACTCCTGAAACTGGGTCATCTCCGCCTCCACCACCCCCATGAGGAATCATATAATATACAGTCGCACCTTGAATCGCCCATCCAAGAGGTCCGTCATCGCAAGTATACTGGTCTCTCTCATTAGTAAAATTAAGGTTACCCAAGGTTACAAGTTCTGCAGTTTCCGAAAGAGTCTTTTGAAAATTGGCTCCACCAAGAGTATTTCTCCAAAAAACATCATTGAACCAATTCGCATCCTTAGCACCAACTTCCCAAGTATCTTCCTTCGCTAGCCTTCCTTTAGTAAGCAAAGTACATACATTCGAAGTTATCGTTCTAGAAGCCGCCCCAATCTTTTCAGCAAAAGGCTTAACAATATTCCTACAAAGATTATTTAAATTACCCAAAACCGAACCACCCTTTGTTAAAGCGGATTGAATCTTTTGTCCCTCCTGATTTTGCCATTCACCTTTTTCCCACATGTAATCCGCATAACCATTAGAATCAACACAATTACAATCAGTATCTCCCGGATAAACTTTCGTATCTTCTATCGTCAACAATTCATCAACAAAATCCAAAACCTTTTCCCCAGAATCAACAACATATTCTCCGGCATTCACAACAGAACCCACAGCCCTTCCCAAAACTCCGGGCTTACTTTCAACAGAAAGAGCAACATTAACATCTGCAACAACATCTTCAAGACCTGAAACCTCATTCACATCCCTCACCGAGTTAGTGACCTTAATTTCTGGCACAGGCAAATCAGTCTTAGAAATAAGATTCGCCGCAACAGGAGAATAATTTCGTTGAACATTACTCACAACCGCAACCTTTTCCCCAATCGGAACGACTTCCACTTTTTCTTCGACAACAATAGGTTTCACATCATTATAAACAATTTTCGGAGCTTCCCCCTTCACAACAGCAGGCTTCACTTCATTATAAACAACCTTCGGCATTTCAGCAGGAACAGAACTCTCAACCGCTACAACTTTCTTCTCAGAGATAAGTCTCTCCAAGGCAACTTGATCAGGATTATAATTATTATCCGAACTTCTTCCTAAAATAAATCCAAGGACAACTCCGCCAGCAACATATGCTGCGCCCTTAACAACTTCCATAGTAGCACCCGCAGCCCTATTCAACTTTCCACCAATCCGCGTCATAAGACGACTAGAACGAGAATCTGAAGCTCCAACCTTATTTTCTAAGTTTTCAACCGGAGCAACTTCAGAAGACTCTGCCTTCAAAGAACCGAGTTCATATCTCAAACCTTCCTTCAATTCACCAATCATTTGACTAACATAATCCGAATTCACTATCTTATCACTTCTTTCACCAACATACTTACTTTCGGTATGAGTTAAACCATAAAGAGAAACCAAATCCTCCCTACTAAACTCTCCACCCGCCTCATAAAAATTGTTAATGGACACCATAGCGTCGGTCATCCTATCCACATGACTCCGATATCTGTTCCCAATAGTCTCAGAAAAGCTTTTCAAAAAATCAGCATTCTTTCCGCCCCCCACTTCACCAGAGGCATTATCAAACCTCCTCTTCAACTTTCCTTGCAGTACTGTTGTTTTTCTCATACTAATTTTATCACAGAACTCTTCTTCCCGGGTAAAAAATCAAGAAGATTTGACTTATAAAGAATTGTTGTCCTACAAAGTATATATCACAGAATATAGCCCAACAATTTACTAACGAGCTCAAGGCAGTAAAAAGCAATCCCAACAGATTTAAAACTCCTAAATCCTTCTATATACTATGGGTGAAATAAGCAAAGAAGATACGAGCGAAGCTCGATTAACTCAAGGGAAGGTGAAGCCAGAGGGAACTGTTAGTTCCATAGGCAAAGAAACGATTAAAGCATATACACTAGAAAATGCTATTAAATATAATGGTAAGGCAAATTCGAGTGCAGTCCTAGCAGGGCTATTCGCAGAAGGTTTAGAAAAATCTAAAATAAAGGATATAATGCCAAAAATCCAGGAAGTTCTGAAAGAAGTAAACGGATTAACCTTAGAAAAACAAAAAGAGCAATTCAATAAATTAGAATATAAAACTTCAAAACGAGAAATCCGGGAAGGTCTCCCAGAATTACCCAACGCTGAAAAAGGAAAAGTTGTAATGAGAATGGCACCCTACCCGTCAGGACCCCTACACATCGGAAACGCGAAAACCGCAGTCCTCAATGATGAATATGTAAAAATGTACGAGGGGAAACTTCTCTTAGTAATGGATGATACAATCGGATCCGAGGGAAAACCCATTGAACCCGAAGCCTACAAATTAATAGATGAAGGGCTACAATGGCTCGGAGTAAATTACGACAAAAAGATAATCTACAAATCTGACCGAATAGAAAAATACTATGCATATGCAGAAGAACTAATCAAAAAGGGGTACATGTATGTCTGCGATTGTACCCAAAACGAAATGCATGATTTGAAAGTCAAAGGAGTTGCATGTGGTTGCCGAGAATATCCTGCAGAGATTCAATTTAAACGATGGAAAAAAATGTTCGAAGCAAAAGTAGGCTCGATGACAGTCAGATTAAAAACGGATATGCAAGATTCAGACCCGGCCTTTAGGGATAGAGTTATGTTTAAGATATCTGATAGACCCCATCCAAAAACTGGAACAAAATACAGAGTTTATCCATCGATGGATTTCTCTTGGGCAATCGACGACCATCTACTTGGAGTAACCCATGTGCTTAGAGGTATAGATCATTATATGTCTACAAGAACTCAAGATTTCATCAGAAATATTTTCAAATGGAAAAATCCTGAACCAATTTATAATGGACACTTTGCAGTTGAAGGAGTAAAAATTTCTAAAACGAAAGGAACACAAGAAGTAAAGGCTGGAACATATATTGGATGGAACGATCCACGAACCTGGTCACTCCAATCGCTCAAAGACAGAGGAATAACAAAAGAAGCAATAAGACAATTCATCCTTAACATGGGATTAAAGAAAACAAACACGACAGTCCCAGTAAATGTTCTCTACACATTAAATAAAAAATATTTAGAAGAAGTACCAAGATATTTCTTCATACAAGATCCCCTAAAAATAACAATCGGGGGTTGCCCGGAATTAACTGCAAAAATCCCGCTTCATCCAAATGGAAAACTTGGACACAGAACTTATCAAACAACACAAAATTTTCTAATCTCTCAACAAGATGCCGAAAACATGCAAGACAAAAATTACAGACTCATGCACCTCCTAAATTTCAAGTCAGATAAAATAGGGTTAAAACCGAGAACATATTCATTCATCTCAGAAGATCCAAACAATGACTTGGAAACAAAATTCATCCACTGGCTCCCACATAGTCCTTACAACATCCCAACAAAAATAATGATGCCTGATGGAACAGTTACAAAAGGCCTCGGAGAACCTGAACTCGCAAAGCTAAAAGTCGGAACAACAATTCAGTTCGAAAGATTCGGCTTCGTCAAATTACATAAAAGAACAAAAGACAAATTAGAATTTTGGTTTGCACATAATTAGAGATTATCCAACGGACTTTTAACATTTTGGATTGAAGCTTGAGAAATATGTGTATAGATTTGAGTTGTCTTAATATCTGAATGCCCAAGTAATTTCTGAATCACTCGCAAGTCTGTCCCCTGCTCAAGTAGGTGCGTCGCAAAAGAATGTCTAAGCAAATGAGGATAAACTCGTTTTTTAATCCCCGCCTTCTTAGCAGAATTTTTCATAATAGCCTGGATAGTCGAATCAGTCAATTTTCCCCCACGATTAGAACCAAATAGATAGACACCTCCAGAAATTTTCATAAAGTTTTCCAAATCTTCAATTACCGAATTAGGAATCTTAACAAATCTATCCTTACGGCCTTTAGCCATCTTGACATGAATAAGACCTTCTTCAAAATTAACGTCTTCTTTCTTCAAATTTATAATTTCGGAAACCCGAAGCCCGCACCCATAAAGAATCTTTATTATCAAAATATGTTTAATGTTCAAAGTATTATCAATTAGTTGCTTGATCTCCCCAATAGTTAATATATCTGGTAAAGGTTTGTTTCTTTTGATTGTGGGCAATACTAAATCTTGATTTAGAACATTTTCAAAAAAGAATTTAATGGCGAAAAGGTCTTTTGCAACACTCGAAGGATTTTGCCCTTCTAATCGCTTAAGGGTGTATTCTTTCACAACTTCCAAATTTATTCCCTTAGACTCTGAATAGTCCAAGAATTTAGAAACAGAATAAAGATAACTTTTAATCGTTTTTCGAGCATAATTCCTAATCTTTAATTCTTCTTTCAGTTTCTCCAATAAACCATGCATAAAATGGATAACCTCAAGATATTTATAAATTTGGCTTTTAACCCCAAAATGACATATACAACCAACTTTACTCAGCAGTACATCTTGTTAGTTTCAATTTTTGGATTACTTCCTTTCTTTTAGAAAAAGAAACAAAAGAGAGAGGGGCGTCGTCCTACGGACATATTCACTCCCTGCAGTCGATATTTATTAGAAGGGGCGTCAAGATAGTCTTTTTCTGCGGAAAAAGAAATATTATTCGGGGGCGTCTTAAACACAAAAACAGAAGAACATTTATATATCAAAGTTTATCTTTATTTAAATATGGCACTTACGAATGAGTTAAAACTGGAAATCAAACAAGATTTGATTGATAGAATCAAAAAGAAAATAAATAACTATGATTTTTCAAAAAAATCTGGAAATCCTTTTATTGATATAGTCTTTGGAAAATTTTCCAATATCAAATCATTTATTCATGGAACTGCTACTATGCTTGGAAGTTACTATGAAATTTTAGCAAGAAAAATAGCCGAAGGGAATAATAATTTTGTTGAAGTAAAGAAATTCGTTTTTACGGGAAAAATATCTAATTCTGAAAGTGCAGTTATAAGAAATTTGGTTAAAGATTTAGAAGAGAAGAAGATAAATTCAGATTATGATGAAGAAATAAAGATGATTTATAATGCTGAAACTAAAAATATAAGAGAGATTAGAATTACTATTGATTTATTCTTAAAAGACAAATCCGGAAAAGAATATTTTGTAGAAATGAAGGGACCAGATCCTAATAAAAAAGAAGTCCGAGCCGCAAAAGAGGATTTATTGAATATTGTTGCTATGAAAAAAAGAGAAATAAAACTTGAAGATTTTGATAAAAATGCAATTATTATATTTGGGGTATATTATAACAATGAAAACGGAAAATACAATAATTGGAAAGTATCCCCTATGTTTGAACAAGGAACAGGTCTTTTAGTTCAAGAAGAATTCTGGGATTTATTAGGTGGAGAAGGTACTTATGAAGATTTATTAGAAGTTCTTGAAGAAGTCAAAACAGAAATTACTCCTTTAATCGAAGATGTAATGAATAATAGATTTTAATTTTTTATGTTCTGTTTAGATAATATTTCTTCAATAGTTTTTTTAAAATCAATTATCTCAATTGATTTTATATAATAACCTAAATTTATCATTAAGGGTGTTGTTGAAATTACTTTTTGTTGTGTAGGTATATTTTCTATAATTAACTCCCCCTTTGCATTAAATTGAGGGCCTTGAAAAAGTGTTCCCAGAAAAACTACTCTTTTGGCTCCAAGATATGTAGTTCCTTTTTTGTCACTAAATCCATTTTCATTAAGAATAAATATCGGAGATCCTGATGAACCGGGAAAACAAGCCATATCAACTACACCTATGTTTTTATCATTAAAATCAATTGCTGGATGAGAAGCAGTAATTCCTTTTCTAAATAGAGGCAAATTATTTTTTTCATCCCATAATCCAATAGGATAACCAACCATTATAATCTCTTCAATAGCACTTAAACCTTCAAGTTTTTCATTATCCCAAATGAAATCTTCAGTAATTGGTATAAAAAATACATCTTGATTTTGTTTTTCTTTTATCTGATGAAGTAAAGGTGCAAAGAAACAAAAACATAAATCTTTATCTTTATGAAAATACCATTTTGGTTTAAATCTTATATTTATTTTTTCTTCACCTAATACTTGTTCTTTTTTAGAATGTAAAAAGAAGTTTACTTCCTCATTTTCGTTACCATTTACGACATGCTTGTTTGTGATTATTACGGGAATATTTTGTTCATTAATTTTGAATTGAAAAAAGAATCCTGTCCCCTTTGAATCAGAATTCGTCACTAAACGAACCGTGCTATACTGCATTTGCTCAGAGATTGTTTGCGGTTGCATTTCTTATTTTCTCTCCTTTTTCATATGGAATATTATTTCTGCATAAGGTTGTCTATCTCTTTCAGTTCTGTTTAAAACAGGTCTCTTAAATTTATCAATAATTTTCAAACCGCTTTTTTCAGCAATTAAAGGATATAAGTTAAATTGATCATTTGCAACAATAAAATAATCTCCATCATCCTTAACAAATTTATTTATATTAATTAATACTTTACTTATGCCTTCTACATACTCGTCTTTTGCTTGTTTCCCTTTTCCCTTGTATAAGGGTCCGATTTCCTTATCATCTTTTCTTGGAATATTAAACAACTCATATGAATATGCGTGTTGTTCGTGATAATCAATTTGTCCAACATAAGGGGGAGATGTAAAAATTCCTGCGATTTTCTTATTTGCCAACAACTTATAAAACTCGTGGTTTTGTTCTTTTACTTCATCAAATATATTTACATCTCTTGAATCTCCATGAATTACAAAAGAACTAACATCTTTTTTAAGATTTGAAAACTCTTTTAATCTTTCTATTGTGTCGTAAGTATATCTTATCAAATGTTTAACAATGCTATTTATTGGAGTACATAATTTTTTATGTTTTCTACAATAATAAGGTCCAATTTGTGGTTCTGTTAATGTTGCCAAATCTGAATGCTTTGTTGCTCTACAAGAACGAGCAGTTCTACTCAAAATGACTCTCAAAATATTTTTTAGATTTTCATCTTCAATTTTTTCTAATAATTTTATATAATAAAAAAGTTCTTGCTTTACTCTCTTTGAAAACCATTTATTCAAAAAACTATTCATATCTTCTTCATTTAATAGACCTGTCTTGTCTTTTGTTCCGTTTTTCTCAAAAAATTCTCTATTTTCATCTAAGAATTGTTTAAGCTTTTCTTCTCCGTATTCTTTTTCATCTTTAATTAATCCCTTTCTAATTTTTGTCTTAAATTCGGGGTTAGGAAAATGTTTATTATTAAATTCGGATAATTTTTCTTTTAATTGTTCATCAAAAGAGTCATCAAATACTCTTTGACTAAATTCTCTTGTTTTGAAACAAACATCTCTTGAGGTTTTGTCTAATTTAACTACATCGTGTTTTCCTATTTTAACTTTAGAAATTAAACAATTAAAATCTGAAACATCAATGCCTATGGAGTGCAAACCTAATTCCGATGATTGAACAAGAGTTGTCCCACTGCCCATAAAAGGATCAAGAATGATGTCTCCTTCTTTAAAATAAATCTTTTTTTTGTGGGTATTAATATGTTTATCTAAAAAATATTCAACAAGATGAGGGATAAATTTTCCTTTATATGGGTGCAATCTGTGAACATGTTTTGTAGTATCAGATTCCCTCAAGTGTGAAAAAGACAAACCCCAATCTAAATCTTTACCTAATTTACTTTTCCATTCTTGTTGTTTTTGAACAACTTCTTCATCATAGTATTTTTTTAGTTCTTCTTGATTAATCTTTATTTTTTTCTGCTCATCATGATATTTTTTTATTTTAGCATACTGAATTAAATAACTTATATTAGATTGAGATACAGGTCTATCTAAATAATCAGATGCCCATTTTGATGCTTCGGTTATTGATAAAAGTGCTTGACTCATTTTTCTCCCTTTTTTGTTTTTTCTTCCATAAAAACTTCAATACTTCTTGATAAAGCTATTGCATTCTTTTTACAAAATTCTTTATAATTATCGTAAATATTTTCATCAAGACTTAATGTTACATTTTTCTGTGCCATATTTAACCTCTCATTTGGATACAAATGTAAATAAATGTACTACTATTTAAATCTTTTGGCCCATTGTCCAGTGATATAACGACGCCCCTAAATGTTCTTTTCAGAAAAGAACCAAAACAAGACGCCCCTTCTATCTTCTTTTTTTAGAAAAAAGAAGCAAAAAATCTGACGCCCCTCTCTCGTCCTTCGGACATATTCACTCCATGCGGTCGAATTTATCAGTAATCCAAAAACTCTAAAATTTTGCCTTCGGCATCGTTGCACTAAATTTTAGGTCTTCCCTTTGGTCAGACGAATATAACAGCGATTAAGAGATTACGAAGTCTGCAGACTTCTCCATCCAAATTCGGTTTTGTGGGTTGCCTCAAAACCGAACTTCTCTTAAGCCCGATGTTAAATGAAATTTCAAACCCTATCTCAATTTAGATAAATTTATATAGATTTATATAATTATTAAATAAAGGAATAAAATATGGAAAACAATAAAGAAAAAATAAATACAAATAAAAAGACCGCAAGAATTTTTGAGGATATAAAAATTAATGTAAAGCTTAAGATTTCAGCATTATGGATAGCTATGCTGTTTTTATTTGCATATGTAGATATATTTGGATTTTACCGACCGGGAATTATTGATGAAATACGGTCAGGAATTGTAGCAGGTATGCAGATTACTCAAGGATTCTTGATATTTGGAACAGTATATATATTGATTCCAAGTCTAATGGTTTTTCTGTCCTTGACGTTAAAACCTACAATTAATCGTTGGACAAACATAATATTAGCTTTACTCTATGCAAGTAGTATCGTATTTTTCTGTATTGGAGAAACATGGGTATTCTATATTTTTGGTAGTATTGTAGAGGTCTTACTACTATTATCAATAGTTTGGTATGCATGGAAATGGCCTTATGTTAAAAATAGTGGGGTTTAAAACTCAAGGGGGACGGGGCTGCGCTTTCGTCGCTATCACTCCTCACCCTCGTATAACAAGGGATATACGGTTCGGGGCTCGGCTCGCCCCTCACCCAAATTTTTCTTCCACTTCGTTCCAGAAAAACTTCGTATATCCCTGACGTTATACGCAATTCTGACCCCCGCCTAAAAATGAATATATTTAAATAAATTGGAGGAATTATTATGAATATGAAATTTGAAATAGAACAAATTGGGATAATCCACAGTCCATATAAAACAAAAGAAGAATGCCCTATTCAAGGCAATGTAAATCCTGAAGGGAAAGGACAAATAGAATTATTTCCAGAATATGAAGAAGGATTAGAAACAATTGAGACATTTTCACATATTATACTGTTTTATATTTTTGATAAAGCTGGCGAAATAAAATTATCCCGTCCAACATTTTTAGATGATTCTCCACATGGCGTTTTTGCTTCTAGGCATCCCTGTAGACCAAACGGTATTGGTATCTCAATTGTAAAACTAGAAAAAAGAAATAAAAATATTCTAGAAGTATCTGGAATAGACATTCTTGATAATACACCTCTAATTGATATTAAACCATATATCCCCAGATTTGATCATTTTGATAACGCAAATAACGGATGGACAGAGACAAAAAAAATCCGTCCAAAACCAAAGGCAAGAGAATAAAACGGTGGGGGTCAGAACTCAAGGGGACGCTGCGCTTTCGTCGCTACGCTCCTCACCCTCGTATAACAGGGCTTATGAGGAAATTTGCTCGGCTCGCAAATTTCCCAAATTCCTCACTACGTTCAGAACTTCTCTTAATCGCGATGTTAAGTGAAATTTAGAATTACCGCAAGATTTATATTCATTTCAATTTTAATGTATTTAATATGGAAACCATCTTAACAATTATTGCATTTCTTTATGCAAGCACGGGAATTATTGCCACAATAGGATATATCCCAACAATCAGAGATTTAACAAAAAAAATTGCAAGCGCAAATATTCAATCTTATGTCATTTGGACTTTTTGTAGTTGTATTACTTTTTTGTATGCGCTTTTAGTAATCTCTGATTTGTTGCTAGAAATTGTTACAGGATTAAATTTTGCTTCCTGTGCAATAATTCTAATTCTAGCATTAAAATTGAAATATAAAAAACATTAGTGTGGTAATTCTAAACTGTCCCTTCGGTCGGTCGACTTGCAGTCTCCCCACATAACAGCGATTAAGAGGAAATTTCCTGCTGAAATTTCCCAAATTCGCTTCGCGAACTCCTCTTAATCCCTAATTAGCAGCAATACAACTTCTCTAAATCTTTCTTATCCCCCTTTCCAAAAGGAGTTCCATATTTTCGAATGTTCTCCATCATCTCCTCATTCGACTTCAAACCCTTCCCCCGTAAAACCATCGCTTCACGAGCCTTCTTAACACCATCACAAATCTTGATATCCAACGGACAATTCCGTTCACAACCCTTACAAAATGTACACTCAAACAAAATCTTATCCATGATCTTATCTGAAAGAATAATCGCTTTTCCCCGAGGAGAAACTTGTTCTTCCTTCAAAACCTTAAAAACCGGACAAAGAGACTTACACATCCCGCATTTGATACACGAATCAAAAACCTCACTTGCTTCTTCCATTAAGTTATCTGCTTCAATCTTGGCTCCAGCCACCTGCCTGGAATCTGCCGGCCGGCCAGCTTCAGTTATTTTATTTTTTACCATTATAACCCTTAAAACATTTAACAAGATCATTCTTTTTCAAAATCCAAAATCGAAACTCTCCTTGTAACAACTCTCGAGCATAACTCCTTAAAACAGACGCCGTCAAAACTTCTTTACCAGCTTTTTTTATCAACCGCATAACCGGAACAAAATCACAATCTCCCGAAATCAAAATACAACAATCACATTCATCATCAATCAACGCCTTACTAATCATATCAACAGTAATCATAACATCAATACCCTTCTCCACACGGACCACCTTTCCATTTACTCTTATCTTTTTCAATTTATTTGTATTCACCTCAAATCCTCTCTTCTTCAATCCTGCCAAAAAAACCATATGCTTGTAATAATTATCTTCCCCAGATTCAATATCTGGCGTCGAATTATAATACCTAATTCCAGATATCTCTAAATCAAATTTATCAGCAATCATCGAAGAAAGATTACCAATATCAACCGACTTCGGTTTATTAATCAGACCCTTAACGCCATGGTACCAATTATTACCATCAACAAAAACAATCGCACGCTTCTTAACCATATTAGAAAATAAAGACTCCCGGCATTCCTTTCGTCATACCGGGGAAGTAATACTTATCTTAACCCTCCAAGATATTTAAACCTTTCCATTATAATTCTCCCCCCACCTCTTTATTTATCCTATCAAAAAATTCAACCATAAAATCGTGCCTCTCCTCAGCAAGTTCTCTCCCCCGTTCAGTCAACATTTTATCCTTAACCTTCAAAAGTTTTGTTAAAAACTCTCTATAAGCGCAATCCTTTTCACCATATTCCTCATCATCAGTTAAATCTAAATCTAAAAAATGTACATGAGAACCTAAATAACCCGAAAACGAAAATGCCCTTCCGATTCCAATCGCACCAATACTATCTAACTTATCCGAATCATACAAAACTTTCGCTTCAACACTTTCAGGAACATTTCCTTTCCTAAACCTATGAGTCTCTATACAATGAACAACTTTCTCAATCTTATCCAAAGGATAACCTAATTCATCCAATATTTCCTTAGCCATCTCTCCACCACGCCCAGCATGACAAACGGTCCCCCTTGACTCATCTTGTTCTTTCCGAGCAACATCATGTAATAAGACAGCAACTTCCAAAATCTCCAAGTTTGCACCTTCTTCTTCTCCAATCGCCAAAGCCAAATTCAAAACTCTTTCCGTATGACTAATATCATGACAAGGATTAACCCCTTCAAAATATGGCAAAATCTTCTCTCTCAATTTCCCAAAAAATTCTTCTTCCATTAAATTACCTTTCCAACATTAAATTTATTTTCCGGATCAGTCCTTTTCTTAACATTTCTCAAAATCTTCTGATCATTAATCTCCACAAACTTTCTCTTCAAAATACCAATCCCATGCTCTCCAGAAATCTGCCCATTAAGTTTCTTAACAAGTTTAATCATCTCCGGAATATATTTCTCTTGATCATGATCAAATCTCGGATGAAAAATACCGACGCCAATATGTCCAAAAAAAGGAATTCCATGTTCTTCAAACCAAGAAACAAGTTTATCTGACTTATCAAGCAAAATCTTAGGATCTTCAAGACGCGAATAACCTCCTCCAGAAAGCATCGGACCAATTTTATCTCTCATCTCGAATAGCTCAGCATATTCTTTTCCATTCAACATTCCGGAATCATCTTCATATTCGATAATCAAGTGATATGCAGATTTCACCTCACCAGATTCATCAGGTTCAAACAACCCCAGCATCTCCGAAACTTGCTTACCCAATAACTCTACCATCGAAACTGAAGAATCTCTTTTCAATTTATGAACAATCGCAACTACTTCATCAAAATTCTCAACCTTAACAAGCGACGCACTTCTTTTACGAATCGGAGCAAGTTTCAAACAAGCCTTAACAATCACTCCAGTAATTCCTTCCATCCCGGAATAATCACTCAACTCAGTAACTCCTTTTCGATGCAAATTTCCATAACCATCAACAATCTCAACCCATTTAACCCAATTAGAAGTTTTCCCATATTTAACCGCCCGGCTACCAACCGCATCAGTCGCAATCATTCCCCCAATTGTAGCAATCGCATGACTCGCGGGCTTCACCGGGAATTCCAATCTATATAGCATAAGATAAGCTTGCAATTCATCCAAGATAACTCCAGCCCCCACCTCAATAGTTCTCCTTTCCTTATCATAACTCCCAATTATATCTAACTTAGACAAATCTAAAACCAGGTCAACACCATTTTGAGGAACACAACCACCAGCCAATCCAGTCCCACCTCCCCGCGGAACAATCCTCCGAGACTTGGCAACAATATTTCTAACTTCCAAAATAGTTTTAGGAATCACAACATCTAATGCTTTTCCCTTGAGCTGTGACGCATCAGTCTCATAAATTTTTAATAAATTTTTATTCATCGTCCTTAACCATAGTCTTAATTGATTTAATTAAAGTTTTATTAAAAAGATTCTTATTCGGAGCAAAAATTATTTTATCAATCATATGTTTTCTGACAGTAATAATATCCGAAGATAACAAAAATGCACCAAACAGAACATTTTTCTTTAAACCCTTAGCAATCGAATAAACTTCCTTGTCTACATGGTCTGCTTCCTTTGATAATTCTTTTCCAATTTTTATCAATAATTCTGAAGAATTTCCCTCAATACATACAGGACTTAGTGTAACATTTGAGGTTATGGCATGAGATGTCTTCCCTAATTTTTTGAGAAAGTTTTTTCTTGAGAAAGTTTTTGTTAATTTAATCTTGGAAGTTTTTTTTATAAAAATTGAATCAAAAAGTATTTCACTAAATTTTTCGGGGATAAAAATCTGATTCTTTTTCCCCTTAAATACACCACATAATCCTGCAAAAATAACGGCTTCCGAATTTATTTTCTTCACTAAATCCTCCGCTGAATCTGGAACTAATTCTTTTCCTAATCCTTCCTCCTGATATTTTTTGTTGACCTTATAATTTTCATCCCTAATTGGATGAAAACAAAATCGAAATTCAATAAGAATTTTTCCTAATTTCCCCGAGAATAAATAAGGAGACTTTCTCCTAATCTTTATACCAAATTCTTTCTCAACTTCATTAAATACATTAAAATAAGACCTATATAAATCTACAAAACCTCCAAAAATGATTGTTAATTTATTCATCGTCCAAGCCCCCTCAATTTACCCAAAACAAAAGTAGAAAATTCTACACTTCTTTCAGTCGCAGATTTAATATTAGCATAACAAAGACCACAAGGAGAAATTATTTTCCCAACCTGTTCAGGAATATATCCAGTCTTCTTTTTTGCTATCGCTTTAGCAATTTCTGGAAAATTCGCACGAACTCCACCACCACCGCCACAACAATAAGCGTTCTCTCGATTAAAATAGGCTTCAATAATCTTCCCACCAAGCAATTCAATCACTTCCCTCGGTTCTTCATAAATCCCCGAATATCTCCCAAGATGACACGGGTCATGATAATTAACAAGTTCTCTTTCACCCCCCTCGCCACAAAACTGAATCCTTCTTTTCTTCAATGCATTCAAAATAGTAACCGTTGCATGCTCCACTTCAATATCCCACTCCGAAATCAACTTGGGATAAATCTCACTAAACGTATGATAACACGAAGGACAATTAGTAATTATCTTAGAAATCCCTTGTTTTTTAAATAAATCATAGTTTTTCTTAGCTAACTTCTTCACATCTTTCCGATATCCCGCATTCAAAACCGGCAAACCACAACAAACCTCATTGTCAGACAATAAAACAAAGTCAATACCAAGACGATTAAAAATCCCTTTATAGTTCTCAAACTGTTCTTTCAAAACTCCCTTCGTCAAACATCCCGGATAATATAATGTCTTTCCATTCCCAAATCCAAATATTCCCATTAGCAAAAATCCTCCGATTTTTTGATCACCGGATCACCTACTGGGTGATCCGCAAGGGCTTCGCCATTGCATAATCTTTCTCTAATTTCTCCCGTATATACCATATTTAATTCTATTATAGTCGATATTTAAAATCTATGGTGTTACATTAACAAGATATAAACTCCCAAAGAAACCAAAACTAACCCTGCCCCAAGTTTCATCCATTTACGTTCCTTAGAAGTCCAATTCTGTAAAATCTTTGGAGACATTCCCTTGTAAATCAAAAAAGTGAGAATAAGCAAAGGTAACACAAAGATAATATTATACAATATCAAATAAGAAAACGCGAATGTCTTATTTATTGACATCAAGGTAAGAATTCCAAGATATATTCCACCAGTACATGGAAGTTCAAAGAGAGAAACCACAATTCCTAGAAAAATCATTGCAGGAATAGTTCCTTTATGTATAATTTTTTCAATCAAAGGTTTCACCTTGGGAGAAATTTGTAAAGTCGGGCCAACCTTGGGAAGAAAAACATCTTTAAATTGCCACAATCCCAAACCAAGAACAAGAATTCCCGCCGCAATATAAATATAATAAGTAGCGGCAGTAAATGATTGAATTACCCTAAAAATTCCAAGTCCTGAGAAAAAATAAACAACAAAAACAACAAAGGTATAAACAAGCCCTGCTCGAAGTGCCCTTTTTGAAGAACCCATATTTAACAAACTCAACATAAGAAAAATCAAAACTCCAAACGCACAAGGATTAACTGAATCTATAAGGGCTGCCACAATAACTGCAATGAGAGTTAATTGTTTTCCAGACCCACTATTTTCATTAAAAGGTATTGACTCAAAATTAATAACATTATCTTCCAAACGATCAACAATCGGAGTATCTCCCATCAAATAAAATTTCTCTTCACCCTGTTCAATAACCAAGAAAGGATAACCTCTCCGATCTAATCCAAAACCATTTCCATAATATTCAAATAAATCTCTACCCTTTTGACTAAGAGTTACCTCATATTTTGTAACAGTAACATTTTCCCACTCATTAATTTCTTCAAGAATCCCCGATTCTGCAACAACAGCACAATGAACACAATTAGGGGAATAAAAATAAATTATATTAGTCTCGGGAACATCTGCAGCACTGACAAATGACGCTAACAAAAGCAATGCGAAAATAAACATTATTTTTTTCATAATTTATTATATAAATCACTCTTTAAAAACGTTAAGATGAAACCAGTTTCATTCAATTTTTATTGCTTTACCATAAACAATAGCATCAGCAATTTTTTTACGTCCAGATTTTAAAATACGAGAAAGAGTTGATTGAGAAACCTGCATCTTGCTCCCAGCTTCTTCTTGAGAAACATCCTCTAAATCAACAAGCCGAATAGCTTCAAACTCAGGCAGAGAAAGTTCAGACTCTTCTAGATCAATCATCCTAATCCCTGCCGGTTTAAAATAAGAAGAATTCGGTCTTCCACGAACCCTTCTTCGTCTACATGGTCGAACCATCTTAATCCCTAACTCTTCGTCCTCGACCACGTCCGTTCCCACAAGGTCCTCGTCCTCTTCCATTTCCAGCTACAGGTTCTGCGTCTTCGCACTCGCCCATCTGCCTTCCAGTCTTAGGTCCTTTTCCTTCGGGTCCTGTTCCATCTTTATTTGGCATTGTATTTTTCTCCATTTTAGTTATGCATATATATTCATAACCCTATTTAAACATTTCGTTTTCTAGACTTTTGCGTTTTCCTCGTAATTGCGTACCTCTTTTTGCACATAAAGTACAAAAGTTTTCGTTTTAAGTAAATATTCATAATAATCAACTTCTAAAATAAATCTTGGGTGTAAACTCTGCATCAGTAGTCAAATTAATCCCAAGATCCCTCAAACCATTCTCATCACCTCGCGTAAGCAAATGAGTTGTATGCATCTCACAGTTATGAAGTAATGGAAGATTATCTATACATTTTTTAGCAGTAGGATTTGTCGAAGAAGAAATTGCCAAAGAGATTAAAACTTCGCTCACATCCAAACTTGGACTAGAATTTTTAATTATCTTCTCTTTTAATCCCTGTATGCTTTTAATCAAAGATTCAGAAAGTAAGGCGATATCATCAGGAATATTCGAAACATGTTTCAGAGCATTAATTATACACGAAGATTCAGAATGAAGCAATTCAGAATTTTTACCACAAATAATTTCTTCTCCAATTTGAATCGCAGAACCACAACAGAATCCCTTGTTTCCCTTTCCTTCCTTAGCCACCGCATCCATAGCAGATTGCCTTGCCGCCCCTACAACAGACCGATAATCCTCATTGATTTCCAATTCTTGCATCAATTTTTCAACCTTATCAACAACCCCCTTATCCACAATCCCTAGAAGATTTTCCTTCTTATATCTAAAATATCTCCTAATAATTTCTTGCTTCGAAGCTTCTCTAACAACTTCATCATCAATAATCCCTTGTTTGGCCTTACTTACCCCCATTTCCGTAGGAGAAGCATAAATATCCATCCCAATTTTTTTAAGAATGCTTTTCAAAATAGGAAAATTCTCTATATCTCGATTATAATTTACCGCGGCAACACCATTAGCCTGTAAATGAAAAGGGTCTATCATATTCACATCCCCAATATCTGCTGTAGCCGCCTCGTAAGCAATATTCACTGGATGATCTATCTCTAAATCCCAAATCGGAAAAGTTTCAAACTTAGAAAATCCAGATTTCATCCCACGAACATTATCATGATATAATTGGGATAAACAAAAAGACATTTTACCACTCCCAGGACCGGCACCAGTAACCACAACAATCGACTTCTTCGTATTAACATAAGGATTTTTCCCGTATCCCTCTTCGCTAACAATCTTGTCGACATCGGCAGGATATCCTTCAATTTCATTCTGTAAATAAACCCGAATCCCAATATTCTCTAGATACCTCTTAAACTTCAAAGCTTTCTTTTCTCCAGAGAACCGATTAATTACAACAGCGGAAACATCCAATCCAAAATTTCTTAAATCATTAATAGATTTCAAAGTCACTGCCTCATAATTCAAACCGAAATCCGCACGCATCTTTCCATTCTCAATATCTTTAGCACTTATACAAAAAACAATCTCCGAATCATCCTTAATCATCTCCAACATTTTTATTTTTGCGTTAGCATCATAACCCGGAAGAACCCTGGCCGCATGAAAGTCATCACAAATCTTCCCCCCAAACTCAAGATAAAGTTTATCAAAATTATTAACCCTTTTCAAAATCTCTGATGATTGAATCTCAAGATATTTTTCTGTATCAAAACCCTTTTCCATTATTTGAAAAATCAACAAGCCCTTATAAATATTTAGGCAAAAAAACTATAAGACACCCAACCACAGTCTTATAAACACTTGAGAGCTTGATATCTCATATTCTATTTCTCAAGAGCTTCTGACTTCTCCACGGACCTTCAAAAGTAACTGTATCCCCAAAACAAAATAATCCGCTGGTGAGTCGTTTGTCAACTACTCCGGACTAAAGTCCGGAGCGTGACCTACCAATTCCCAAAACCTAATTCCAATGTTTACTTTGCGATTCCTCTATGTAATATCTAATCCTCTCCGTTGTGACACATCCTATACTTCGAGCGAAATATCCTTCACTCCAAAATTTCTTGCCCCATAGAA
>Ga0180009_10001142_pt1 | contig 33111 bp, 27 predicted proteins | sample OS_PC_MetaG_FD_123537 | JGI IMG/M metagenome (GOLD analysis project Ga0180009, IMG submission 123537) | Groundwater microbial communities from the Aspo Hard Rock Laboratory (HRL) deep subsurface site, Sweden - OS_PC_MetaG | ecosystem: Environmental > Aquatic > Deep subsurface > Groundwater...
AGAGTTTGAACCGAAAATCGTCGCCTTTGTCTGCAACTGGTGCACTTACACCGCGGCCGACCTGGCCGGGACCTCCCGGCTGGCCTATCCGGCCCAGATTCGCATGCTGCGCATGATGTGCACCGGCATGATCGACCCGAAATATATTCTCAAGGCCTTTATCGAGGGCGCGGACGGGATCATGATCGGCGGCTGCCATCCGGGCGACTGCCACTACATCAACGGCAACCTCAAAGCCGCAAAACGGATCGACGGCGTCCGCCGGGTCCTCGAACAGTTCGGTTACGACCCGGAGCGGGTCCGTCTGCGCTGGATCGGGGCCAGCGAAGGCCCCGAGTTTCAGGCCAACATGCGGGAGTTTGTGGAAACCATCCAGGCCCTCGGCCCCAGCCCCGCGGCCGGCCGCATGATCCTGTAGCGTTCGCGAGGAACCCATGAGTCAATACGTCAGAATCGAAGCCCCCCGAGGCGCGGCCGCGGCCGTCAAAGAACTGCTCAAGTCCATCCTGGAAAAGGGCCGGGCCGAAGCCGTCCTGGTCCCGGCGGCCACGCCATACTCCCCGCTGCCCATGCCGACCCTGATCACCGATCCGGCCGGGATCGATGACTCCGCTCCCCTGGCCCCGGCCGCGCCCTTCAACGCGGCCAGGCTGGCCGCCAACCTGGCCCGCCGGCCAACCGGACACGGTCTGGTCATGCTCCTTCGGCCCTGTGAACTGCGGGCCCTGATCGAACTGGTCAAGCTCAACCAGTGCGCCTTGGACGACGCCCTGGTCATCGGCATGGACTGCCACGGCCGCATGGAAAACGACCGCTTCCTCGACCTGGCCGGCCGGGAGGCGGACCCGACGGCCGCCTTTCTCAAGGACGACCGGCTCCGGGAAGAAGTCACCGAGAGCTGCCGGGGCTGCGATCGGTTCACGCCCGATGGAGCCGACCTGACCGTCTGCCTCTTCGGCCTGGACACCGGCCGGGAGATCGGCCTTTCCGCCGGAACCGAAAACGGCGGCCGACTGCTGTCCGATCTGGGATACAAGACCGGGACCGAACCCCAGTCCCGAGGCGCGGCCGTCAAGGACCTGCTGGCCCGAAGGACCGAGCATCGCCGGGCCAGTCTGGATCGGGTCGCCGCCGAAATCAAGGACGTGGAAGGCTTTCAGAAGATAGTGGCCACCTGCCTGAACTGCTATAACTGCCGGGTGGCCTGTCCGGTCTGCTACTGCCGGGAATGCGTCTTCATCACCGACGTCTTTTCCCACGAGCCCGAGGTCTATCTCCGCAGGGCCCGTCGAAAAGGCCGGCTCAAGATTCCCACGGAAACGACCATGTACCACCTGACCCGGCTGGCCCACATGAGCCACGCCTGCGTGGGCTGCGGACAGTGTTCGAGCGCCTGTCCCCAGGGAATCCCGGTGGCGGACTTTTTTCGGGCCGTGGCCGATCAGACCCAGGCCCTGTTCGACTACATACCGGGTCTCGACCCGGCCCGGCCCATACCCTACCTGGCCTTCGAGCCTCCGGAAGGGGCGGAAGGGTGATCATGGCCGAAACTCATCCGGACGTGGTCGTGGTCGGGGCCGGGGTGGCCGGCCTGCACGCCGCCCTGAACCTGGCCGAAACCGGGTACAACGTCTGCCTGGTCGAAAAAAAGCCGACGGCCGGCGGGCTCCTGACCGGGCTCGATCACCAGTTCCCCAACAACCACTGCGGACTGTGCCGGCTGCTGCCCATGCTCGACCGGGAAGGTTCCGGCCAGTTCTGCCTGAAACGCGGCTTTTTCCATGAAAAAATCCGCCTGCTGACCTCGACCGAGGTCCGGGAGGTCGAAGGCCAGGCCGGCCGGTTCACCATTCGCCTCGAGTCCGCCTGGACCGGAGTGGACCCGGGACGCTGTCTGGCCTGCGGTCGTTGCGAAACCGTCTGCCCGGTCTCGCTTCCCGACCCGGAAAACGGGGGCCTCGGCCGGATCAAGGCCATCCATCTGCCCGGCCGGCATTACGCCCGGGGCGCCAGGGTCATCGACTGGGGGACCTGCACCCGCTGCGGGCTCTGCCTCGCCGAATGTCCCTCCGGGGCGATCAATCTGGACGGGAAGCCCCGCCTGACCGAACTCGAGGATGTGGGAGCCGTTCTGTTGGCGCCCGGAGCCGAGCTGTACGATCCGTCAGGCGTGGACCTGTACGGCATGGACCGCTGGCCCAACGTGGTCACGTCCCTGGTTTACGAGCGGATGCTCTCCGAGTCCCCCGGCCATCAAGCCCGCCTGCCCAGGCCGTCGGACCGGAAACCGGTAAAAAAGGTCGCCTGGCTCCAGTGCGTCGGCTCCCGAAACCTCATGATCGGCGCCGATTACTGCTCCCGGGCCTGCTGTATGTTCGCGGTCAAGGAGGCGCTCCTGACCCGGGAAAGCCATCCCGAAATCGATACGGCCATTTTTTACATGGACATGCGGACCTATGGCCGGGATTTTCAACGGTACCGGGACCGGGCCGAGCACGAGGCCGGGGTGCGCTTTGTTCGCGCCCGCGTCCACAGCATCGACCCGGGCGACGACCCGAACGAACTGGTCCTCAAATACGCCGGCCCGGACGGCCAAGCCGTCCAGGAGACCTTCGACCTGGTCGTGCTCTCCACCGGCCAGGACCCTCTGGCCCGAATGCCGGAATGGGCCGACCAGGAGGGCGTGTTCACCGCCCATGTTCCGCCCGGCCTGACCGACATCCAGGAGGCGGTCATCGGAGCCGGGGCGGCTTCGGCCCGCCTCCAGGCCTGGTTGAAGACCCAGGGCCGACAGGCTGGAGGGCATGCTTCGGAAGGCCCACTTATCGCGTCGAACCCGGTCTTTCTGCAACGCCCGCGCCCGCAGGTCGTATTGACTCCGATCCTCCTGAACGACACGACTTCAGAACCAGGCGGGGCCGACGTCTTTTGGGCCCGCCTGGAAAGCGAACGGGATAACCTGCCCGGACGGGCCGTCTTCACCCGCCTGGACCAGACCTCCGGTGCGGACCGGATCGATCGCGTTGCCAAAGCCCTCGATCCGGCGGCCAACCGCCTGATACTGGTTTCATTCGGGCCGGTCTGGACCCGAACCGACACCCTGGACCTGGCCGATCGGACCGGCTTCCCCGCCGCTTTGATCGAACGGGTTGAACTCGACCCCGGGATGGTCGCCGGTGTGGAACCGGATCGGGCCGTGACCCGGGCCGTTGACGAGGCCCTTTGGCAGGTGCGAACCGCGGCTGCCCGCCTCATGGCCCGCCGATGGCGAAAACCGGCCAGACCCGAGGTCAACCGGGCCGCCCTGATCGTGGGCGGCGGGCCGGCCGGCTTGAGCGCGGCCCTGGCCCTGGCCGACCTGGATGTGAAAGTGACCCTGGTCGACAAGGCCGAAAGCCTCGGCGGCCACGCGGAACGCATCCTGGACCCCCAGACCCGCGAGGCCGTGGGCGATCTGGCCGCCCGGGTCGCCAGCCATCCCCGGGTCGATGTCCAAACCCGGACCGAGGTGGTCCGCCACCTGGGCCGCCCCGGCGCTTTTGTCACCCAGGTCCGGGACGAACAAGGCCGGGAGACAAAAATTCCCTCCGGCGCAGTGATCCTGGCCGTGGGAGGCCGATCCGCCGAGACCGGGGCCTACGCCATGGGACGGCATCCCCGAATCGCCCCGGTCTTCGACCTGGAACGGACCATGGCCGGCCAACCCGTGGGCGAACTGGTCCTGATCCATTGCGCCGGCTCCCGGGAAGAGCCGCGAAACTACTGCGGCCGGGTCTGCTGCCTGGCCTCTCTCCGAGCCGCCCTCCGGATAAGGGAGGCCAACCCCGAGGCCCGGATTACCGTGTTCTACCGCGACATGATGACCTACGGGCCGTCGGAAAAGACCTTCATGGAAGCCAGGAAACAGGGAATTCTATTCATTCCCTTCGACCTGGACCAGCGGCCCGAAGTGACGATCGAAGACGAGCGGGTCCGGGTCCGGGGCTACGATCCGGTCTTGCGGGAAGATGTGACGTTCGAGCCGGACTGGGTCGGCCTGGCCACCGGACTCGAACCCAACCCGGCCGGCGACCTGGCCCGGATTTTCGGCCTGAACCTCACCCGGGACGGATTCATCCGGGAAGCGGACTCCAAGTGGCGGCCCCTGGAAGCCGGAAGGGAAGGCCTGTTCGTCTGCGGCCTGTGCCGGGGACCGCTCCGGGCCGACGAGGCCATGAGGGAAGGGGAGGCCGCCGCCCAGAAGGCCTTCCGCATCCTCTGCCGGAGCCAGACCACGCCCGCGCGGGCCACGGCCCGGGTCCGGCCGGCCCTGTGCTCCCTCTGCCGGACCTGCATCCCGGTCTGTCCCTATCAGGCCCGCTTCGTGGACCCGGTCTCGGGACAAATCGAAGTGGACCCCCTGTCCTGCCAGGGATGCGGGGCCTGCGTCGCGGCCTGCCCCAACGGGGCCACGACCCTGGACGACCACGAGGAAGACGGATATATGAACGCCATTGAAATGGCCTTTTAAAACGATCGAGGCGAAGACATGCAGGAACCCGAAGAAAAACCCGCTTCCATCAAAGACGCCGCCCCCTTGCGCCCCATCGGCCTGGCCCCGGACCTCTGCCTGGCCTGCGGGACCTGCTCATCGGGCTGCCCCATGACCGGCGTGGACGGGTTCGACCCGCGCAAGATCGTGCGCCTGGCCCTCCTGGGACGCGACCGGGAACTGATCGAATCCAAACTGCCCTGGATATGCACCATGTGCGGCCGCTGCCAGTACGCCTGTCCCATGGGCGTCAACATCGTCGGCCTGATCCGCACCATCCGGGGCCGGGTCGATCGCGACGACGTGCCCGGGCAGATACACAAGGGCGTCGAACTCAATATCAAAACCGGCAACAACCTGGGGCTGCCCACCGAAGACTTTGAATACATCATCGAAAGCGTGGCCGAGGAACTGGCCGAAGAGCCCGGTTTCGAGGACTTTGCCGTCCGGTTCGACAAACAGGGCGCCAGCCTGCTGACCACCCTGCACAACAAGCTGGTCAACACCCACAACGAAGACCTCATACCTTTCTGGAAGATTTTTCACGTGGCCAAAGAGGATTTCACTATCCCTCGGGAAAACTGGGAAGGCGTCAACTGGGCCCTGTTTTCCGGCGACGACGAAAACAAGAGGCTGGCCGTGGGGCGGATCGTCGAACATATGGAGCGGCTGCAGATCGCCAGGCTGCTCTACCCGGAGTGAGGCCACGCCTACCTGGCGACCCGGTCCGGGCTCGCGAAATGGTTCCCCGATTTTTTCGATCGGTTCGAGGCCGTGACGACCTTCGAAATCCTGATCGAGTACATTCGCTCCGGCCGAATCCGGCTGGACAAGACCCGAAACGACCGCCGGGCCACGTACCACGACCCGTGCAACTACGGGCGCAAGGCCCTGGAAATGTTCGGACACGGCTTTTACGAGGAAGGTCGCTGGATCATGGACCAGTGCTGCGCCGACTGGGTGGACCTGGTTCCCAACCGGGGCAATCAATACTGTTGCGGTGGAGGGGGCGGCACCCTGCTGACCCCGTACACCGAAGAACGCCTGCTCTACGGAGACAGAAAACTCGAACAGATCCGGAGGACCGGGGCCGAGATCGTCGTCGTACCCTGCCACTCCTGCCACGGCCAACTCAGCGCCATGATCCGGGAGCGGGGAGACGACCTCGAAGTAAAATACCTCTGGGACATGGTCGCCGACGCCCTGATCGTGGAGGCCTGAAGACCCGGAAACCAGGCGAGGAACAAGGGACGCCTGCTTGTACATAATGGTCTTCGCGGGACTGTGGCGTTGCCCGCGGCTCCTCCCAAGAAACAACTTCTCCGGTTTGGACGCTTTCTGATATCGTGTCGCTTTTCTATCATTGCCTGGCCGAGGCTGATAAATCCGCCCGCGCCAAGGCTTCGGCGGACAAGTCCGGTCCACCCAAAACCTGCCCCAAGAGCGGAAGCCGTTACCCAATCCCATAACCTTCCGGCCATCCCAAAGGCGGCCCTCGCAACCGCCTCCCGGGTTGACTTTCCCCCTCCTGTTAAGGATGATGTAGATATCGGATACGCATGAACCATCGACCGCGGTTTCGGTCGCGGAAGGGAGGCGCACATGTCCCCAAGGATCGTCATTTACGGCAAGGCGGGCTGACCCTACACGGACAAGGCCAGGTCGGCTTACGGGGACGAAGCCCGGTACGTGGACGTCAGGAAGGCCCCGGACCGGCTCGGGGAAATGCTTCGCCATTCGGGCGGGGCCCGGCGCGTCCCGGTCATCGTCGTGGACGGGAAGGGACGGGTCGGGTACGGCGGGTCTTGAGGCGTGTGAAACTCCGCCGTGAGCGGGGAAGACAGGCGCGCAAGCAGGTTCGCGTTTCCGGTTTCCGGAAAAGGGGACGTTGCGTTCTCGGGCCAGGCCTTATACTATAAACGGAAAACAGTTCGACGAAAAGGCCAATGGACCTGAAACGAATACAGCCCCATCGCATCAACAACATACTCCATTCCGGAATCATGCTGGCCGGCATGACCCTGTCGTCAGGCTTTCTCGGCTGGATGATCGCCGGTTTCAAAGAAATCGTCCGGGCCGCCATGATCGGCGTCGTCGTGCTTCTGCTCACTCCGGGAATCTCGCCGAAGGCCACCCTCAGGCTTTACGGGGCCCGTCCCCCGGGGTCGGTGAAGGTCGCCGCGCTCTTGCGGTCATGGCTCCAAGGAGGCGGGCTTTGACATACGGGTATCAGGGCAGGATTTTGCGGGCCGACCTGAGCCTTGGCCGGATCACGATCGAGGAGCCGGACGAGGACTTTTACCGCGCCTATGTGGGCGGGCGAGGTCTGGTCTCCTTTTATCTTTTCAAGGAGGTCCCGCGGGGCGCGGACCCGCTGGGGCCGGACAACCGGCTCATTTTCGCCGGGGGCCCTCTGAGCGGTATTTCCGCTCCCGGTGTGGCCCGGACCAGCGTGGGCGCGAAATCCCCGCTGACCGGGGGATACGGCGACGCCGAAGCCGGCGGCCACTGGGGGCCGAAGCTGGCCCGGGCCGGGTACGACGCGATCGTGATCGCCGGCAGGGCGGAGCAGCCGGTCTATCTCCGGGTCACCGACGAAGCGGTCGAGATTCGGTCGGCCGAGGACTTGTGGGGTCTGGAAATCCATGAGACCCAGGAAGCCATCCGGGCGGAGATCGGCGATCCGGAGCTGACCGCGGCCATGATCGGCCCGGCCAGCGAACGCCGGGTTCGCTTCGCCTGTATCGGGCTGGGGCTGCACAACTACGCGGGCCGGTCCGGGCTGGGCGCGGTCATGGGCGCGAAAAACCTCAAGGCCGTGGCCGTCAACGGCCGCCTGAAGCCGGATGTGGCCGATCCGGAGGAAATCAAGGCCCTGGCTGCCTGGATGGCCAGGAACTGCCGCTCACTGGCGCCCCTTCATTCGGAATGGGGAACGGCCGGGTTCGTCAAGCTGCTCGATGCGGCCGGCGGTCTGCCAACCCGGAACTTCATGGCCGGGAGTTTCGATGGGGCCGAAGCCATATCCGGACAGAACATGGCCCGGACCATCGTCCGGGACCGCTGGGGCTGTTACGCCTGCCCGATCCGCTGCAAACAGGTTGTCGAGGTCGAGGACGAAGGCCTGTCCGTCGGCCGCCTCTACGGCGGACCGGAGTACGAGACCATCGGCAGTTTCGGGTCCAACCTGGGCATCGACGACATCCGGGTCGTGGCCAAGGCCAACGAAATCTGCGACCGGAACACCCTGGACACCATCTCCACGGGCATGATGATCGCCGGGGCCATGGAATGCGCGGAAAAGGGGCTGCTGCCGCCGGAGCTGACCGTCGGCCTCGACCTGCGCTTCGGCTCGGCCCGGGGCGCTCTCGACCTGCTCGACCGGATCGTCCACCGCACCGGCCTGGGCGACGTTCTGGCCGAAGGTCCCAAAGGCGTCGCCGAGCAGCTCGGCCCGGAAGCGGCCGCCTGTTTCCTGCACGTCAAGGGCCAGCCCTTGCCGCTTCACGAACCGAGATGGAAGGCCGGCATGGGCGTCGGGTTCACCCTGTCCCCGACCGGCGCCGACCACATGCACAACATCCACGACTCGGTTTACGCCAGCCGGGACCTGCCCACCTTTGCCCCGGCCCGGAGCATGGGCATCCTCGAACCGCTCGAATCCACGGCCCTCGGACCGGCCAAGGCCCGGCTCTGGGTTTACATGACCCTGGCCCGCTCCCTGAACAACAGCCTCCTGACCTGCTTTTTCACCCTGTACAGCCTGAACCAGATGGCCGGCCTGGTCCGGGCCGCCACCGGCTGGAACACGTCGAGCTGGGAGCTGGTCAAGGCTTCGGAACGGGCCCTGAACCTGGCCCGCTGCTTCAACGCCCGGGAGGGTTTCACCTCCGCAGATGACCTGCTTCCGGAGCGGTTTTTCGAACCGGCCCGGGGCGGGGCCCTGGATGGCCGGACCCTCGACCGGACGGACTGGCTGGCCACCCGGGACCTGGCCTACGACATGCTCGGCTGGGACCGGCACACGGCCGCTCCCCTGCCTTGGAAACTTTACGAACTCGGTCTCGACTGGGTGGCCGATGAACTCGAACGGGGAAACCCGCAAGACCGGGACGGCGGCGCTTGATCCGGGTCAGCCTGATACTGGTCGATTTTTTGGCGCGTCTGGCCTCGGCCCCGGAATTCCACCTGTCCATCGAACCCGGGGCCACGATGGCCGAGGCCGTCGCGATGCTCGGGGAGCGCGCCGGACCGGACCTGTGCCGGGCCGTCTTCGATGCCTCCGGCCGGCCCCAGCCCTATTTCGTGATTTCACTGGATGGAACCCGGATTCCCGGGAATCGCCTCGGCGAAACACCGGTCCATGACCAGGCCGTAATTCGGATCATACCGCTGGCCGACGGCGGTTAATCCAGTAAGGATGGGAGAGTTTCATGTCGCTTTTCATCGTTGATCGGGAAACCTGCAAGCGGGACGGCATCTGCGTGGCCGAATGTCCCGTTCGGATCATCGCCCTGGACGGGGACGGATTTCCCGTACCTCAGGACGGGGCCGACGAACGCTGCATCAACTGCGGGCACTGCGTGGCCGTCTGCCCCACGGCCTCCCTGACCCTGAAGACCATGGCCCCGGATGACTGCCAGCCCGTCCGGCGCGACCTGCGGCCTTCCATGGAACAGGTCCGGGAATGGGTGCTTTCCAGGCGCTCCATCCGCGAGTACAAACCGCGTCCGGTCGAAAAAGACCTTCTGGCCGAGTTGATCGACGTGGCCCGGTACGCGCCCACGGGCAGCAATCTCCAGCCGGTCCGCTGGCTGGTGGTCGAAAGGCCCGACCGGGTCCACCGCCTGGCCGGCCTGGTCGTGGACTGGATGCGGGACATGGTCGCCGGCAACAAGGCGCCCCGGGACCTTCTGGACCGCATGGCGCGCATCATCGAGACCTTCGACTCGGGCTACGATTACATCTGCCGGGGCGCGCCGCACATGGTCCTGGCCCACGGTCCGGCCGACCTGCCCGCGACCCTGCCCGCCTGCATCATCGCCCTGACCACCCTGGAACTGCTGGCCCCGGCTTATGGGCTGGGAGCCTGCTGGGCCGGGTACTTCAATTCGGCGGCCCAGAGTCATGCGCCTCTGATCGAGGCCCTTGGGATGCCCGATGGCCATCAGACATGCGGCGCCCTGATGATCGGGTATCCCAAGTACGCCTATCACCGGATACCCCTGCGCAACCAGGCCGTCATCGACTGGCGCTGATCCGGCCCTCAAAAAAAAAGAAGGCGTCGCGGGCCAAAGCCCGCGACGCCCGATCAGGCGGCCCGGGGCCGCCTAATGCCACTGCAAGGTATTCCCCGCATTTTCGGAGGCCTGGTTCGAAGCCTCCTCGACCGGCGGCTTATCGGCGCAGTTCGGTTTCTCGTCCTCGATGGGAAACAAGGCCACCGCCAGGGCCTCCTCGATGCGTTCCACCGGCATGAAGGTCATCGAGTTCCGGACCTCCTCGGGCAGGTCCTCCAGGTCCCGTTCGTTGTGCTTGGGCAGAACCACCGTGGTCAGGCCGGCGCGATGGGCGGCCAGGACCTTCATCTTGACCCCGCCCACCGGCAGGACCCGGCCTCGCAGGGTGACTTCACCGGTCATGCCCACGTCGCTGCGCACCGGCCGCCCGCTGAACAGGCTCGCCATGGCCATGATCATGGCCACGCCCGCCGACGGGCCGTCCTTGGGAATCGCCCCGGCCGGGACGTGAACGTGCGTGTCCTCCCGCTTGAAGACGTCCGGAGAAAACCCCAGCTCCGCCGCCTTGGAACGGACGAAGCTGTGGGCGATCTGCGCGCTTTCCCGCATGACCTCACCCAACTGGCCGGTCAGGCGAAGTTCCCCCCGGCCCTTCATCCGCGTGGCCTCGACGAACAGGATGTCCCCGCCAAAGGCGGTTACGGCCAGACCCGTGGCAATGCCCGGTATCTCGATGACCTCCTTGGAATCGCTCTCGAACTTTTCCTTTTTTAAAAACTCGCGGACCATGTCCGCCGTGACCTCGGCCCGCTCCAGTTCCCCGGCCGCGATCTTGACCGCCACCTTGCGGCAGACCGCGCCGACCTGGCGTTCGAGGTTGCGGACCCCGGCCTCCCGGGTGTAGTCCTGAACGATCTTGCGCAAGGCCTCTTCCGTGAAAACGATCTCATCCCGCCGCAGTCCGTTGGCCTTGAGCTGGCGAGGCACCAGGTGGCCTTCGGCGATGTGGATTTTTTCAAACTCCGTGTACCCGTCCAACTGGATGATCTCCATCCGGTCGCGCAGGGGAGACGGGATCGTCTCCAACTGATTGGCCGTGGTGATGAAGATCACGTCGCTCAGGTCGAAGTCCACGTCCAAATAGTGGTCCCGGAAGGCATTGTTCTGGGCCGGGTCCAGCACTTCCAGCAGGGCGCTGCTCGGGTCGCCCCGCCAGTCGCTCCCGATCTTGTCCACTTCGTCGAGCATGAAAACCGGATTGCGCGTCCCGGCCCGCTTGAGGGCCTGGATGATCCGGCCCGGCATGGCCCCGATGTAGGTCCGGCGATGGCCGCGTATCTCGGCCTCGTCCCGCATGCCGCCCAGACTCATCCGGGTGAACTTGCGTCCCAGGGCCCGGGCGATGCTCTGGCCCAGGCTGGTCTTGCCCACGCCCGGAGGCCCGACAAAACACAGGATGACCCCCATGGGCTCCCGGCCCGTGGGCCCCTCCTCCGGTTCCGACTCCAGGCCCCCCCGGTCCCGGACCAGCTTGCGGACCGCCAGGTACTCGATCAGACGCTCCTTGACCTCCTGAAGGTCGTAGTGGTCCTCGTCCAGGATGACCCGGGCGTGGCCGATATCGAGCCGGTCCTCGCTCAGCGTGTGCCAGGGCAGTTCCAGCAGCCAGTCCAGATAGGTCTTGATCACCGAATACTCGGCCGAATGCGGGGCCATGCCTTCCAGGCGCTTGAGCTCCTTCATGGCCTCTTCATGGGCCTCTTCGGGCAGCTTCGCCGCCTCCAGCTTTTCCCGGTACTCGTCGGCCGCGGACCGGCTCTCGTCCGCTTCCCCCAGCTCCTTCTGGATGGCCTTCAACTGCTGGCGCAGGTAATACTCCCGCTGGGCCTTGTCCATCTCCTCCCGAGCCTCGGACTTGATCTTCTGCCCCAGGCTCAAGACCTCCCGGTAACGGGCCAGGTGGCTGAGGATGGCCTGCAACTTGTCCCGGACCCCCTGGATTTCCAATATCTTCTGGCCCTCCTCCATGCTCAGGCCCGCGTTGGCCGCGACCAGATAGGCCAGGTAGCGCGGGTCGTCGATCTGGTCCAGGAAGTTGGTCACTTCGTCGGGCAGGTTCGGAGACAGGGCCACCACCTCCTTGGCCAGGTCCCGCAGACTGTGGACCAGGGCTTCCAACTCGATGCCCGGTTCCACGACGTCCGGATACAGCCGGACACGGGCCTTCAAATACGGCTCGGTCCCCAGCCAGTGCTCCACCCGGAAACGTTCCAGACCCTGGACGACCACGTGCAGGTTCTTGTCGGGCGCCTTGACCACACGGCTGATAACGGCCACCGTGCCGATCTCATGGACCTGGCCCGGACTGGGCTCCTCGATGGACCCGTCCTTTACGGTCGCCAGACCGATGATTCGATTACCCTCCAGGGCCTCTTCGATCAGCTTGACCGAGCGGGGAATGCCCACGATCAGGGGCAGGACCGAGAAAGGAAATGCAACGGTGTTTCGTACCGGCAGGATCGGCAACTCTTCGGGCATATGGGCCAGACGATCCGCGAAATCTTCGCTTTGCATGAAATTAGCCATATCGCTTTGCTCCTTGTGTCATAATCGTCCCGGGTGGCAATGAATGAGCGCAAGCCGAAACCAAGGGCCGGGTCCGCCGCCGGATCGGGTCTCCCTTTGCGTTTTCCTGTTCGACGGACGTCTCGATCAGGGGTAGTATAAGGGATCGGCTTTCCAACATAACCTGCTCCCGGGACGATGACATCCTGTCGTCATCGTATCTCCCGGCCGCCCTGCAGGGGCCTGCCGGGTAAAAATACTCTCTTGTTTTAGGTAAGCACCGTCGGGCGGGTTGTCAAGGCAAGGCCTCGGCCGGCCGGGAGCGAGTGATTTTTCTTGACCGTCTCCGGCCCTGATGATACATGATCTATCACAAAGATATTCAGGGTATCAGAAAGACGGCCGATATGTCGGAAGAAGGTCCGGTCGAGTCAAAAAAACAGGCGGGCTCGGGTTCGCCCCTTCAAGGAGTCTGGAACCACGAAGTGCCGGCCGGGGAAGTCCCCGGCGATCGGAACACGCGGGGGAAAGCCTCCACGAACCGGAAGCACGTCCATCGCTCGGCGATTCGGCAAAGAAAGGAACGCGACCGGAATCGAAGGCGGAACGAGATCGTTCGGGCCGCCACCCGGGTCTTTCTTTCCCGAGGCTACCTTGACGCCACCATGGAAGACATCGCCCTGGAAGCGGGCATGTCCAAGATCACCATATATCGGTATTTCGGGAGCAAGGACAGCCTCTGCTATGCCGTGCTGGTTCCGGTTGTGGACGCCTTGACGGAACATGTCGAAGCAATTGAAAAAAACCTGCTGGCGGAAAAATATTCCGGGGGGGCCGACTTGATTCGCGATTTTTTGGACCGGGAGCATCGAGCCTACCGCGATTCTCCGGACAGCTTTCGTTTGATCCAGTTTTTCCAGCAGAGCGGGCTGGTATGGAACCTGACCGAGGAACTGGGTGCATCCCTCAACGAGAAGGGCAAGCACAATTTCAGGGTCGCCCGCCGGATTTTTCAACTGGCCGTCGAGCAGGGACTGTTCAAGCCCGGGGACGTGCAGGTCATGCACGACGTTTTTTACGGGGCCCATCTTGGGATCATACAGATATCGGAGATCAAGTCTCACCGGACCGGCGTCCGCTCCGAACAGGAAGCGGCGGAGGCCCAACTGTTGAACCGTTTGAATATGCTCGAAGAGATGTTTATCCAGGCCTGGGTGGCCCAATAACCGCTTATTTCAACTAGGGGGTGGGATCGTCATGAGTGAGGAACGGCTTTTTACGCAAGAAGAACTGGATACCATGGGCGCACGGACTCTGGACCTGCTCAATGCGGCGATCGAGTCCGGAGATTTGGAGAAGGCGGGCAAGCTGGCCAACCGGATGTACGCCGAGTTTTCGGCCATGCACGACCTGTATCGTGACTGGTTGACCCACACCTTCAGCGAGATCGGCCGCCGTTTCGGGGACGAGGCCCTGGGAGAGGTCATGGGGGAGACGACCAAGGGCTTTGCCGAGCGCCTGGCGGACCGGTACGAGGGTAAAAGTCTGAAACGCAAGGTCCAGATACTCCTGGCCGGTCTGCGGGGGCACCTGCAGCCGCTTCGGGTCGAGGAGGACGACGAAAAAATCGCAATAATCCCGTCACCCTGCGGCAGCGGCGGCCGCCAGGTCCTCGACGGCCTGTACGACGGACCCCAGGCCTTTCTGCGGGTCAAGGGACCCTATGACTGGACCTTCGACCGCACGGATTTCCCGGTCTATTGCACGCACTGTTGTTTTCAGAATCTGTACCCCCTGTTTCCTGGAGAAGAGGGCTCCGGTGACCTGGTTCCAGCGGACAAACTGGGCGAAACGCCTTGTATTTCCTATATTTTAAAGAAATAGACGCCGTGCGGCCGTACCGCGCGGGGAGACCAGAATGAAAGGCGGGATCAAAGATGGATCAGTTCACCCGATCGAAGATACCCATCAAACCGGTCTACTCCCCTGAAGACCTGGCCGGCTTCGACTACCCGGCCCAACTGGGCCAGCCCGGTTCGTTTCCTTTCACCCGGGGCATCCGTCCGGCCGGGGCCTGGAGCTGGATTCAGCGGGAACTGTCCGGGGAAGGCGACCCCCAGACTTCCAACAAGCAGCTCAAGTATCTGATCGCCCAGGGGCAGACCGGCATCGACGTGATCGGCGACGCCCCCTCGCAAGCCTTGATGGACCCGGACCATCCCCTGGCGGCCAATGCCATCGGCACCCAGGGCGTTTCCATATGCTGCCTTCAGGACTTTCGGGACCTGTGGGCCGACCTGCCCTTGGAATCGTTGACCATTTCCAACTCGATATCCTCGTTTTTCACCGCGGCCGCCTTGTACCTGGTGGCCAAGGAGCACGGCGTATCGCCCCGGGTCCTGCGCGGTTCGATAATCCAGGCCCCGTTCTTCACCGAAGATTGCGGGTACGCCACCCAGATGCCGGTCGGCCTCCGGGTGCGGCTGACCTGCGACTCCATCGAGTTCTGCACTCGTGAAATGCCCAAGTTCCACGCCTTTGTCGAGGACACCTACTTTTTCAGCGAGGCCGGCCTGGACGTGGTCGAGGAGATGGCCCTCGGATTCATCGAAATTCGCCATATCATCCGGGAACTGCTCAAGCGCGGCATGGACATCGACTCCTTTGCCCCCCGCATTGCCATTCTGCTCAACTGCAGCATGGACTTCTTCGAGGAGATCGCCAAAATCCGGGCCACGAGGCGGATTTTTTCCCGTATGATGCAAGAAGAGTTCGGGGCCAAGGACCCGCGTTCCTGCGCCCCGGTCATTACCTGCCATACCTCCGGGCTGTCCCTGACCGCCCAGCAGCCATTTAACAACATCGTCCGGGGCGCGGTCCAGTCCCTGGCCCTTCTGCTGGCCGGGGTCCAGGCCATTGAGATTTCCGCCTTTGACGAGGCCTTTCGCACGCCGAGCCCCGAATCCCATCTGGTCGGGCTTCGGACCCAGCAGGTCCTCGGCCTGGAAACGAACGTGACCAAGGTCGTCGATCCTCTGGGCGGTTCGTACTACGTCGAAGCCTTGACTGACCAGGTGGAAAAGCGCATTCTGGACATGATCGCGGACATCGAATCCCGGGGAGACGCGGTTTCCCTGTCGGACAAGGGCTGGTTCAAGGCCTTTTTCGACGACGTCATGGCCCGCTATGCCCAGCAGATCAAGGACGGGGAACTGCCCAAGGTGGGGCTGAACTGCTTTCAGATTCCCGATGAGGAAGACACCCTGCTCAAGGATGTGGCCGAAGCCAAGTTCGAACCGTCCTTTCACCGCATCCAGTGGGCCAAGGACTACAAGGCCGGCCGGGACATCGGCCGGGTCAAGGCGGCCCTGGTGCGTTGCCGCGAACTGGCCAAGATTGAAAGTGAAAATCTGATGCCGCCGCTGATCGCGGCCTTTGAGGCCGGGGCCACGATGGGCGAAATTACCGGCGTCATGCGCATGGCCTACGGCTGGCCCTACGATCCGTTCGACATGACGGAATCCATTATCCGAGAGGCATGAAAAATGAGCAATATCCGGGTCATTATCGGCATGCTGGGCATGGACCAGCACGAAGTGGGCGCCATCGCCGTCTCCAGGATGCTGAGGGACGTGGGCATGGAAGTCATCTACACCGGCCGTTTCAACACGCCGGCCGGACTTGTCAAGACCAGCCTGGAAGAGGACGTGGACCTCATCGGCCTGTCCTGCCATTCCTGGGAATACCTGCACTATCTGCCCGATCTGATGCGCCTGCTCAAGGAAAACGCCTTGGAAATCCCCGTGATCATAGGGGGGTCGGTCATCACCCCGGGTGACGAAAAGAAGGTCAGGGAGATGGGCGTGACCGCCGCTTTCGGGCCCTCGTCCACCCGCGATCAGATTATCGAAACCATCCAGCGGATCGCGCCGGCGAGGCACTGAGTCTCCTCGGGGCGGTGCATCGGGGAACGATATGGTTCTGGAATCCTTTGATTTGAAAGACAAGACGGCGGTGGTGACCGGGGGGGCCCGAGGGATCGGCCGGGCCATTGCCGAGGGGTTTGCCCAAGCCGGGGCCTACCTGGTCATCGCGGACATCGACCTCGATGCAGCCCAAAAGGCCCGAGCGGAACTGGAAGAGCGGGGCGTCCGGGCGGCGGCCGTCCGATGCGACGTCCGGGTCGCCGCGGAGGCCGACGAACTGGTCCGGGCCGCCATGGAGCGATTCGGCCGGATCGACGTTCTGGTCAACAACGCCGGCATATCCGGGGCCGCCAAGCCCATCGTCCGCCTGACCGATGAAGAGTGGGCCAATACCCTGGCCGTCAACCTCTCGGGACCGTTTTTTTGCTCGCGGGCCGCGGCCCGGGAAATGATCAAGCAGAAGTCCGGCCGAATCATCAACATCCTGTCCATGGCCGCGCACCAGGCCATCATCCACAGCGGCGACTACTGCGCCAGCAAGGGCGGCGGTCTGATGCTGACCAAGGTCCTGGCCCTGGAGCTGATTCGTCATAACATCCGCGTCAACGCCATCTGTCCGGGCATGTTCGACACCAACATGGCCCCGGCCCTTCGTGAACACATCATGAAGAACATCCGGCAGATGATCCCCATCGGCCGCTTTGCGCATCTCGAGGAGATCAAGGGGCTGGCCCTGTTTCTGGCCTCCCCGGCCAGCGATTACCTGGTGGGATCGGCCATACCCATCGACGGGGGCTGGTCGTTGAGTTGAGGGGCGGCCCGTCGGGGCCCCCCGTCGGATCGACCGATACCAAGGAGTAGAACATCATGGAAGTCAAAGGCAAAGTCATCGTGGTCACCGGCGGGGCCAGCGGCATCGGCGAAGGACTTTGTCGCCGATTCGTTCAGGAAGGCGCCCGGGGCGTGGCCGTCGTCGATCTGGACGGGGAAGGGGCGAACAAGGTGGCCGCCGACATCGGCGGACTGGGCCTGCCCTGCGACGTGGGCCGGGAGGAGGACATCCTCCGGGTGGTGGCCAAGACCGAGGAAGAACTCGGGCCCATCGACATGTTCTGCAGCAATGCCGGCCTGGCCGTTCCGGGCGGCGTCGAAGTATCCGACGAAGACTGGCAGCGGCACTGGCAGGTCCACGTCATGTCCCACGTGTACGCGTCACGGGCCGTCATTCCCGGCATGATCGAACGGGGCGGGGGATACCTCCTGAGCACCGCCTCGGCCGCCGGTCTGCTCAGCCAGATCGGCTCGATGCCCTATGCCACGACCAAGCATGCCGCCGTGGGCCTGGCCGAGAACCTGGCCATTACCTATGGCGACCGGGGAATCGGCGTGTCCGTGTTGTGCCCGGGCGCGGTGAGAACGGGCATGACCCGGGACGGCGCGGCCGGAGCCGAAGAGGACGGCTGGCTGGACCCTGAAGACGTGGCCGACATCGTCGTCGCCGCCCTGGCCGAGGAACGGTTCCTGATCCTGACCCACGCGGTCATGAAGACCTACATGGGCCATAAGGTGTCCGACTACGACCGCTGGATCAAAGGCATGAAGCGGTTGCAGAGGCGCCTGTTGGCGGAAGGTCAAACCCTTTCCTGAACATGCGGTGCGGGCGCATTCCCCGCGGCTAGCCGCGGGGAGCTTCAATCCGGAACATGCCCGGCGCGTCGGGCGGGCGCTCGGCAAAGCCGTGTCGGCGGTAAAACCCGGCCGCGCCCCGGGCCGCCATCAGGCCTACAAAAGCCCCCGGCGGGGCATGATCGTCCAGCCATCGAGTCAGGGTCTGCATGATCCGGCGGCCCAGGCCCCCCTTCTGATGCTCCGGCAGGATCATGACGTCCTGAACGTAGAAATACAGGCCGCCGTCCCCGATGATCCGGCCCATCCCGATCACGTCATCCTGCAATGCCACCCGGACGGCGAACAGGGAGGCATTCAGCGCGGCCGAAGCGGCCCGCGGGTCCACCGGCGGCCAGCCCACGGCCTGACGCAGCCGGGCATACTCGGCCACCGTCGGCGGGCCTTCGGTTATCAGCCAGTCCACTCCAGCCATTTTTCCCTCTACAAAAAGAGCGGGCGGGAAGACCCGCCCGCCGGTTCATGGTTTGGACATTCTCAAAGTCTAATGGGACCACTGGTCCGGAATGTAGTCCGGGGACCGAACCTCGTCCAGGCAGATCGCCTCGGCCGGGCAGACGACCTGGCATAGGCCGCAGCCCACGCATTTGTCCGGCTTGACCACTTCGGCCGTGTCGTCCTTCATGGCAATGGCCTCGAAAAAGCAGCGCTCGATGCAGGACTCGCAGCCGGTGCACAGGTCCGGGTCGATCCGGGCCAGAAAACGGCTCGGGGCGACGCTGTTGATCCCGTACCGGATCATGCCCGGGAAGTTCTGGCAGCAGCAGCGGCAGCAGTTGCAGATGACCTGGTGCATGCTCTTGAGGTTGTTGACCGTGTGGATCAGGCCTTCCTCCTCGAGCTGCTTCATCAGGGCCATGGCTTCGGGTTTGGTCAGTTCCTTGCCCGTGCCGCGCGTGATGGCGTACCGGGCGGCATTGTTGAGCTGGACGCAGCATTCCAATGTGGTGTCGCATTTCTGGGCCGCCACCTTGCACGTGCATTTGGTGACGGCGATGACATCGGCGTTTTCAATGGCCATGCGCACGTCGTCAAAGGCCAGAATCTGGCTGCCCACTTCAACGGAAACCCCCACGGGGATCACTCGCATGACCGGATGGGACCGGGCTTCCGCCGCCTGGCGGGTCAGCGCGAGCATCTCCGTGTCGGAAAACTCCTGCCACAGGTCCAGGAACTCCCGGGGCGCGTCGGGCCAGAGGATGCTGGCGTCGTGAAACTGGATCAGATGCGCGCACATGCGCCAGGTGGGCGGATCGGTCTTGCGGGAGGGGAAGATCAGCCCCTTGAAAAACAAAAGATCGATCATCCGTTGGGTCTCTTCCCCGGACCGGCCGAATTTTTCGGCCAGGGCAGGCACGTCCGCCGGCATGGACAGCATGAGGCCGGCTTCGTCCGGATCGGCGATTATGGCGAAGAGCCTGGGAATCCTCGGGGACTGTTCCAGGCCGATTCGCCGGGCCAGTTCAAGATATTGCGCCTCCACGGCTTACTCCCTTCAGTGTGCCAGGCCCAGCTTTTCCGGCACGTGATCCGGGGCCAGGACCTCGATCATGGCGATGGCCTCGACCGGGCAGGTGACCGCGCACACGCCGCAGCCCATGCACTTGTCGGCATCGATCACGGCCACGTCGTCCTGCATGGAGATGGCTTCGAAATAGCACCGGTCGACGCAGGTCTCGCAGGCCGTGCATTCGTCCGGGTCGATTCGGGCCCGGAACCGGCTGGGGTCCACGACCCGGGTGCCGCGCTTGATGTGTTCGGGAAGGAACTGGCAGCAACAACCGCAGCAGTTGCAGATGACGTGGTCCACGCTGCGGGAGTTGAAGGTTGTGTGGATCAGGCCTTCCTCTTCGGCCTCGCGGCACAGGTCCAGGGCCTCCTCCTTGGTCAGCCTGCGGCCCGTCCCGCGCGCGATGGCGTAGGAAGCAGCGTTGTTGACCTGGATGCAGGCCTCCACGGTCTTGTCGCACTTGTGGGCCGCCAGCCGGCAGGTGCAGTTGGTCACCGCAATCTCCGCGGACTGATCCAGGATGCCCTCGACGTCCTCGAAGGACAGCACCTGGCCCTGGGCCCGGACGGTCAATCCGACCGGAATGATGCGCATGAACGGCTTGGGGCTGATCTGTTCCATGGCCTTGGCCATGTCCGGCCACTCTTCCTCGGTCCACTCCTGCCACAGGTCCAGGAAGTCCCGGGGCGCGTCCGGCCAGAGAAGGGTCGCGTCGTGGAACTGGACGATGTCCCGGCCCAGGCGATACGTCGGCGGGTCGGTCTTCAGGGAGGGGAAGACCAGTCCCTTGACGAACAGGGTACGCAGCATGTCCCCGGCCTCTTTGAGGGACAGGCCGAGCTTTTCGGACAGTAATGGTGCGTTCGCGGGTAAAACCATCAGGGCTTCGGCTTCCCGGTCATCGGCGATTATGGAAAACAGGCGGGCGATCCGTTCCGAATGGCCCAGGCCGATCTTTGCGGCCAGCTCCGTGTATTTCGAATCCATGTCAAAACCTCCGTGGTCGGTTCGTTTTCATGGGCGGCGGGTTCCGGCCCGCCGTCAGTGCGTACCTTCCGGGATGTAGTCCTGCGATCGGACTTCGACCATGCTGATCGCCCCGGATGGACAGGTCACCTGGCAGACGCCGCAACCCAGGCATTTGTCCGGATGGGCCACTTGGGCCAGATCATCCGCCATTTCAATCACGCCGAAAAAGCAGCGGTCGATACAGGTTTCGCAGCCCGTGCACAAATCCGGGTCGATGCTGACCCGAAAGCGACTGGGGTCGCAGACCTGAAGCCCATATTTGATCAGAACCGGGAAGTTCATGCAGCAGCAGGAACAGCAGTTGCAAATGACGTGGCCGGAGCTTTTCATGTTGAAGACCGTGTGGATCAGACCGTCCTCCTCGATCTGGCGGATCAGGTCGACGGCTTCCTCCTTGGTCAGGGCGCGGCCGGTGCCCCGGGTCACCGCGTACGAGGCCGCGTTGTCGATCTGAATGCAGGCCTCCAGCATGTGGTCGCATTTGTGGGCCCGAACCCGGCAGGTGCAGGGCGTCACGGCCAGTTCGCGGGCGTTGTTGATGATGGCCTCGACATCCTCGAAGGCCAGCACCTGGGCCTTGGCTTCGACCTGGACGCCCACGGGAATGACCCGCATGGCCGGCCGGGCCATCTTCTCATACTGGGGTCGGGCGTAATCGATCCAGTCATGTTCGATCCATTCCTGCCACAGGTCCAGGAACTCCCGGGGCGCCTCGGGCCAGAGAATGGTGGCGTCGTGAAACTGACCGAAGCTCCGGACCATGCGCCAGGTGGGCGGGTCGGTCTTTTTAGACGGGAAGACCAGGCCCTTGAGGAACATCTTGTCGACCATGTCCTGGACCTCGTCCAGGGGCCGCCCGGTCTTTTCGGCCAGGGCGGGCACGTCCGAGGGCATGGCCAGCATCAGGTCGGCTTCCGCCGGGCTGGCGATGATCGAAAAAAGTTTGACGATTCTTTCATAACGACCCAGGTCGATTCGTTCGGCCAGTTCGTGATAACGGGAATCCATGCGCTTACACCTTTCGCTCAGGGGTTGAAACCGGGATCGGGCCGAATGGCCCGCTTCTCGCCGATTCTTGTCCGGATGACCGATTTTTATATCATAAGCCCCGTCTTTCTGGAAAGCGGTAAAAACGGATCATGATGGACCACTGGTCGGGCCCCGGAATCGCCCGCCAGTCGTTCAGCCGAACAGGCATCTGATGAACCGTCCGGGTTACGCCGGGCGGTCAGTGAAAGAAGAGGCGGGGCAGAAAGAGGCAGATTTCCGGAACGAACGTGACCAGAAGGACGCAGGCCAGCAGGATCAGGATAAAGGGGGCCACGGACAGGGAGACCTGGCCCAGGGATTTGCCGGTCAGGCCCATGCTCACGAACAGGTTGATCCCGAAGGGCGGAGTCAGAAAGCCGAACTCGATGAGCAGGACCATGACCACCCCGTAATGAATCGGGTCGATATGGAACCGGGTCAGCGTGTCGGAGAGAAGGGGAGACAGGATGAGCATGGCCGATACGTCGTCCATGACCGTGCCCATGAGCAGGAAAAGAAGGTTGATCATCAGGAGGAACATCCACCAGCTTTCCACGTGGGCGATGACGAAGTCGGCCAGTTTGACCGGAAGCTGCTGGGCGGTCAGAAGCCAGATGAAGGTCATGGCGCAGGCCAGGATGAAAAGCAGGCTGCCTGAAAGGATCGCCGATTCCTTGCAGACCTCGGGCAGGTCCCGAAGCTTGAAACTCCGGTAGATGAACAGTTCGACGAACAGGGCGTAAACCACGCTGACCGCCGCGGCCTCGGTCGGCGTGAACCAGCCGGTGTAAATGCCGCCCAGGACGATGACCGGCAGCAGCAGCCCCCAGACGCCCTCGCGCAGAATGGTCAGGGCTTCGGACAGGGTGTACGACTGCCTGGCCCGCCACCGTCGCCGCCGGCTGGTCAGGTAAACGTAGCCGCAAAAGGACAGCCCGATCAGCAGGCCGGGCCCGAGTCCGGCCAGGAACAGTTCGGCTACCGAAACGTGCATGACCATGCAGTACAGGATCATGGGAATCGAGGGCGGAATGACGATGCCCAGCGAACCGGCCGTGGTGATCAGGCCGACCGAGAAGTCCTCGTCGTACCCCGCCTTGTTCAAGGCCGGAATCATGATGGTCCCGATGGCCACTACCGTGGCCGGGCTCGAGCCGGAAAGGGCGGAAAAGAACATGCAGGCCAGCACGCCGGCAATGGCCAGTCCGCCGTAAAAATTGCCCACGGCCAGGCTGATGACCCGGACCAGCCGCTCGGCCATGACGCCCCGGGTCATGATCGATCCGGCCAGAATGAAAAAGGGAATTGACAGAAGAACGAAGTTGTCCAGGGCGTTGAAGAGCTGTTGGGGCAGTACCAGCAGCGGGATCGATGTGTGGACGGCCAGGACCAGGCCGGTGACCGTGCCCAGCATGATCGAAATCGGCATGCCGACCAGCAGCAGGATCAGGAAGCCGAGGACGATCGTCACGATCACGCGGGTTCATCCTCCGGGACGGAGCCGTCCATGTCCGGCGGCGCGGGCTCTCCCCGGATCACGTCGGACAGGTCTTTTCCGACCTGAAGCAGGCTGCGTCCGGCCATGAGTGCCGAAAACGCCGGGATCGGCAGATAGGGCAGGTACATGGGCAGACGCAGGGCCGCGCTCAGGTTGCCGTAACGATAGTGCTTCAAACAGTGAACCGCGCCGTAATAGGTCACCACGACGAAAAATGCCGCCGAAACCAGGCCGACCAGGGCCGCGATCAGACGACGCGCCCTGAAGGGCAGCCGGTCCACCAGGGCGCTCATGGTGAAATGGCTGCCATACTTCAGTCCCAGGCTGGCCCCGAGAAAGGTGATGAAGATGCAAATATACCTCGAAAGTTCCTCGAACCAGGTGAAGCTGTAGTTGAACGCGTAACGGGTGAGAACCTGGAAACAGGAGAAAAGGGCCAGGGCCAGCAGGGACAGCCCCAGCGTGTACTCTTCGATCACGTTGATATACGAGAGCGCCTTTTTCATGGCTTCAAGCCGGGTCGGCCGATATTCGCCTTGGGCTGGAATAGAGCGGGCGCGCGACATCTTCGCGGCGCCCGGCTCCGGGTTCAGGTCTTGGGGGACTACTTGGACTTGGCCTTGATCTTGTTCATGAAGAAGTCATAGATGTCCGGCCCGCAGAACTTTTTGTATTTGGTCCAGATCGGGTGCATGGCCTGGGAAAACTCGGCACGTTCGGCTTCGCTCAGGCTGATCGTCTGGATGTTGTTCTTCTGAAGAAACTCTTCGATGGACAGGTCCAACTTGGGGAGTTTCCTGAAGTGCGAAGCGGTCACTTCCCGGTTCTGCTTGATGCAGGCCGAGGCCGCCTCCCGGAAAATTTTCTGCTCCCCGGGCGTCAGGGACTTCCAGAAGTCGGCATTCAGGATGATGATGCACTCGGTCAGGATGTGCTTGGTCAGGGTGACGTGCTTGTTGACTTCCGTGAACTTCATCAGGATCGAGGTATAGATGGGGTTTTCCTGGCCGTCGATGACGCCCTGTTGCAGGGCGTTGTAGATTTCAGGAAAGGCCATGGGCACGGCGCTGGCGCCGAGCTGGTTGAAGGTGTCCAGATAGACCGGGCTTTTCATGACCCGGATTTTCAGACCCTTCAGGTCGGCCGGCTTGTGGATGGGCCGCTTGGAATTGGTGATGTCGCGGAACTCGTTTTCCGTGTATCCGATGGCCACCAGCCCTTTGGACTCGAAAGTCGCAAAGAAGCGGTCCTGGAACTCCGGGTCGTCCAGGACGGCGTACGCAGTTTCCCGGTTGGGAAACACAAAGGGCAGGTCGAGTAGAGCGGCCTGGGGGACGAAGTTCTGGAGCACGGCCGTGGTGACCGAGGCCATTTCCAGGGTCCCGGTCTGGACCTGTTCGGCCAGGGACATTTCAGGTCCCAACTGGCCCATGGGGAAGATATTGATCTTGATGGCCCCGTTGGTTTTCTGGGTCACGTAATCGGCAAAGGCCACCGTTCCCAGATGCTGGCCGTGAAAGACCGGGGCGATATGTCCGAAACGCACTTCCCTGGCCCGGGCCGGCCCTCCGGTCAGCGACAGGACCAGGAGCAGGGTCATGGTGAAGAGCAGGGTCTTTTTCATGGGCGATATGCCTCCTGATTAAAAAATAGATAATGCGGCGCGCAATTACCTTACTTTTCCTTGACCTGTTTCATGGCGATTTCGCTGGCCACCAGGACCGGATCCCAGACCGGGGAGAAGGGCGGCGCGTAGGCCAGGTCCAGGCCGTGAATTTCTTCCAGGCTCATCCCCGAGGCCAGAACGGCGGCCCAGGTGTTGATGCGATGGGCCACGCCGTCCCGGCCCACCATCTGGGCGCCCCACAGCTTGCGGCCGCGCTTTTCCACGATCAGCACCGTTTTGACCGGACCGCCGCCCGGATAGTAATGGGCCCTGGAATTGCCGGTCACGACCACCTTGACCACGTCCAGACCCTCGGCCTCGGCTTCGACCAGGCCCAGTCCGGTCCGGGCGGCGGCCAGGTCGAAAATCTTGCAGACGGCCGTCGATAAAATGCCGGGAAATTCCGCCTTCCCGCCCAGGATGTTGGTCCCGGCGATCCGGCCCTGGCGATTGGCGTGCAGGGCCAGGGGCACGTAAGTGTTCCGGCCCAGTAGCCGGTGGTAGGCTTCCGCGCAGTCGCCCGCGGCCCAGATGGACTCGTCCGAGGTGCGTTGGCCGCGGTCCACCTGGATCGCCTTCTTGAAGCCGAGTGCCAGCCCGGCCTCGGCGGCCAGCTCGCTCCGCGGCAGCACCCCGGCCCCGACCACGATCAGGTCCGCGCTCAAGGCCTCGCCGCTGGCCAGGGTCAGGGACAGGCGGCCGTCGGAGGGCCGCTCCACACCCACCGCCTCGGCCCCGATCAGGACCCGGACCCCGTGACGGGTCAGCTCCTCGGTCACGGCCTGGCCGATCTCCTCCTCGAAGGTCGGCAGCACCCTCGGCGGACGGCCGACCGTGGTCACCTCCAGGCCGGCCATGCTCAGGGCCTCGGCCATCTCCACCCCGATATACCCGGTGCCCACGATCAGGGCCGTTTTGGCCCCGTGGTCATGGATGTAGCGCTTGATGCCGTCGGCGTCGTCCAGGCCGCGAAGGGCGAATACGCCCTCCATGTCCAGATCGAATCCCCGGGGCACGATCGGACGGGCTCCGGTGGCGATAAGCAGCCGATCATAGGTCGCCTCCCGAGTGGTCCCGCCCTCCAGGTCGCGCACCTCGATCAGCTTGCGGTCCGGGTAAATACGTTCGACCCGGTGGCGCATGAAAACCTCGATGCCCCGCTTGTTCCGGAAGTCCTCCGGCCTGACTACCACCAGGTCGTCGAGTTCGGGCACTTCCCCCCCGATATAATAGGGCATGCCGCAAGCGCCATAGGACGTATAGCCGCCCATCTCGTACGCTTCAACCTCGATCTCCGGACGCCGACGCTTGACCAGACTGGCCGCGCTCATGCCGGCCGCGTCCCCTCCGATCACCACGAATCGCTCAGCCTTCATGTCCACCTCTCCAAACGCCCGGAACACGCGCCCGGGCGGGTCTGTCGGACCGGCCCACCGGGCCCGACCCGGTTGCGGACTCCAGTCTGCCACAAAGCAATGGACATGAGAAGGACATAAATCAAGCCGGGGCCGCAGTCGGGTTCCCGATGCCGGAGGCCGCGACAGGGCGGCCCGGGGGCGTCCCCAACCAATGAGGGCTTGGGGCGCCCAAGCCTTTCATCTTGACACGCCGCTCCGCCGGCCCTATATTCGCGAGGGATATTGCAGTATCGCTAACAATGTTGGAAATTAATCAAGAAAAGTAAAGCGAGGAGATCGTATGCCCAGGCGTAATGACATCCACAAGGTCATGATCATCGGTTCCGGACCCATCGTCATCGGTCAGGCCTGCGAGTTCGACTACTCCGGGACCCAAGCCTGCAAGGCCTTGCGGGGCCTGGGTTATGAAATCGTCCTGGTCAACTCCAACCCGGCCACCATTATGACCGATCCGGGCATGGCCGACTTCACCTACATCGAACCGCTCAACCTGGAAACCATGATCGAGATCATCAAGGACGCCCGGCCGGACGCCCTGCTGCCCAACCTGGGCGGCCAGAACGGGTTGAATCTGTCGTCCGAACTGCATCGGTGCGGCGCCCTGGCCGAGCACGGCGTCCGGATCATCGGCGTGGCCGTGGACGCCATTCAACGAGGCGAGGACCGGACGGCCTTCAAGGAGACCATGAACCGTCTGGGCATTGAAATGCCGGAAAGCACGGCGGTCTACAGCGTCGAGGACGCTGAAAAGGTGGCCGAGGGGCTGGGCTATCCGGTGGTCATCCGGCCGGCCTACACCATGGGCGGGACCGGCGGCGGACTGGTATACAACGTCGAGGATCTCCGGATCATCGCCGCCAGGGGTTTGGCGGCCAGTCTGGTCGGACAGATTCTGGTCGAAGAGTCGGTCCTGGGCTGGGAGGAACTCGAACTGGAAGTGGTTCGGGACGCCAGGAACCAGATGATCACGGTCTGCTTCATCGAAAACGTGGACGCCATGGGCGTCCACACCGGCGACTCGTACTGTACGGCCCCCATGCTGACCATCGATCCGAAGCTTCAGGAAAGGCTGCAGAAATACAGCTACGACATCGTCGAGGCCATCCAGGTCATCGGCGGGACCAACATTCAATTCGCCCACGATCCGAAAACCGGCCGGGTGGTGGTCATCGAGATCAACCCCCGGACCTCCCGCTCCTCGGCCCTGGCCTCCAAGGCCACCGGGTTCCCCATCGCCCTGATTTCGGCCCGCCTGGCCGGCGGCCTGACCCTGGACGAGATACCATACTGGCGGGAGGGCACCCTGGAAAAATACACCCCCTGGGGCGACTATGTGGTCGTCAAGTTCGCCCGCTGGGCCTTTGAAAAATTCGAAGGCGCCCAAGACCGGCTCGGCACCCAGATGAAGGCCGTGGGCGAGGTCATGAGCATCGGCAAGACCTACAAGGAAGCCCTGCAGAAATCCATACGCTCCCTGGAAAACGGCCGCTACGGACTGGGGTTCGCCAAGGACTTCAACCAGAAATCCCTGGAAGACCTCATGGACCTCCTGGTCGAGCCGTCCAGCGAACGGCAGTTCATTATGTACGAGGCCTTGCGCAAAGGCGCTTCCGTACAAACCCTGTACGAAAAAACCTACATCAAACCCTGGTTCATCGAGCAGATGAAGGAGCTGGTCGAACTGGAGCGGGAGTTCCTCCAATACCGGGGCCGGGCCCTGCCGGACGACCTGCTGCGCCGGGCCAAGCAGGACGGTTTCGCCGACAAATACCTGTCCCAGGTCCTGGGCGTGGCCGAAAAGGAAATCCGCGAGCAGCGGATGGGCCTTGGCGTCGTCGAGGGCTGGCACGCCGTGCCGGTCAGCGGCGTGGAAAACGCGGCCTATTATTATTCAACCTATAACGCCCCGGACGAGACCATGACCACCGACCATCGGAAGATCATGGTCCTCGGCGGCGGACCCAACCGCATCGGACAGGGTATCGAGTTCGATTACTGCTGCGTCCACGCCGCCTTCGCCATTCGGGACGAGGGTTTCGAGTCGATCATGGTCAACTGCAACCCGGAAACCGTGTCCACGGACTACGACACCTCGGACAAACTCTACTTCGAGCCGCTGACCGTCGAGGACGTTCTGAGCATCTACGAAAAGGAGAAGCCCGACGGCGTGATCGTCCAGTTCGGAGGGCAGACGCCTTTGAACATCGCCGCCGAACTGGCCGAAGCCGGGGTCAAGATCATCGGCACCCCGCCCAACGTTATCGACCTGGCCGAGGACCGGGACCGCTTCCGGCAGATGATGAGGAAGCTGGGCATCCCCCAGCCCGAATCCGGAATGGCCAGCAACCTCGATGAGGCCCTGAACGTGGCCGCCCTGATCGGCTATCCGCTCATGGTCCGGCCCTCCTATGTCCTGGGCGGGCGGGCCATGGAAATCATTTACGACGAGACCATGCTCAAGCGGTACGTGACCGCCGCCGTGGAAGTCAGCCCGGACCGGCCGATTCTGATCGACAAGTTTCTGGAAAACGCCATCGAGGCCGAAGCCGACGCCATCGCCGACGGCGCCGACGCCTTCGTTCCCGCGGTCATGGAGCATATCGAACTGGCCGGGGTGCACTCCGGGGATTCGGCCTGCGTCATACCCCCCATCAGCATACCCCCGAAGCACCTGGATACGATTTACGAATACACCCGGCGGATCGCCACGGAACTGGGTGTGGTCGGCCTGATGAACATCCAGTACGCCATTGCCGACGACACCGTCTATATCCTGGAAGCCAACCCCCGGGCTTCCCGGACCGTGCCCCTGGTCTCCAAGGTCTGCAACATTCCCATGGCCCGCCTGGCCACTCAGGTCATGCTGGGCAAGACCCTGGCCGACCTGGACCTGAAACAGCGGAGCTTCCCCCACTTCGGCGTCAAGGAGGCCGTCTTCCCCTTCAACATGTTCCCCGAAGTCGACCCGCTGCTGGGCCCGGAAATGCGCTCGACGGGCGAGGTCCTGGGCATGGCCGAATCGTTCGGTCTGGCCTTCTACAAGGCCCAGGAAGCGGCCGGGGGAACGCTGCCGGCCGAAGGCACGGTCCTGCTCACGGTCACGGAAAAGGACCGGCCGGCCGTGATCGAGGTGGCCCGCCAGTTCTGCCGCATGGGGTTCAAGATTCGGGCCACCAAGGGGACTCACTCCTTCCTGGCCGAACAGGGCATCACGACCGAACCCATCCTCAAGGTTCACGAGGGGCGGCCCAACATCGTGGACGCGGTCAAGAACAAGGAGATCGACCTGATCATCAATACGCCCAGCGGACGCCTGAGCCAGTTCGACGACTCGTACATCCGCAAGTCGGCCATCCGCTACAAGATTCCCTACATCACGACCCTGGCCGGGGCCGTGGCCGCGGCCAAGGGGATCGCGGCCATCCGCCAGGGCCACAGCCGGGTCCGGGCCCTGCAGGACTATCACGGGGATATTAAATAGGAGGACGGCCATGAAGTCCATCCAGGAAAACTGCGGGGTCTTCGGGATATTCTCCCAGGCCCCCTGCGCCTCGGACATATACCAGGGCATCGATCTGCTCCAGCATCGAGGCCAGGAGTTCTGCGGCATTTCCACCTATGACGTGCGGATACACCAGACCACCCATCACGGCAAGGTCATCAACAGCTTCACCGACATGGACCTGGAACACCTGACCGGCAACTGGGGCATCGGACACGTCAGCCTCAAGGAACGCCAGCCCATTCGCTGGATTGCCAATCAGGGCGAACTGGCCCTGGCCTTTTCCGGGAACATCATCAACTCCGAGGAACTCTTCCGGGAGATGATGAGCCAGGGCAAGTCCTTCCAAAAGGCCTACGACGTGGAAATCATTTCCAAGATACTCCTCGAGACGGACGATATCCCGACCGGCCTGACCGATCTGTCCGGCCGGGTCCAAGGGGCCTATTCCCTGGTCATACTGGCAAAGGAAGGCGTGTACGCCGCCCGGGACGCTTACGGGTTCCGGCCGCTCATTCTGGGGCGATGCGGGAACAAATACGCCGTGGCCTCGGAATCGCGGGCCCTGGAAAACATGGACATGGAAGTCGTCCGGGATGTCCGGCCGGGAGAAATCCTTCTCATAAACGGCAATGGCTTCACCACGCTCGGCCGGCTCGAATCGCCGAGGCGGGCTCATTGCGCCTTTGAATGGGCCTATACGGCCAGCATCGATTCGGTCATGGACGGCATGTCGGTCCAGGCGGCCCGCAACAGCATCGGCGCGGCCCTGGCCCGCCGGGACGCCGAGGAAGGGGGCCTCCAGGCAGACCTGGTCGCCCCGGTGCCCATGTCCGGCGTCGGTCATGCCATCGGCTACCACGGCTTCTCCGGTATGAGCTACCAGGAGGCCTTTTTATATAACCGGTACGCCGATCGGAGCTACACCCAGTCCACCCAGGTGGCCCGGGAAAAAATGGCCAAGCGCAAACTATCCGTACTCCATCACTCCGTCAAGGACGCCCGGATCGTCCTGTGTGACGACTCCATCGTCCGCGGGACCCAGATTCTGCACAAGGTCCGCGATCTGAAACGGGCCGGAGCCCGCGAGGTCCACGTCCGCGTGGCCTGTCCGCCGCTGATGTACCCCTGCGACTTCGGCATCTCGACCCGCAGCTACGACGAACTCATGGCCCGGCGCTACATGCATCAGGGCGATATCAAAACCCTCGACATGCTAAGGCAACTCGAGGCCTGGGTGGCCGAACGGATCGGCGCCGACTCGGTCAAATACAACAGCCTGGAAACCTTTATCCAGGCACTCGGCCTGCCCGAAACCGACCTGTGTCTGAAGTGCTTCAACGGAGTCAGACCCACGGACCTCTGAATCGCCCAATGGACCGGCGCCGGATGCCCACCTGTCGTCATCTCGACCGCTTTCCGCGTCCAGGCCGCCGGTCTGGACGCGGAAAGCGGTCCCTGATGAAGGGACCGCCCGAAAAAAGCCGACACCAGTCCCCTGCTTCCTTTCACGTCGGAAAAGAAGCCGATTCACGCGCCGGTAAAGATATATAGCGACTTTACTTGAGTCGGTAGGTAATCAAGCCGTGGCTGGGGTCGTAAGGCGAAACCGCCACTTCAACGCGATCGCCGACCAGGACCCGAATTTTGAAACGCTTGAGCCGGCCGGACAACATGGCCCGAATGGTCATGCCTTCCTCGGTCGCGACCTCCATGTGGCCCCCGCCCAGGGTTCGGGTGACCCGTCCTTCAAGTTTTATCAGATCGTCACGAGCCAAAAGATATTCCTCTATCCTCTCATTCCGAAAAATAAAAGTTCATTTATCGCAAAAAAGAATTATTTCATAGAGCGAAAGCCTTGTCAACATCAAATATCGTTTCATGGTAACTATTCAGTGGTTGGCGGCAACCTAGAACCGCCCGGTCGCGGCCTTTGGCCTCAGGAATCCGGTCGGCGCCTTTTCCATATATAGTAAGGGACTCGGCGCCGGAGTCGTCCTTCACCCAAAGGCCCCGCGGGCGGCTGAAAAATGATATGCCCCGATTCATTGAATGGTTACGTTTCATGGTAAGGATTCAGTCAAGCGGGACATATTGGGTTCCAGCCGCCCGGGCGATTTGGTTCCGCCCCCAATACCAGGGGTTACGTTCCATCCCGGGGAATCAGGGAAAAAGGGCCGACCGTCGGCCCGGGTCACGCCCCGGGGTCCCGGAGGCCCCGTATCCGGCCCACCCGGTCGCCGGCCCGGTCCCGAAGGTAGTCCAGTTCGGAGTCCGCCCCGCCCCGCAGGGCCTCCCGCACCACGGCGACCTTGCCATGCAGGGCCGCTTCCCGGCCCAGCAGGATCGATGCCGTCAAAAAAGAGAGGTCCCCGACAAAGTGGCGGGAAAAGGCGAGTCCTTCGGCCCCGAGGCGGCGGTCCAGGTCGTCCAGTCCTTGGCGGACCGCCTCGAGTTCCCTGTCGTATATCGTGGAGCCGTCCGCCGTAGACACGTCCCGGCAGTACGGCGGGCGGTGGTTGACCACGGAGCGGGGCAGGGTGACGCCCAGGTTCAACCAGGCCTTTTGAACCGCCTTCTGGCCTTTTTCAGCCTGGTCCCGCTGGCGGCGGTACCGGCCCGGCGACCAGAGACCGTAGGCCCGGCATCCGAAGGGGCGGTCCGCATAGAGCAGGCAGCCGGCGTCCTGGAGAAATGGGCAGCCCATGATCCGGACCGGGTTGAGAAAATAATAGTCCAGGCAGCGCAGGAGCAGGTCCCGGCCCGTGGGCTCGGGCAGAGCCACGACCGCGTCGAACAGACGGCAGGCCTCTAACAGGCTCATGGGCGGCATCAGGGCGCAACAGGACGCCTTGCGCCGGCAGGTGGTCGGCGGCAGTCCGGACAGGAGGGCGGCCAGTTCCGGATAACAGGACCGGGCCGGTCCCCGGGCGCGCTCGAGCAGGTCGGGATAGGGGTCGTTCATGCTTGGCTTGGAAACGGTCCGCCGGATGCGTTCCCGGTCCGGCCACGGACCGGGAACGGCAAAGCCGGTCTTTCCGGACTACATGTTTCTTCGATACTGGCCGCCCACCTCGTACAGGGCGCGGGTGATCTGGCCCATGGAGCAGGAACGGACCGTGCTCATCAGTACGGCGAACAGGTTCCCGCCGGCCCGGGCCGTCTTTTTCAGTTGATCGAGCGCCGCGGGCGCCTCGTCGGCGTGCCGGGCCTGGAACTCCCGGAGACGATCGAGCTGGGAGGACTTTTCCTCCTCCGTGGCCCGGGACAGCTCTACGGCGCACATGACTTCCTCGGTATTGGCGTCCGGGTTGAGGAAGGTGTTTACGCCGATGATCGGCAGGGAGCCGTCCGTTTTCTTCTGCTCGTAATACAGGGACTCCTCCTGGATCTTCGAACGCTGGTACCCGGTTTCCATAGCCCCCAGCACGCCGCCCCGTTCGGAAACCCGGTCGAACTCGCTCAGGATGGCCTCTTCCACCAGGGCCGTCAGTTCCTCGATGATGAAGGA
>Ga0180009_10001143_pt1 | contig 33099 bp, 31 predicted proteins | sample OS_PC_MetaG_FD_123537 | JGI IMG/M metagenome (GOLD analysis project Ga0180009, IMG submission 123537) | Groundwater microbial communities from the Aspo Hard Rock Laboratory (HRL) deep subsurface site, Sweden - OS_PC_MetaG | ecosystem: Environmental > Aquatic > Deep subsurface > Groundwater...
TACTCCAAGGAATTACTTGACCTAAACTTTTGCAAATTATAGGTTCAAAAAACGCAAAAGTTCAGAGGATACCTAACATCGGCGAAGGCCATGTTAATTTTTAGGATTCATGCAACACAGCTTTTGTTGAATAAAGTATATAAACGGACTTTCGCCCATTAATTAAAGGCTAGTTAAAAGGGAAATCATGGAAAATAGAAATTCAAAAAAAAGGGCGAAAGCAGAGGAATATTGGTTTATAGATGCAGGAATCGAACACATCCAGGTTGTTCACTCAAAAGAAGGCACTCAAAAAAGAATTTTAATCAATAATAAAGATAAAGCAGAGAAACTTTTTTTTGAGCATGGAATTCTAGAGAAGTTAAAAGACAAAAACAGGAAGCTTTTGATCACAGGAAAAATGGCTAATATAATAAGAAAGACTCTTTCAAATGGCAAAATTATATCTCCTTCAGCCGCTTTATGGGAAGCTGCAAAAAAATATCTTAAAGAATATAACAAAAGTTATTTAAACAAAGCCAAAATTTATGGCATAATCGAACTTTCTGCGTCAGGATATGCCGCCATATGCATAGATGATAAAGGAAATCTTCTGAATGATTTGCTTGTTATAAATCCAAAATGTGGAGCCGGTTCTGGAATAAATATAAGCAGAATTCTTGAAAAGCTTGATATAAAGCGAGAAAAAGTTGATGAAATTCTTAAAGACTACTTGGGAGGCAAAGGGGAAGAAAAGAGAAAAGCAGTAACAATCAGAGCAGACAGATGTGGAGTATTCAGCTCCTCTGCTACAATATCGGATAAAAATCAGGGAATCCCCTTAGATTATGCTCTTGCCGTAACTCTAAAATCTGAAGTTATGAAATCATGCAAAAAAATGCTTCCCCATACTGACATTGTCCTTCTTACAGGAAGAGTTTTTATGTGGGAGTATGTAAGAAATTGCGCAGAAGATTATTTAAAAAGTATTGGCGTGAAAAAAGTATTTTACGATAAAAAGCAGCTTGCAAATATCGAAGGTATGAAATCATTAGTTAAAAGTTTAGGTTATGCAAATTTGAGGCAACAAGAGGAAAAAATTGCAAAACCAGAAATACTCTCCGAATATCCTTCTTTTATCGAATTAAAAAAGAAATACATGGAGAATATGCTTTTCAATAGGGTGGATGAAGGGGATATTATAGACATAAAAGACAAAGAACTCCAAAAAATTCCGGTAAATATCGGGATCGATGCAGGCTCAACAATGGCCAAAATAGTTATATGCGATGCAAGAAATGAGGATATATTAAAACTTGGTTTATGTGATAATCATGGAGATACCGTAGAAACAATAAAACGCCTCTTTTCAGGTCTCAAGTCCGAAGGGATAACCATGCTTAATGTACAGCATATAGGTTTGACAGGCAGCGGCAGATACCAGGTGCAAAAAGTCTTAAGCAAGGTGTTCCCAAAGCTTGAAGGCAGGATATTCACACAAGTAGAAAATTATGCACATGTGCATGGAGGCATTTCATATGCAAAAGAGCATATCCAAAAACTAAAAGAGCATTTTAAAGAGATAAATGAAGATTTTTGCGTACTTGTGGATATAGGTGGAGAAGACACCAAAGTTTCAATCATTGCACTAAAAAAAGAGGAACTGTTTGATAATGCCATGAACTTGAAGTGTTCTGCAGGAACAGGAAGCCTTATGGATACACTAAAATCTCTTTTTGACATAAAATCAATTCAGGAAGCATGCAATCTTGCATTTTCTGCAAAGAAAGGATATGAAATAAATGCTACTTGCGCGGTTTTTCTTATGGAAAATGCAAAAAAAATGCAGGCAGAAGGTTATCCTAAAGAGGAAATCTTGGCTTCATGTAATTATGCTATAGTAGAAAACATGGCAAGAACTTTATGGGGCAGAATAGATTTTCCACAGAATGCGGTAGTACTTCTTCATGGCCAGACAATGCAGAGCGATCCTTTACCTCTTGTAGTGACGCATAGAATACAACAAATATCAAAAATGCATTGTATTATTCCGCCATATCCTGGTTATCGCGCATGCATCGGGCTTGTGAAATCAATAAAAGATAGTGCTATAATTAATTCAGAGATTGAAATAGATGACTTGCTTAATATAAAGTCTAGCAAGAAAATCTTTTTCTGCAGAGGGGCTGCATGCGGAGATAGCAATTCCTGTTGTGCAAGAACAATGCTTGCGCTTGACACCAAAGAAGGAAAAATGTCTGTGATGCTTGGAGGTTGCACTGCAGTTAACAACCTCAACATGCAAAAAGGAGACGAAACACTTAAAATTGATTCTTATAAGGAAATATGGAAATTTATAGATTCAAAGCTGCCAAGAAGCAATGCAGAAAACAGGCTTGTAATACCAAGAAGCTTTGCTGTATCTGAACAATCCTATTTCTTAAGCAAAATATTCGAAAATTTAGGAATAAATGTTTATGTTGATAACATCAAAGAGCAAGATATATTGGACGGGCAGTCTAATTTTACGGTGGATGTGTGCGCACCCCTCATTGGAGCAACGGGCCAGTATGCAAGGCTTGCGGGCGAGCCCCACAGCATCATTCTCATCCCCCAGATAGATTTCCTTCCATCCGATGCAAGCCTTGGAAGGACATGCACTACCAATCAGGGAGGGGTGCTGATAGCGATGCATCATGCAAAAATAAAACATCCAGAAGCGAAATTTATTGTCCTTCCACTGAGTCTTAAAAAGTTTGATGCGGGGCATATCTCTGCGCAATTATATTGTTATCTGAAAGAGCTTTTTGATTTTTATAACCTGAAAGTTAGTAGGGAGGATTTTACCGCCGCGGTCAAAGCAGCAATTGAGGAAAATTTGAAATTGAAATCCGAAGTGGCCGAGAAGACAGCAGAGTACATAGATTATGCAATCAAAAATTCAAAAAATATCGCAATAGTCTGCGGAAGGGAATATATCTTGAATCCAGGAATATATGACAGCCATGTGGGAAAACTGCTTAAGGATAAGGGAATTGTGGCAATACCTTCTTATGCTGTTGAATCGGCTTTGAACAAGAAATATTCTCATTTATATTGGAGGAATCCCCATGATATAACAACTAAAATAGATGGAATAACAAACAAAAATCTGCATAAGGTAATAATCAACGAAAAGATGAGAGAGCTCATTGAGAAAATAGAAAAAGATTTGACAAACACATCAATTAACGTTGTGCAAGTATCCACCTTCAGATGCGGTCCGGATACTATGACTTTGCCTTTGGCAGAAGAGATAGCGAAAAAAAAGCCAAATCTGCTCATACAATCCGATGCTATGATAAAAGAATTGGCGCATTTGGAAAACAGGGTAAATACCTTTATTACACAAATAGAAAAAAAACTTCATGAAGAATATTCCAAAGAAGAATTCAAAATAAGTGTTATTAATAATTTTGAGTGTGAAAGTCTGAACAAAGACACAGATGTAGTTTATTTTCCTACGCTACATGAAAACAGAACAATAACTTCTGTGTTTAGGGGAGCAGGCATAACGGCTATTGACAACTATGAAGATGAATCCTACGATCTCAGAAAAAAAGTGATGCTTGGAAGAAAGCATGTAGGAGATTCTGTATGCGCCCCTTTTGCAGCAGCATATGCAGACATCCTTCTTGCTGTTGAAGATTTTATTGAAAGAAAAAAAAGAAATGACCCTCTTGTAAAAGACAAGATACGAATACTTATATTTGATAATAAAGGGACAGGGCCATGCAGACAAGGCCAATATTGCGAACTTCATAAGATGTTTTTGCACAAGAAGTTTGGCAGGACGAAAGATTCAGAAACTATCAAACTTATGGTAGCACATGAAAATAAAGGCTATAATGTGGGGATTGAAGAATGGGTTTTAATACAGTCTTTTCAGGGCTTAATTCTACAAGGCATATTACACTCGATTCTTTTGAAAGCAGGCCATGTATGCCGTTCTTGTAAAGAGTATGAAGAATTCATGTCAGATTATATGGGCCTGAAGAAAAATATTTTTAAGATAATGGAAGAATCTATCAAACCAGACCCATTAATGTTAAATATAACTAATAGTCTAGGAAAATCAAAGATTGCAGCCACCGCTGCTAAGTATTTCTGTTATGGCTTATATAATAATAATGGCTATAGAAAGCTTCTGAAAAATTTCTCATTGAAATGGCTCAATGCAGAAAAGCAAAAACATAAGCCTAAAATCAGCATACATATAGAAGGGGAAGCGTATATGCGCGCTGCTCAGGCTGAGGAGATATTCAAAGAGATTATAGATTCTCTTGGCTTTGGCTCATTTGAACTGACATATTCCCCTATTTGGTGCTATCTTGAACTTCTTCTTGAGCTTGGCCGTCTTAACATGGAGGAGGATATAATTCTATCAAAGGAGTTACTTGATGGCTGTAATGACAAAAAAGAAAAAGATAATTTAACTGGACAAATTAAAGATAGAAAGAAAAAAATCTTTCTTTTAACATTCCTGAAAAAAATACTTCGCAAGATTTTTATCAATCCTCTTTATTCAGCAGCAAAAATTGAAGCCCCCCATGATACTGCCAAGATACTTGAAAAAGCGAGAAAGCTTAATTATTATTTAAAGCCGCATGGTGAGCTGCTGCCTTATATTGGGGAAGCGATTGCAAGGGCTGAAGAAGGTGTAGATCTTTTCCTCAATGTGGCGCCAGAATCCTGCATGGTGAGCTCTATGAGCCAAGCGTTCACTGAACCAATAAAAAATCTTACGGGCAAAGATACAAGGATTCAAGATCTATTCAGCTTGAATGGGGAGGTGAACAGGGAGAAACTGCAGTTAGCATTGCTAAAGACTCTCGGCCCAGAAAGATTCTGTTCTATATAAGGAAATTTTATTTACCCAAATCATCTTGCGAGGCTGGAAACTGACGGAGATTTCAATCCCTGCAGATTTCTCCATATTTGCATAGTCTCAGATTAGAAGTAGTGTTTCTAGATTTCTCATTTTGCGATTCCAGGAAACAGGCCTGTGAAAGTCCCGGCGAGAAGACCGAGAAACAAAACAAGAAAAATTTCAATTAACATTTTAATTTATATTTTTATGATCCAATAACTTTATATCCTTTTAATGCTAAATGAAGTTATGGAATTTAAGGGGAGATATCCACAGGTTCTATTAAGCATCTTTTTGCTTTTTTGGTTAGCTTTAGCAATATCTCCAAAATATCTTGGAGTATGGGCCATAGAGAATTTCCTTTCAGCAATTGTTATTACCTTTTTAGTCGTGACTTATAAAAAATTCAAATTTTCTAATTTAAGTTATACATTAATCTTCATCTTTATGATTTTACATACGATTGGAGGCCATTATTCTTATTCCGAAATGCCTTTATTTGATTGGCTTGCGCAGGTCTTTGATTTGAGCAGGAATCATTATGACAGGGTAGTGCATTTTTTATTTGGAGCACTATTATTCATTCCGGCATATGAATTTATCTCTAAGAGATTAAAAGTAAAATATTTTTGGGGGTATTTTTCGGCATTTTTGTTTATAATTGCTTCAAAAAGCATATTTGAAGTAATTGAATTTTTATGGGTTTTAGTAACTCGAAGCGATATTATTGGGACCCATTATCTTGGGATGCAGGGAGATCAATGGGATGCTCAAAAAGATATTCTTTTAGGATCATTGGGGGCAGGAGTAACATGGTTTATTTTGTGGGTAAAACAAAAAAGAAACTCTTCAACAAAAAGAAAAAATGAAGTTATCCATTAAATCTGAAGTTGAACAAATAAAGAAGTTAGTTATCTTGATTATGGGGGTGCCTTTCTCCTTCTTGGCCTAGTATTCTTGTTTATTTCAGGTCCAAGAATTTTAATTTCCTTTTCTTTATATTGATTGTAACTCATTCATAACTCAAATGTAAGAATCAGCTTATTTTTTCACAAACTTAACGGCTCTTTGCCTGTACAAACGCCACATAGGATGCCCCCTGCCATCGCAATGAATATCTCTAAAAGCATATTATCCTAGCTTATCAGTCCTTAATTATATATTCCTGCTTTTCTGGCATTCTGATCACACAATTGACACCAATAATTCTTTACGCTGCTTTTTACAATTGCTCCCTCTTGATATTTTACAAATACCTTCAATTTTTCTTCAATTTCGGAATCATTCAGACCATTAACATCTCGAATTTTAAATGAATCCTCTCCGGAACTCTTTGCGATAAAATAATCTCCATTATTTTCAATATATCCCATTTCAGAACCCTGGGTTTGTCCAACGAAGTAAACATAATGGCTTTCTTGTTTCAATTCTGTTTTTTGAAGATAAGATAAAAGAATATCCTTAAAATCGATTGTGGAATAGAGCCCATCAATCTCTTGGTATTTTAAATTGCTATTTATAATCATTAAAGGAGTTTGATAATTCCAAAGTGATTTATCCATATATCCTTTCTCTCCATGGTCTGCCAGTATCACAATTGTTGTATCCTCCAAAAGATTATTTTGTTTCATATAATCATAAAGATTTAACAGATACTCATTGTAATACTCTGTTCGCGTTTTATGAAACTGCTCTTCATAGGAGGTTCCATGCCCATATATAAATTCTTGAACCATGAATAACCCATTAGGATTAGAATTATCGATTACATTTTTTACATCTTCTAGAATAATGTTATCCTCACAACCTTTCTCATACTCAAAATCTTCTGGGCAGAAAAAACCGGCAGAATCTGTTCCAGGTTGAATATAGGTTACATTTGTCCAATTATATATCCCCATTATCAATCCAGAGGCGTAAACTGATGCGACAGTATGTGTTTCATATCCTTGATTATTGAATAAATCAATAAGGTTATTCGTTCCTAAAACAAAACCATAATATTTATTCCAATCAGTCATATAACACTCAAAGGGGATGAAGTTAGAATTAAGCATTGTCCAAATAGCAGTCATGCTATCTTGGTTATTAGTGTAGTGATTTGTGAAAATATGAGTATTTGGCTTTACTATTTCAAAAAAATTCCTTTCTACTGGGATTTCATTCATCTCTTCTAAAAAAGTATTATATGAGGTCTGTTCCACTACAAACATCAAAACCCTTTGTCCCCTGGGAAGAGAATATTCTGAATAGTTCATTATCTGTTTATCAAAATCCCCTGAAGAGTATTTTGTTTGGGAGATGGTTGCTTTATCTAATGAGATTTTCATTCTTGGATCTTCTAAAACTCGTTCATGGACAGTATTGGCATAAATGTTTGAAATAGAATCAAATCTAAATAAAAAGAGAGTTATTGAAAGAATAACAATTATAATAAAAACTTTTTTCAAATGGGGTTCTATTTTGGCAAGTTTATTCAAATCAATAAAAGAAACTGCAAGAAGCAATACAATAATCGATGGGGCTAGAAGCAGATATTTTATTGGTATCATGCTTTTGAAGAAAAACCCTACAATCCCCATATTAAAATTAGAAAGAGAATATTTCATGATAAGAGAATCATCAAAGAAGAAAGAGTTCACTGAAAAGATGAATAGGTTCATAAAAAATAGTGCATAAAATGTGAGATATATCCCTATCCGGAAAGACTCTTTCCTTTCGATTATCTTTTTTTCTCCAATAAAAAGGAGGGAATACAAAAAGAGCAAGATTGTAAACTCCAACATTGAATTGAGGATTATGGCCAGATAATTTCCAGAAAAAAACAGTTTTAATATTACTAGAAATATCCCTGAAAAAAGTAGGAGCTTATAGGGATAGTGTTGTAATGTAAAAAATTGATTTTCAGCCATGCTCAGAAATCCTTCGAGATTTCTGGCATGCCAAAAACATTTGTGATTTTTGCCATATTTTAAGAAATCCTCAGTTAACTCTTAAATCTTTTGTTTGAGGCTTCCTCATCTTAAATAATGCCGCTTTCTTTCCAGAAACAAGAATATCAAATCTTCCTTCAATTTTAATCTTAAGCTTTTTTGCCAATTCAGGAGTGAGTTCCTTTTGTGAGGTAAGGATTACACATATCCCCCCCGGCCTAAGCACCCGGAGGAACTCCTTGAGCATCCTTTCATAAAATTCTTTAGAGTTTATTTTTTCATATATCCCCCAGGGGGGATCGGTGATAATCTTATCAATCGAATCAGATTTGATTCTTGAAAGATCAAGAGAGTTTGATGGATAAATTTCGATGCCTTTCCCCTTGGTCTTGCGTTTAAGGTCAAATATCTTTTTTCGATCGCTGTCTATCCCAATAATTTTATGATGGGGTATCTTTGATCTTTCAATTATAATTGAGCCATAGCCACAGAAGGGATCTATCACGATATCTGCCCTACCGGGTTCAGAAAGAAGGCACATTATACTTGAAATTTCCGGCCTTAGCTCCCCTTTTTGTAAGACTTTTTCATAGGCCCGATGTTTTGTGAGCCTCATCATAAAAATTCCAATATTTTCTCTTCTCTGCAAAAACCAAAATTCTATATCCGGGCCGCTTCTATCTACTTGAACTCCGTTCCTCATAATCTTACTTTCTAATTTATCAATAAATTTTTTGTCCGCTGAGATGAGCCGGTTTTCTTTGGAAGTAATTATTCTAAACGTTTTTCCTTGATTTGATTTTCCAATGGTCGCAGAAATCTCATTCCCAATGCTTCGATCTTCAATACACTCTTTAATCATATCATCAATATCCCTTGGATCTTCAAATGTTTTGATAACCTCAAATGAATTATTAAAAAATCTGATATTCTTTATAGATTCGATATTTGCAGAGGTTTGATATAAAATTGCACCATCTAGAAGACGAGTTATTTTAACATCTCTTATGTTCTTTCTTAAAACTCCTGGAATAAACTCCTGAATTCCTGAGATGAAGGTCGAAAAATACATCCCCATTATATTATGTTCTCCATTTTGTTTATCTCAATTTCTAAACTTCCGTAGTATTCATTAACCTTTCCAATGATTTCATATCTCCCTTTATCTAAATCAAGGTTTTCATAGCTAAATGCGTAAATATCTGAAGAATCGTCTTTTATTGTGAATGAAGTGATCTTTGAATGTTTAATATTGGAAATATTCCCTATCACCTTTACATATTCCCCCACCATTCCACGGTCTATCTCCACAATCATCATTTCTTTTGGTTCAAGATTACTTGAAAGGAAAATTATTGCAATTATCCCTATTATGGCAGTTATGATTGCAATGGATTGTAAACGCGACATGCTAAAAAACTCCCGTTTTTGGCATGTTCCGAAATCTTTGATTTCTAGACATATGTTTTAAATTATAATCAAATATAAAAACGCTTTTATCAAGATAAAAGGATGTCAATAGTCTCATTTTTGTTTGGAAGAAAATCTAAAAAACAGATATCTTCAAAACTCCGATTATACTCTGTTAGAAAGGTCAATGATAAATCTATATTTAAGATAGAAAAAAGACAGTCATTCTACAAACAATTTAGAGAGGTTCTAAAGACCCTTGGATTTTCCGATATAGACTCTTGGCATTATGATCCCGCATTTAATAAGGAATTCCCAATAAAAAAACTCAACAATTTTGTTGATACATTCAAAGGAAAGGTCTGTGAAATTGATGTAGTTTTTACAAATAATCAAATAATTATTCTTCTAAGAAGTTCAGATGCAGTAAGAAAAAGATTTGTTGATCAAATTATGACTTTCTGTGAATGGGTTGAAAATAAAAAGAAGATCCGGCCTCTGAGAAAAAATTTCTAATAATTTTGGGTTAGTTTTATAAATCCACCATATGTCGCCTCATTATGTACTTTCATCTCATAAATACCATTAACTGTAACTCTGAATGCAGATATTGCTATAAGAAAAGCATGGACGATTTTGGGAATGATCTTAATGATAGATTCAAGTTTGAGATGGTTCCAGAAAAAGCCTCATATTCTGTTGACCAACTTAAAAAATTTTTGAATAGATCAAAAGAAAGACATACTCTGACTTTCTATGGTGGTGAGCCTCTTCTAAATATTGAATGGATGAAGAGGGTTATGGATAATGTTGATGCCAGATTTATGATTCAGACAAATGGAAAGCTTTTGGACAAGCTAGATAGCAGATATACAAATAAATTTGAAGTCATACTTGTTTCAATAGATGGACCAAAAGAAATAACTGATGCTAATAGGGGCGCGGGAACGTATGATAAGGTCCTGTCAAATATTCAACATATAAGAAAAAATGGATTCAAAAATGAACTTATTGCAAGAATGGTTGTTGATGAAACTTCTGTAAACCTTGTGGAGAATATCAAACATCTTTTATCAATAGGATTCAACTCAGTGCATTGGCAGATTGATGCAGGGTTCTATTGCAGTGATTATGAAAAAAGAGATTTCAAGAAGTTTTCTGAGCAATATAATCAAGAAATAAAAAAACTGGCAGATCTTTGGATCGAAAACATAAAAGCCGGAAAAGTCCTAAAGATTTATCCTTTCCTGGGGATTTTTGAGTCTCTATATTATAATAAGAAAGAGAATCTAAGATGTGGGAGTGGATATGCTAATTATACTATTACTACAAATGGGAAAATTTCTGTTTGTCCAATAATGTATAATGCTTCATTTTTCTATTTGGGGGATATAATCAAAAATAATCCGGATGAGCTAAGGCAAACATATGTTGATGGATTCTGCGAAAACTGTGATATTCTTGATTTATGTGGTGGAAGGTGCCTTTATGCAAACAAGGCACGGCTTTGGCCAGAGGAAGGACAAAACCTCATATGCGGGACAGTAAGGAATCTTATCGAAACAATAAGAGAGAAGCTTCCAGAGATAAAAGAGTTAATTGCAAATGGAATTGTTCGAGAGAAAGATTTTTTCTATGAAAAGTATAATGGGGCAGAGATAATTCCATAAAAAGGTTTAAATTGGTGTTCTATCCTCTATATTTATGGTTAAGAAAGAGATGTCTGTTGAAGAAAGGCTTGAGCTGATAAAGAGAAATGTTGCAGAAATAATCTCAGAAGAAGATCTGATTACTGTCTTGAAAACAAAGAAGAAGCCATCAGTCTACTGTGGCTACGAGCCTTCTGGACCGATGCATCTGGGTCATTTTGTAACTATCACAAAGCTAATGGATTTTGAAAAGGCCGGTTTTGATGTAAAGATTCTTCTTGCAGATGTGCATGCAATGCTAAATCGAAAGGGAAATGAAGAGGTGATAAAAAAAGAGGTGGAGAACTGGAGAAAAACAATCAAAGCCATAGGATTCAGGGCAAAAGTTGTTCTGGGATCAGATTTTCAATTCAAGGAAGAGTATCAAATGGATGTTATGCGTCTTTCTCAGAATTCCACAATAAATCGCGGATTAAGAAGCATGCAGGAAATCGCTAGAGATGTGGAGCATGCGACAATATCTCAATTATGGTATCCTCTTATGCAGGTAGCAGACATAAAGCATCTAGGTGTGGATGTGGCTGAAGGAGGATTGGAACAGAGAAAGGTGCATATGATTGGAAAAGATATGAAAGATGTTTTGGATTACAACTTTATTGCAGTTCATACCCCCCTGATAACTTCTCTTAAAGGGCCGGGAGAGAAAATGTCAAAATCTCTCCCTGGATCCGGAATTTCAGTCACAGACTCCTATGATGAAATTAAAAAGACAATAAACGGAGCATACTGTCCAGAGAAATTTGTGCAAGACAACCCAGTTCTGCAAATTGCCAAGCTAATAATCTTTCCAAGAATAAAAACCTTTGAAATAAAACGCCCAGATAAATTTGGTGGAAATATCTCAATAGCTACCTACGAAGAACTCGAACGAATATACTCTGAAAGCAAACTCCATCCATTAGATCTGAAAAATGCAGTCACAGGATATCTTGAGGAGATTATCGTTCCAATAAGAGAGAATTGGAAATAGTCTCTACTTTGTATCTTTCTTCTAAAAAAAATAAAAAAAGAAATAGGATGCCCATTTTTCTGGGCATTAAATAAAAGATAAATTAATTTTTAAGGAATTACTTTTTATAATTTCTCATAAGCTTGCCTATACCTACTGCTAAGACTGCTAATGAGATGATCCACATTACCCATGCATCAGTTAATGCGAATAACTTAAACTGAGCAAGCACCATTAGCAAACCGATTATAGTTACGAGCCAAGCGGTTAACTTTGCCATTTAAACCTCCTTTCAAACAGTTTTTAGATGTTAATAATACTTGTTCTGGGAAGAATATAAACCTTCTCCCTTTATGGCTATTTTCCATTAACTACTCAAAAAGTGAAGAACTATCCCCTGAATTGATTAAGATCTATTTTTGGAATTTCTTTTGGAGCATTCATTTCCTTTCTCCAGTTATTTATCAACTCAAATGCTGTGAAGTCTGGAATCTTAAGCATATCTCTCATATAAGCAAGGATTTCTGATTCTGTTTCTTCTCCTTTCTTGAATTTCTGTTCTAATTCTTCACATGTTAAAAGAACTATCGGTTTTTCTGCAGCTAGCTGCCATTCTGTTTTTGTTCCACAATTTGGACAGAATTTTTCAATCCCTTCTAGTTTATTATGGCATCCAGTGCATCTTTTCTCTTCAACCTTCTTTTCAATAATTGCTCTGTACCCCATTTTTCCACCAGATACAAGCCTTGAGAAAGCATCTACTACCTGATCATTCTCCTGATATTTTCTTAAATCTCTGCATCCACCTGATGTAAATGTCATTTAACCTTAAACCTCTTTTTGATAGAAACATAAAAAGTTTCTAATCATAAACTAAAAAGAAAAATTTGCTTTAAATTCTTTTTGCTAAATTGCCGCTATAATCTTCTTTTCTAACTACCATTTAAGATAAAGCTCTACAATGTCTTTATCCTTAAGAATATGTGAAATTCCCACAATCTGCCCATTAAACTTGGCAGAGTTTCCCCAAATCTTCGCCTTAAGAAATCTTTCAGAATAATCTTTTCTTATTTTTTCAGCCATTTTTTTTATAGTTGAATCCTTTCTTACAATCATGGGGCGTTCAGAAGGTTTTTTCCCCGGCTCTTTAGTATACACTCTTATAAGCTGGATGCTTTCAAATATTTTCTGTTTCAAAATATCCAACCCTTGTCCGGTCTTGGAAGAGACCTTTATTACAGGGAGTTTTTCAAATTTCTTGAGTTCTTCTTGAGAGATGGAATCTATCTTATTTAATATGAATGTTTTCCCAGTCATCATATTTTCTTTTTTGAAAAAATTATTTAGAGTGATGAGCTGATCAAGAGAAGTCACTACAACCACTATAAAGTCTGAAGCTCTTGCAATACCAAGTACCTCTTTATCATCAATTCTTGCAGGAAGATCCACTACTTGGACCTTCAATCCTTCAAGATCAAGCGTTCCTATCTCTGGCTGATTTGTAGTATATGGGATTTCAGAAATTCGTGGTTTTGCATTTGTCAATTTTGAAAGAAGGGTGCTTTTTCCAGACTGCGGAAAACCAAATAATGTAACCTGGGCATCTCCCTCTTTCTTTACACCCACTGATTTTCCCTTTTTCTTTGCCTTTTCCTTTTCAGACTCTCTTTTTAGCTTGACAAGTCTTTTATTCAATTCTGCACGAAGATTCTCACTTCCTTTATGCTTGGGGGATGCAGAAATCATTTTCTGAAGTTTCTCTATCTTATCTTCAGTGGTTTTTGCATTAAGAAAATCCTCTTCAGCTTTTTGATAAAAAAAATCTGCATTGATTGGCATAATCCATATAGAAATAATTCAAATTTAAACTTTTACCTTAAGCAACAACCGCTGCAAATCTTCTTTCCGCATTTGCATAAGCAGCAAATGCACCCCTTGTATCTACTTTGTCTATTAATTCGATATTCATCTTGAATTCTTCAAAAGTCCTTTTACATAAATTCTTGAAAATGTTGCAATTGGAATACCCAAATAACTCTTCTCCTTCTTTAGGTTCACAACCTTCTAGCATCTTTCTGAATCTGCCACAATTTCCTGTCAACCATCTATATGCTTCCTGCTTGTCATAATTCCCAGACTCTTGAAATTTGTTATACAAATGGAATATGACTAGTCCTCTTTGCTCGATGCATTTGAAATCATTCAAAGAATCTCTATCTTTTGGAAGGATGTGGTAAATATTATTTCCTTCTTGGACCTCCAGGGTCTTTTCAACCCCCCTTAATGTTAATCCACTTTTTTCTACAATTTGTTCCAAAAATCTTTGATGATGTCCATACTCCATAGAATTTGCAATAGCCCTTGCAGGCCCTATATCTCCATTAGCAATAACCGAATCAAGCCATTTTTGCTCATTTATCAAATCTTGTAATCCCCCAACATAAATTTTTATTTGAGAATTGTTCCTTTTATTATTGATAAAACTTCTGACCTCTCCTTTTATGTCCCCTTGGCCTACAGGAATTTTTATTCGATCATATGAATCAAATTCAATCAAATCTCTCATTTTTTACTTGCTTTATTTCTAGTGGCACATAAATTATTATTTGTCACTGAATAATAATATTTGTAATGATTTTAAGTATATAAATCTTCTTTAAAAGGGCCCGGGCAAAATGTTATAAATGCCCGATCATTTCACGAATCATGGCAAAAGGGGGGGGCAAGTTCTATAAAACAGTCTTACCAAATGGCATGACTCTCCTATTTGAAAGAAGAAATGTGCCAATAATCTCTACAATTGCCGCAACCAGATTTGGCGGGGCATATGAATCAGATAAAATTAAAGGAATCGCGCATTTCATAGAACATTCTGTTTTTGAAACTACAAAAAGAACATCCAAGGAAATAAATCTCGAGATAGAAAAGAAAGGCGGAGAGTGGAATGCATTTACTTCTGAAGAGGAAACTGCTTTCTGGGTGAAAATGGATTCAAAACATTTTGACCTTTCTATGGATATAATCTCTGATATTATGTTTCATCCCGCATTTACAGATAAGAATTTCAAAAAAGAAAAAGGCATAATTCTTCAGGAAATAAAAATGTATCATGATCTTCCAAATTATCATGTTCTTGATCGGTTGAAGGATACACTTTATCAAAAACCATTTGCAATTCCAATAATTGGTACAGAAAAGATCATATCAACAGTTCCAAAGCAGACCCTGGCGGATTATCATAATAAATATTACACTCCGTCAAATATGGTTCTCTCGGTTTCTGGAAAGGCAGAATTTGAAGAAGTGAAAGATCTTGCTAAGAAGTATTTTCAAAAGAAATCTCCACAGAATAAATTTGATGTCCCATTTAAAATAATTCCATTAAATTCTACAAATAATGTTGTTGAAAAAAGAAAAAATCTTGATCAGGCTCATCTTGCTATGGGATTTATTATTCCATCAAGAACTGAAAAGGGAAGATATTCTTCTGAAATCCTGAATGCTTCACTGGGTGTTGGAATGTCTTCTCCCCTTGTTCAAGAGATAAGGGAAAAAAGAGGGCTTGCATATTCTGTAAAAAGTGATCTGGATCAAGGAAATAATTTTGGATACTGTTATGTTTATGCAGGAATAAGAAAGGATGCTGTCAATGATGTAAAAGAAATAATTCTGAGAGAAATAAAAAAACTTTCTAATCTCCAAAAAAGAGATTTTGAAGAAACAAAGGAACAGCTCATAGGCCGATATTATCTTGATATGGAAAACAGCATGAAGACTGCTCAAAATTTAATGTATGAGGAACTGACTGGCGGTGCAGAAGAGTATTACAAATATCCTGAAAGAATTTCTTCAGTGAAACTTGCTGATGTCCGGAAGCTTGCAAAGATAAAACATTATGGATATGTTGCGGTGGTGCCAGAATGAAAAGTACCGCCCCACAGATGGTTGCTGTCTCCGGACCACTTGTAACAAAACAGAAGAAGGTAAGAAATATTAAAATAAAAAAAGGAATAAAGCTACTTATTTTCTCAGATTTTTTAATTTATTTCGGGGTGGGATTAACATCTCCAATCTTGGCAGTTTTCATAAAAGACGGATTAAATAGCACCATTGCAATGGCAGGCCTTGCTGCAACATTCTTTCTGATAATCAGATCTGTTTCACAGCTAGTATTTTCTAGAATATTTAATCCAGAAGATAGGATAAAAATGATTCTTGGGGGAGCAGTTTTAATTGTCCTTACTCCCTTTATCTATGCATTTTCAACAAATATTCAGACATTGTTCTTAGCTCAAGTGATACATGGGCTGGGGGCCGGATTGGCTGCTCCTGCATGGATGTCCTTGTTTATTCTGAATGTAAACAAAAAGACAGCCGGATTTGAATGGGCATTATACTCTACCATCATTGGGATTGGGATGGGCCTTGCAGCATATCTTGGCGGAGGGTTAGTGGGAATATGGGGGTTTAAGCCAGTGTTCTTGATAAGCGGATTACTCGCAATTCTTGGAATGCTTGTGCTTTTCAAAGTTACAAAAGAAAAAATGAAATAACAAAAAATGGCAAGATGTTTCATAGCAATAGCTTTTCCAGAAGAAATCAAAAAAGAGATAATAAAAATTCAAAAACAATTGCCAGAGTTCAAGGGAAAATTGACCGAAAAGGAAAACCTGCACTTAACATTAAAATTTTTTGGAGAAATTTCTGATGAAAAATTGATAGAAGTAAAAAAAACATTAAAAAAATTCAAATTTAAAAAATTCAGAGCAAAACTTGGAGATTTAGGGCTTTTTTGCGAATCCTTTATCAGGATTTTGTGGATCAAACTTGAAAATTGCGATGAATTACAAAAAGAAATTGACAATTCTCTTAAAGATTTATTCAAAAAAGAAAAGAGATTCATGAGTCATCTTACAATTGGCAGAGTCAAATCAATAAGAGATAAAAAATTGTTTATTAATTGTATGAAAAAGATAAACGTGAAACCCTTAGAATTTGAAGTAAATGAAATTCATTTTAAAGAATCTAATCTCACTCCAAATGGCCCAATATATTCCGATATTCTCAAAATAAAATTAACTTAATATTTCTTGTCTAATAATGCTTTGACATTTGCAGCTTTCTTCTTCCCGAGCTTTTCAACTTCCTCTAATTCCTTAATCGAGGCATTGACAAATGCAGAGATGGTTTTGAAATGTTTCAGGATATTCTTTGCAGTAGAGGGCCCTATTCCCGGGAATCCTTCAATTATCATCTGTTGCTGTTCTTTCATATTGAATGCTCTTCTTTTTATTTTAAATGAAAATTCCTTTTTCCCTTTCTCTTCTTTTTTTGCAAGAAGATAGAGATAGGATGCTGAGTCTTGATAATCTTTTGAAAATATTATGGGGATTTGAAAATATGTGGTTATGGAAAGAAGCATTCCCTTAATTGCATTCTCATTTAGATTTGGGTGCCCAAGGGGTTTGTAGATGTCCTGTTCTTCAGTTCCCTCAATTAGCAAAAGAGGCTTTTTGAAGTTCTTTTTCAAATCATCTAACTGGAAAATAAGGCGTTTGTTTAACATGCTGGATACAAAATCACCTATGGTCTTTCGTTCAACAGCAATTTCTTCACTTATGATATAATCTGCCAGAAGAAGCTGTCTGAATTCTATCTCTACTCCAAGACTTACCAACTCTGAAGCAACAAGGGAGTTCTTTTCCCTATGGTCGATAATTATTTTCATGGGTGTTCTAGGGATACCTCACTTTTAATGTTTATGAACTATGAATATTCATAGGAGCATGCATATCTCTAATAAAACAGCATTATCTATTTAAATCAAATTTCGGGATATTTTTCATCATGGAGTCAAAAAGGCCATCAAAATTAGGATATTATCTTAATATTGCCAAGGAGGTTGCTCAAAGAGGAACATGCCTAAGAAGAAATTATGGGGCAATAATTGTAAAGGATGATTCAATTGTAAGTACCGGATATACCGGGGCCCCAAGGGGCACTCCAAATTGTTTGGATTTAAAAAAATGTTTTAGACAGGAACAGAATATACCTTCTGGAAAAAATTATGAGCTTTGCAGATCAGTGCATGCAGAAATGAATGCCATAGTAAATGCAGCAAGGAGCGGAAATGCAATCATGGGGGGGGCAATGTTTGTTTCTCAATCTCAACCTTCAGATGTAAAACCAAGACCATGCAAACTCTGCAGAAGAATGATAATAAATGCCGGGATAAAAAAAGTTTTTACTTCAGATGGAAATAAAATAATTCTTCATGATGTTGAAAAGTGGATAGAAGGAAACAAAAAAGACCCATTTAAGGAACTATTGACTGACGGATATTGAAATCCCTTAAACTCTTTTGCTTTTTCTCAGCATTATCAAAATCATTTTGAATATCTTTGATAACTTTTTTCATTTTCTTTTCTTTGCTATGGGCGGCCCAATGGTATGTTTCATCCCTTGTGCCCTTTGTCATCAGAGTTATCAACTTTCCCGGCTTAAGTCTTGCAGTTCTTCCTGCTCTTTGTATTTTTCTTATTGCCGATGGAATAGGTTCATAGAAAATAACAACATTTACTTCTGGGAGGTCAAGACCCTCTTCTCCAATGCTTGTTGAAGTCAGAACATTAATTTCTCCGTTTTTAAAATTTTCAATTATTTGTCTTTGTTCTTTTTGGCTCAATCCGATATTGTCCTTTTTTAATTGACCCACAAATAGGCTGGCTTTCAATCCCGTAATTTTATTTATTTCATTGCTTATGAGGGAGGCCATGTTTCTATAGTGGCTGAAGATTATGAATCTAGATTTTGGATTTGATAAAATCTCAGATTGCATTATCTCTCTGAGTTTTGCAAATTTAGGGTGTTCCATCTTCCCACCAAGATTTATGGTCTCAGTGTATGCCTTTCCAAAAAGAGGATTCTTCACTATTTGTTTTACCGCATTGCTTTGATTGTTATTTGCTTGTTCAAAAAGATTCTGAAAATATTTTTTTAGAGGAGTTATGCCCTGGGTTTCAACCAATTCAAGTGCATGACTCAGTTTTATTGCTTGGGCACAGATAGACAGGCCTTTTAACGTATTAAAATGGGCATTTCCAGCGGATGCCATTCTTCCGAGTTTGAATTGAAGCATCAGAAGATTCTTTTTGGAAGATGGCCCATATAACAATCGTCTATTTTTCAATTCTTGAATTTTCTGTTCATACAGCTCATTCAAAAGAGTTCTTATTGTTTGAAGTTCTGGAGGAAAATCAATTTCAATCATTTCCACCTTCAATTCTTGAAGATGGGGTTGAACATCGGGGCTTTCCCGGTCCCTTGATTCAATTTTTTCAATACCCAGGCTATCACAAATATTCTTTATGGATTGATGGTCACTTCCGGGAGAGGCAGTCATCCCTATGATCCTTGGATTCTTTGAAGTTTTAATATACTCTTTTGCGATATAGACATAGTCATAATTCTTTGTGCATCTGTGGGCCTCATCCTCAACAAGGAGAGAAACTTCGGAAAGATCTATTCTTCTTTTTTTGAGATCATTGGCAATGCATTGGGGGGTTGAGAATATAATGTCTGCTTTTGGCCACATCTTTTTTCTTTTGGCAGCATTCATCTTTCCGGTAAACATTTGAATTTCAGCATATAGCTCTGGGAGATGTTCTTTAAAATAATCAAAATGTTGTTCAACCAGGGGCTTTGTCGGAGCAAGGAAAAGAATTTTACTTCCAGGAAAACTTTCTATCCTTTGTTTTGTAAGGAGAAATGCAATAAGGGTTTTTCCTGTTCCCGTTGGAAGAACTACAAGGGTGTTAAAATCCTTTGCAGTCTCAAAGATCTTCTCTTGATAATCTCGGGGGACGGCTTCCATAGTAACTATTTTAAACATGGGGCCTTTTAAAAAACTATGATACTCTTATTGCTTGGTTTGATTGATGTATTTTCTGCAGTGCTTCTCGGATTGATGTTTTTTCATATTATCTTAAAGACACTCATAATTATTTTTGGGATAATCCTCTTAATAAAGGGACTGATTTTCATGAAATCTCTGGCAAGTATTTTGGATATATTTGCGGGAGCAATGCTCATTATGGGGCTTTTCTTTTCAATTCCCCCAATCCTATTTTGGATAGCCGCAATATTGCTAATTCAAAAGGGGATCTTTAGTTTCTTCTGAATGTAGGAAAACCGAGATTTCTAATGAACAGAATTAGGCTTCAAATGAGAAAAAGTAAGCGACCATTATGGCAAGGGCAATAATCACTGCTGAAATTATTGTTGGCCAAAGCCCTGCAACTTCAAATAATATTATAAGTGCAAGCACAAATGAGAATGAAAACAGCCAAAGAAGCCTTGACCCAAAAAATACTTTTGTTCCATCAAGGGTTGAGAATGGAATAAGGCTGAAGAATGCAAAGTAAATATTTAGCATTGCAAATTCATTGAATCCAAAAAGGAATGAAAAAAATGCAATTACCATATTTGCAATTGATCCGCTCAGAGCAATTATTGCTAATTGATATTCTGTGATTTTTGAGAAGGGTTTTATTTTATGTGGAAGCGGGGATGCTTCGAATGTTATGAGTGTCATAAATTTGAAATATCCAAAAGATATGAACAGTGCTGAGAGTGGAATTAGAAGCCCCGTGGGAATAGGGGTTTTGAAATATCTGCTTTGAGGAAACCAGAATCTTTCCATCTTCCAAATTGAAGTTTCAGTATCCGAATCAAAAACCGTCGCGCAGATTTTCTGTCCCAAAACATGCACTCCGACTATTGCAAGACCCATTCCAGAAAAAATGAGCCAGTTAATCCATGTGAATTTTGTGAATGATTCGATGTAACCTAAAATTATTGCTGCAAGGAATATTGATAGAACCTCTTTTTTTGTTATCATTCTACCTTTTGAAGTTTATTCGTTTTTAAAAATGCTTTGAAATCTTTGATTTTAACCATTCTCAGAAGGTGGAACTTTCTGGAATGTTTTCCAATTATTGCTTTTCTGAGGAGAAAAGTATATAAAGGAGATTTAGGGAATATTATATTATCTTACAAAAGAAGGTAAAAAAATGTTAAAGATAAGAAGACTTAAAGGAACAATCGGAGCAAAGGTTTTTACTGATGCCGGCGACTATTTTGGAGAAATAGAAGAAGTTAATCTTATGAATAATAAGGTTGATGGCTGGAGAGTCAGAGTTGCAAGAGATTCAAACTTGGCACCTTTCTTGGGAGGGGCAAAAGGCCTTATAATCCCACACCAATTCGTCAAAGCAATGGGAGATGTTGTTGTGGTAAGCAAGGCAGCCGTTCCATCCAAAGAAGAAGATGATATGGCTGAAGGACCTGCATCAAGCTCTGTTTCAATGGAATGAAGGGAATTAATTTCTTTCATACCATCAATTCCATGAGGAATTTTAAGCATAACTAAAAAGGAGTAAAATGGCACTTGAAATTGGCCTATTAGGAAATGAGTTCTTCACAAATGTAATTCTACCATTCATTTTAGTTTTCACAGTTGTGTTTGCGATTCTGGAAAAGGTTAAGGTCCTTGGAGAAAAGAAAGACATACATGCAATAGTTGCATTAGTTATTTCACTTATTGCGGTGGGTGTCCCGGCAGCCGTTGGAACTCTTCAAAGATTCATTCCTCTTATTGCAGTTGTATTAATAATACTCTTTGCCTGGATGCTTGTATTCGGATTTGCTGGAAAAAGTGTGGAAGCAAAATGGTCTGAAGGTCTGAAAAAATTCTTTATGATATTCTTGGGGGTAGTACTTCTTGCAACAGCAGTATGGGCTGTAACCTCTTCAACAGGAATACTCGATAAAATAAATCTAGATCAAGTACTCTCTGCTCAAATAACTCAGATGATTTTGTTCGTTGGAGCAATAGTGGCCATAATTGCAATTGCCGTTTCTGGCGGCGGTGAAGAGAAACCAGGACATAAAGATAAATAATAAAATAAGGAGAAAAAGAAACAATGGCATACTTTGGTGGAATGATGGATTTTAGGACCATGGCTATGCAATGGTCCAGCATAGGCATGTTTGATATGATTCTTCCAATGCTTCTTATATTCATTATAATATATTCTGTTCTTCAAAGAACAAAAGTTCTTACTGGAAAAAAAGAAATTGATGCAATTGCTGCCTTGATAATCAGCTTCTTTACAATAGGCAATCCAGAAGTTTCTGCATTCTTCCTTCCTTTATTTTCAAATGTGGGGTTGGGGATTGCGATCCTCGTTGCTTTCCTTTTAATCGTGGGGCTAGTTTCGGGAAGACCTGGGAAGAGTTTTCAAAGCATAACCCTTTGGGGCGGAATAATCATTTTCCTTTGGGTGATGTCTAGAGCCGCAGATTATTTTGCAGGATATAACATGATTTTCTCAAGCACCTGGTGGTATAACAATTCTTACTGGCTTATTCCGATCATTTTCATTTTGATAGTTATAGGGGCAGTAACTTCAACTCCTGCTGCAGATGAAGCAGAACATGCAAAAAGGATCCATCTTCCATTCTCAAAATATTTCACTGAAGAGGAAATTAAGTAGATTCTAATAAAATTTAAAAGCGCTCTTATGTTCATATATCAATGGCAAATCTTGTTTTAGCATATGTCATGCCCCTTCTGGCATATCTTTTCATATTCACATTAGTTTATGCTCTTCTTGCAAAGACAAGGGTTTTGGGAGACAATAAATATGTCCATTTCACCCTGAGCATTGTTGTTGCTGTAATATTCATTCTTAGCCCAATGGCAACAAAGTTCACAGCCCTCACAATTCCATGGGTGGCGATATTCATATTCATGGTTTTTTTCATACTTTTAACAATTACATTTGTAAGGGGAAAGATAGATGATATTGTAAAAAGCCCATTGATTGCAATAATCATTTCAATCATAATTTTAATCATATTCATAATCTCTGCAATAAATGTATTCGGGCCCCTTGTCAGCCAAGGATATTTCTCAACAGAAGGACAAGCAGCTTTTGATTTCTTCACAAACCCCCAATTCTATGGGTTGGTGGTTCTTTTGATAATTGCAGGAATAGTGTCATGGACAGTTACTAAGAAATAGATTTTCTAAATTTATGGGATCAAGCTTTCTTGACAATTTTTTTTGCAACAGCGGCAGAAGCAGGAGTTTTTCTTTTTATCTCTTCGGTTATTTTTGAAAGGGCCTTGACATTTTCAACAAGAGGATTCAAGATTTTTCCAAAAGCATTTTCTAGAGAACCAATTTCAGATCCAAGATCTTTGATATCTCTTCCATATTCCTGGACCTTTGAAAGCAGGGCAGCCTGAAGCCTGTCAAATGACACTTCAAGCCTTTTCAATCTTTCATCAATACTATCAATTCTTTTTTCAGCATAATTTTTCCATTCAATTACATCAGAGATTTTACCTTTTATCTCAAGCCATTTTTCATTTACAATCTCTTCTGCTATCTCTTCAATGGCTTCAGTATCTATTTTTTGTGGAGCAACATCTGATTGAGGGTAGGTGGGATATGAGGGATAAGTGTAGGGATAAGGATATGCCTGCTCTTCTAAACTGGCAGGTTTTGTTTGAGAAGACATTTGAGGAGGAACTGCTGTTGGCCTTGGAATTTGTGCAGATGGTCGGGGGATTTGACTTTGGGCTTGAACAGGAGGCATTGGAGGAGGCAGAGGAGCCATTGGCTGTTGAACTACGGGTTGCTGATTTTGTGGGGGTTGTTGAATTCCAGCAGGAGCAATCTCTTGTTTTATCTTAGCTTGATTGAGTGCATCAGATATTTGAACAGGAGAAAATCCCTCATCTGTCAGTCTTCTGATTATCTCTGCATCATTCATTCCTGCATTCGTCATCTTCAGAACATCTTCTACGGGAGTCTCATCCACCATGGTTTTTATTAATATACTACAGAAAATGGATATTTAAAATGTTTTGTTTTATCGATGAGCCCTATCATTTTTTGATTGCTTCAGAAATCATCTTTTTTACTTCATCTTCTTTTACAAATTTGAGTGGTTCCCAGATCTTCATATATCGATCTAGAACTTTCAATTCTTCTTTTCTTGCAAAATTGGAAGATTCATGAATTATGTGATTCACCCCTTCCTTGAGCCTATCAAAATCATTTCTCAATTCTCTCAGTCCATCCTTGAGGATTGCCATCTCTTTCATAATGCGTTCCTCCTGTTTTAGAAATGATTGACCCAAAAGAAGGGTTTTCTCATTCAAAAGAGAATTTTTTTCATCAAGATCTTTCAGTTTAGTGTTCAGATCTGTTAGTATCTCCACCGCACTATTGTTTTCTTCTATTGCCATATCTCTCTTTTTAATACCTCTTCTCAAACAGCGAAAGGTATTTGAATTATTTAAACCTTGTTGGATCATAAGAAGAAAAAAGAGGAGAGAGAATGCTATTCAAACAAGGTACAAAATTATATGATTATGAGGTTCAGAGAGAGTCTGGACAGGATGTGATGTACATCAATTATGTGGGCTTTCCAAAGGTTCCATCTCTTGCGGATTCAAGCCTTGTAATGGCAAGGACTGTTGACAGTTTGATTGAAAGTCCAAGGGTAAGCAAGATAGTTTTTGTGCAACAAAAAAATTATGTTTATACTTTCTCCCAAATATCATTACTATTGGAAATCTCTAATCTTTACAATTATCTTGTAAAACAGGAAAAGATTCTTTCATCTAAAAAGCTAGCACCATTTCAATCATGCACAAAATGTCTTCCAGACCATTATAATTCCATAAGGTGGCTTGTTCTCACTCTTCTTAAGCAGGATCCGATAGGATGTTATGTTGAAACAAAAAGAATACTGAGGGAAGAAAAAATAAATTTGGAGAAATTGCCGGCTGAATGCAGGCATTGTCAGAATAATTTTATAAAGATTCTTAGCAAGATGATGGAATTGCTTGAAAAAACAAGGTTAGTAACAGATTCGGAAGAATATCTGACCGCATTCCATGTTGGAAATAGAGAAATTTACAAAAGATTCTTTAGGCCGGATGTGGTTCCAAATTTTACATTCACAAGGCTCATGTCTTCCATTCCACACGGAGCGGAATTGCTGGATGAATATACTATTGAGAAGGGATATGATAAAAGCACTGTTTCAATTCTGAAGATGCCCAACGTCAATCAACCAATCTACCATCTAAATCCCCCAGAGTTTGCCCTTGAAGAAGAATTTTATAGTTTAATTGACTTGGCAAGAAATGTTCTTGTAGAACATAGGCCCAAGGCGGAGGAATTTACTGATCCTCAAAGAACAAGGCAGATATTCTTCAATATTTCAAGGGATCTTCTGCAGGAACTCGCAGAAACCAAAAAAATTTCTCTGAATTACAGGCAATTGAACAAGCTTGCAACAATTCTCGTAAGACATACAATCGGATTCGGACTAATTGAAGTTCTTTTGCAGGATGAGAATCTCCAGGATATTGTTCTTAATTCTCCAATAGGGCAAGTTCCAGCATTTGTAAGGCATCAAAAGTTTGATGAATGTTCAACGAATATAATCCCTTCAATAGAAGATGCGGATGCATTTGCAGCAAGATTCAGGATGTTGAGCGGAAGACCTCTTGATGAGGCAAACCCTGTTCTTGATACTGATCTTGAAATTGAAAACATGAGGGCAAGAATAGCAATAATCCAGCAACCTCTGAGTCCGGATGGGCTAGCATATGCATTCAGAAGACACAGGGAAATGCCCTGGACACTTCCACTTTTTATAAAAAATAAAATGATGAATCCTCTTTCTGCAGGTCTGATGAGTTTTTTAGTTGATGGCGGGAGAACAATACTTGTTGCGGGAACAAGAAGTGCTGGAAAGTGTGTTTCAGGAGACAGTTTAATCCAATTATCAAATGGCGACATTAAGGCTATAAAAGAATTAGAGCACGGAAAACAAGAAAAAATTTCAGACGGTTATCTTTTTTATCCAAATCCTAAAATAAATGTTCTTAGCTTAAACAATAAGAACTATAAATCTGACAACAAAACAGTGAATGCCTTTTGGAGAAGAGAAGCTCCCAAAACTTTGGTTAAAATAACTACTAATTCTGGAAAGGAAATAATTACAACTCCAGAGCATCCATATTTTACTTTTGATAACAATTTGAAATCTACCAATGCTGGAGATTTGAAAGCTGGAGAATTAATTGCTTCTCCCAGAAAGATTGATGTAAAAACAGAGACAGTTTTAATTCCAGAGGCAGCTGAAATAATTTCTCAAATAAGGACAAATGCCACAAAAATCAGTTTTCCAGAAAAAGTTAATGAGATGTTGGCAGAATTTTTGGGTTATTTAATTGGAGATGGGCACATTGATGAATATAAAATAGAATTTACTAATTCTGACATTATTCTTAGGATGAGATTTGCAGAATTATCTAAAAAACTTTTTTCAGTTAGAACAAGGGAAATAAAGAGCAGAAATACTTACAACATTCAGATAACTTCTAGAATATTAAACAGGGCATTAAGTAGAATTTTTGAAATTCCTATGGGAAACAAAGCAAGTATTGTACAAATCCCATCTAAAATTCTCAAAAGCAACAATAAAATATTAGCGGCATTTTTAAGAGCATATTTTGACTGCGATGGTTCTATTTATGGTGATAAAAGAGAGATAGAACTGGCGACAGCCAGCAAGATAATGGCTAAGCAATTACAAATGACCTTATTGAGATTTGAAGTAATTTCTTTTTTAAAAAAAAGAGAAATTAAAGGAAGAGATTATTATAAAATATTCATCAGGGGACAATTTGTTAGTGAATTTATCAAAAAAATAGGGTTTAATCATCCTAGCAAGAAAAAAAGAAGTGAGAACCTGACTATGCGTTCTTGGATAGATAATACCAATATGGACATCATCCCTGGCGGAAATTTTTTACTGAAAGAATTGAGGAAAAATCTAAGAGTTAACCCCCTGGGCGTAAGAAAATTAACTACCAGGGATTATTGGGCACATGAAAACAACCAGTATAATGCTACAAGGAAATGGTTTAAAATTTTAGTCGAGTTTTATCAGAAGAGATTTAATGAGATTGAAAAATTAAATAATGAAATATCTCACCTGGATGAGAATTCTGATATGGGCTTATTTAAAAAGTTTAGACAGATTCTAAACATCCAAAATTCTAACTTGACTGGAGACCTGTCTATTGGTACAATTTCCAACTTTTTTAATAATGTCTATAAACCCAGGATAAAAACAAAAAAACTCATTTCAGAGAAGATAAAGGAGATTCATAAAAAAATTATTTCGAAGGGATCAAAAGATATTTTAAATAACTCTTTTAACCTCGCAAATTCTGACGTTTTCTGGGATAGGGTTAAGAGTGTTGAAAAAGTGGACTCAAAAGAAAAGTGGGTTTATGACTTTACGGTTGAGCCATATCAGAATTTTGTAGCAAATGGGTTTTTTGCTCATAATACATCTTTGCTTGGATCGTTAATGCTTGAGATAATGCCAAGAACGAGAGTAATAGTTATTGAAGACAGTGTTACGGGAGATGCTGGGATGATTGTTAAAGAGAATGGCCGGTTTAGAAAGACAACAATAGGCAAGCTTATAGACGAGAAAATAGAGAAGAATGGTTTTCTTGATATTGATGGAAGAGAGAAGGAGATAAATGTTGATAATGTAGAAATTTTTTCTGTGAATGGTAAGGGCAAGGTTGTTTTGTCCAAAGCAAGCAAATTTATCAGACATAAGGTCAATAAACCAATTTATGAAATCAGAACTACCTCTGGAAAGAAAGTCAAGGTTACAGAAGACCATTCTTTGTTTACCTTAGATGAAAAAAAGATTTTGAGGGCCATAAAATCCAAAGAGTTAAAGGAAGGAGATTTTATAGCAATTCCCTCAAGACTACCTTTTACGAATTCTTTAGAAAACATTAATTTACTTGAAGATATAGATACACTAAAGAAAATCAATAAAAATTTGTTTGTTTTAGGAAAAGGTATTGAGATTTATGTTAAAGAAAATAGAAAAGAGTTGTTTAATTTGGGTTATTCTTTAGGATATAAAAAATCTACAATTCAGAATTGGACAATCAAGAAAATTTTACCTTTGGGAATTTTTGAAAAAATAAAAGAAAAAATAAACAATGAAGACTTGTATTTGAAGGGTGACGGGGCGTCTGGGAAGATCCCCATAATCATCGAACTTGATGAAATGTTTTTGAATTTTATCGGATTATGGCTGGCTGATGGCTGTTATGATCAAGGAAGCGTTATCATTTCAGTTGAGGAAAAGGAAAATAAAGAAGTCGTAAAGAAAATAGCAGATAGGCTGGGTTTTAGTGTGAAAATTCATTCTGATAAGTTTTCTTCAATGATAAATTCTTCTTTATTGAAAGAGATCATGCAGAAGTTGCTGGGATTAAATGGCAATTCATATACCAAAGGGCTCCCAGAGTGGGCTTATAACTTGTCAGACAAGCAAGCGGGAGCGCTGTTAAAAGGATTCTTCAGCGGAGATGGATGTGCCTCTGATAAAGAAGTTACATTTTCTTCTTGCTCAAAAGAATTAGTTGAAGGTATTACAAGTTTATTATTAAGGTTTGGCATTATATTAAGAAAATCTGCCGTACCTTTAGAGCCAAAAAATACCCCTTATGGAAAAGATAATGCCCTCTCTTGCCGAATTGGTTCTACAATAATGATAAATAAGTTCAAAGAAAATATAGGATTTTTAACAGATTTTAAACAAGAAAGGTTAGATAAGTTATGTGCTAGGCTGCAGACACATGACATCTCAGATGTTATTCCTCTTTCTTTAGAAGTAAAGGAGGAGCTAAGTGAGATCCTTGGGGAGAAGTTTAACAAACATGATTATATCATTCGAGAGAACAATTTAGGGAGGGCTCATTTGACAAAAATGTTGGAAGTTATTCCGAAAGGAGTCTATACAAATCCAATAGACTGTTTAAGAGGTGTTGTTAAAGCGGAAATATTTTGGGATAAGGTAAAAAGTGCTAAAAAAGTCAGTGAAGAAGGATATGTTTATGATATTTCTGTTCCTGGAAATGAGAATTTTATCTGTGAGAATATTGTCGCGCATAACACTCTGGAAATGCCAGTTGATTCGATGAGAAAAATTGGATATAATATTCTTAGGATGAAGGTCCGTTCTGCTTTGTTGAAAGAAACTGCTGAGATGCCTGCTGATGAAGGGATCAGAACGAGTTTAAGACTTGGAGATTCAAGTTTGATAGTTGGAGAAGTAAGAAGCGTTGAGGCCAAAGCACTTTATGAAGCAATGAGAATCGGAGCTCTCGCAAATGTAGTTGCAGGAACAATACATGGAGCATCACCCTATGCAATATTTGACAGAGTAGTTAATGATCTCGGAGTTCCAATAACAAGCTTTAAAGCGACAGATATTATTCTTGTTGCAAATCCAATAAAAACTCCAGATGGATTGCATAGCAAAAAAAGAGTTGTTTCTTTGACAGAAGTTGGAAAAAATTGGACAAAAGATCCTTTGGAAGAAAAAGGATTTACAGATCTCATGAAATACAATGTTCATAAGGATGAATTAGAACCTACTGCTGATTTGATAAATGGGGAAAGTGAGATCATAAAATCAATAGCTGGGAGTGTTAAAGGCTGGGCAGGAAACTGGGATGCAATATGGGACAATATAACGCTCAGGGCAAGGATAAAAGAAGAACTTGTGAACCAATCCATACAACATTCAATGCCACAGCTCATAGAGGCCCCATTTGTGGTTAAGAGCAATAATGCTTTCCATCAATTTTCTGATAAGGTTTCGAAGGAAGTGGGATTGCCTGAAGGAAGAAGAGTTTTTAGGGATTGGAATGATTGGTTCAAGAATGAGATCAAAAAGGCCAAAATCTGATTCTTTTTTGATATTGGGCATGGCAAAAACAATCAGCGGATGTTTTTTACCATGAATAAAGTATTTAACCCATTTTTTCCTTGTTTTGAGTAGTGCTTAGAAGCAAATTGCTTCCAGGCATGTCGAAAAGCAAAGCTTTTCGAACATAAAAAAAGGATGGTTGCATGGTTGATAATAAGGTAAATGAGGTTCTAAAGAAATATGGGGGACAGATAGAGAAGGCGATGTCTTCTGAAACTTCTTCAAAATATTCCAAAGAATATTTACAATTCAAAAAAGAAATTGTCCCTGTTCTCAGCTTGTATGAACGGCTTGCAAGGGGTGTGGGAAAAACAATAAAATTCAAATTGAAAAAGCAAGATGAAGATAGGCTTCAAACTTATATTGACGATGCAAATCTGGAAATTACCCCACAGGATGCTGCGGCATTTTCCCTTGCCGCATTTGTTTCAATAGCGTTATTTGCCTCTTTGCTATTTGCAGGATTTTATCTTGCCGGAACAACTATTTCAATTGTAGTCATAGTTCTTTTTTTGATGATTGCCGGATTTGTTTACTATTATACTAACACTCTTCCGAAAAGTCTTGCACAAAAATGGAGATTAAAAGCTTCAAGTCAGATGGTTCCATGTATCCTTTATATTGTAGTTTACATGAGACATACAAGCAATCTTGAATTGGCAATAAAATTTGCATCAGAACATCTTCCTCCCCCCCTTTCTCTTGATTTGAAAAAATTATTTTGGGATGTTGAAACTGGAAAACATAGGACAATCAAATCTGCTCTGGATGCCTATCTTGAAAAATGGAAATCATCAAGCATAGAATTTGTAGAGGCATTCCATTTAATTGAAAGCAGCTTGTATGAATCAAGCGAATCAAGAAGACTTGAAATTCTTGAAAAATCTCTGTCAGTCATACTTGATGGGGTTTATGACAAGATGTTGAAATACACCCACAGTATACAATCTCCTTTGACAAATCTTTACATGCTTGGGATCGTTCTTCCAACACTTGCAATTGCTTTGCTTCCTCTTGCATCAACTCTTGTTGCTGATTTAGTTAGATGGTGGTATGTTGCATTATTCTTCAATATCATTGTTCCATTCCTGGTATTTTACTATGCGGGCAATATTCTGAATAACCGGCCGGGAGGATATGGGGAATCTGATCTGCTTGAAATGAATCCTGATTACGGATATTATAAAAGCAAGAAACATTATTACAATGCTCTCGCAATTGCAATACCTTTAATACTCCTTGGAATGATTCCTCTTCTGTTTCAGTATACTCCTCTTCCCGGTTTGATTGGTTTGCAGAAAGATTATACCTTCCTGTCTGCAGGAATTCCATTTCCGGGAATGGGTGAATTTTATATCTTTGATTTCAAAAATGTTGGTGATGTGACTACTGGGCCATTTGGCCTAATTGCGCTTCTGTTGGGATTGTTAATCCCCCTTGGAGTGGCATTGTTCTTTTATCTCAGCTATAATTCAAAGAGCAAGAAGCTTTTGGAAACCAGAGACCAGACAAAGAAGCTTGAATCAGAATTTGCCTCATCATTATTCCAATTAGGAAACAGACTAGGGGATGGAATCCCTGCAGAGATGGCATTTGGAAGAGTTGCAGAATCTTTGAGGGGGACGCCTACAGAAAGTTTTTTCAAAACTGTGAATGCCAACATCACGCAGCTTGGAATGTCGGTTAGGGAAGCAATATTCAACAGACAGAGGGGAGCAATAATCTACTATCCTTCGGCCTTGATAAAGACAAGCATGGAAATTCTCATAGAATCTGTAAAGAAGGGATTGACTGTTGCCGCAAATGCATTGATGAGCATTTCTCAATATGTAAAGAATATTCAAAAAATAGAGGAAAGGCTGAGAGATCTTCTTGCAGATGTGATAAGCAGTATGAAAAGCAACATTTCTTTCCTTGCTCCATTGCTTGCAGGAATAGTTGTGGGATTATCTGCAATGATCACAATCATCCTCAATAAATTAACTTTTGCAATGGATGCTCAAGGAGGACAGGCAATAGAGGGATTTGGAACAATGGGACAGATGGTTGATCTATTTAATATTTCAAGCATGATTCCACCATATTACATCCAGCTCATTGTTGGAATATATGTTGTTGAAATAATTTATATCCTAAGCATAACTCTTGTAACAGTCGAATCAGGATATGATGAGTTGGGAGAGAAGTATGAGATTGCCCAGAACATGAAAAGGGGAATATTAATGTATTTGCTTGCAGCCTTCATTTCAATAGTTTCATTATCTGCTCTTGCAGGGGTTGCAATAGGCGGAATGACATGATGAGACTCGATAAACCCTCAAAAATCTCAAAATTTTTGGGTGTCAAAAACAAAGAGAAATGTTTATTTACACTCTTTGTTTTTAAACATTTAATAAACACAAAATGATCTACAAATTTATGAAAAGCAAAAAGGGGATAGCATTTGAAACTCTTGTTAAATGGTTCATTGCCCTGGCTGTTCTCATAATCGTTATTGTTGCAATTGCATTTCAGAAAGATAAGATTCTTTCAGTGATTGCGAGATTTTCAGAGATATTGAGGTTCAGATGAGCAGGGCAGAGATGTCCATGGAGACAATGGTCAAGGTCATCATAGGACTCATAGTTCTTGTAATAGTAATATGGGGATTTTCTGCCGGATACAAAAAAATAACTTCTTTAGGGGGGCTGGAATGGGATGACCTTTCATTGTCTGAACAGGGAAAGGTTCAGACTTCAATGAATGATCTGGTAATGTTTTTAAAGAATTGCTCTACAAAATCAAATTGCTTTTGTGGAAAAACTAATGGATTCCCATTCCCCTTTGATGACCAACAAAAAATAATAATCGAGCCATATCAAAAAGGAAAATCAAAAATAACATTTATGTGGAAAAATGTCCCTAATAGGGAAGAGGAGATCATAGAAAAAGATATCTTCCTTAATCAATTAGTTAATGAAAAAATGGAAATAAACTTCACAAATAGCGAATATTTCATAAATGGTGAAAATGGAGCAACTGGAAGGCCTGCATTCTATAATATCAATGGAGCATTATTCATTTTTGATGATATCTTTGAAATAGGAGTATTACAGGATACAAAGAAAGATTGTACAGACAAGGCACAATTCGAAAGTGCATTCTGCCAGTCATTAAAGTTTAAGCAATGTTAATAGTTTAATCAATCTTAAGCTTTCCATCTTCAAAACTCATTCTTGTTGAAAGATATATTTTTTCCAAGGGGGAGATTCCCAGAGATGAATTTAATTTATTTAAACTGCCAGTAAACTCCAAATGATAATCA
>Ga0180009_10001144_pt1 | contig 33091 bp, 40 predicted proteins | sample OS_PC_MetaG_FD_123537 | JGI IMG/M metagenome (GOLD analysis project Ga0180009, IMG submission 123537) | Groundwater microbial communities from the Aspo Hard Rock Laboratory (HRL) deep subsurface site, Sweden - OS_PC_MetaG | ecosystem: Environmental > Aquatic > Deep subsurface > Groundwater...
CTAAAGTACTTAACCTTGGTATTACTAAAGTGGGATTCATTATTGATATCCATAGATGTTATTCTGTTCAGCAGAGATGGAATTTACGGGTGACTGAAGAAGGTACAAAAAATGGATTCTACAAACCTTGACGAATTATATCAACAAACCATGGCGAAATTTGATCAAATATTCCCACCATCTAGGTCGGCGAAATCAATTGACCATAAGTCAGGTTTCCTTAGTAATACCACAAAAAAGAAACAGTGCAAGCATTGTGGAAATGAAATCAATAAAGCTGTTCTAATCAAACATTCAATCGTTCCAAACGATATATCGAAGCAAATCGGACTTGAAAATGTTAAAGTGGTTGACTTGTGCTTCACGTGTCATAGAGCCATCCATAACTGGAATGCTAGCAGTGTATCTTGGGTAATATATGATAAAACTAATCGATTGAAAGCAAAACCCTTGAGCGAAGTAGCGAAAGAATACGAAGCTGCTTATCAAAACTTCGTTGAAAACAAACTAAACGAAAGCTATAATACAAAGCAACTATTACCCCAAATTTCAAGCGTATAGCCAACCTCATAAGAACCCTTTGTAAGAATCAGCACTAACTCCTGTTCTGTTAAGCAATGCCTCAGATGCTTCTATAGCGAACGTTTCAATCAGGGAGCTAAAACTGCTGCCACAAGGGAGTGACAAAATGAAATGTCCTAAATGTACTAAATCCACAACGAAACAAGGATTTCTAGACAAGGTAAAGGTATTAGGAAGCTCTGGTACGAAATTTGAGATAGACGTAATTGTGATTCTTTGTTTGAAATGCCAAACGATATTGGGCATTGTTAATGTTCCATAGGTAGTAAATGGGTTAAATACTCCCCGCAGACCCGAAATTTATAGTTTTTTTCCTCCCACAGCTAGAAATCACGCACAAACGGCGTCACATGCCTCATGTTCCTAATCTAGAACGACTAATTTCAAAGCTAGATAGGCTCAACAGTCAGATACGAAGCCTTCAGTCTATGAATTCCTCAGAATCGAGATTGGTATGCTATAATTATTACTCTACTGGCATATATCGTTTCGATATTGTGCTGATTACAAAACGATAACGGTACATATTATGGCAAGAGTATAAGCGGGGTATCGGTGGGAGTCGAAGTAACCGTAGAATCGGGGCACATAGCCGATATACAGATACACGAGTATAAGGAAATCAGCAGCATACATGCCGGCAAGCCAACAGAGATAGGAAGAAGAGACCTGGGAACCCGGAAAGCAGGTGATGCTGGAGACTATCCCAAAAAGAATTATTGAGAAACAATCTACTGAAGTAGATATAGTCACCGGGCAACCATGACCAGTGCGACCATTATGGCCGCCGTGGAGGATACTCTAATCAAAGCCACGGCCCAACCCGAAAGCGAAGGATAATTGAACAATGCTCACTAAAAAGTTGGTCGTTTTTATTGCTGCTACTTTTGTCGTAGCTATCGTGTTCGGTATATTGGCTCTATTATTCGTTTCCGAAGATAATGGTGATATGGGATTAAGCCGCACCGAGAGAGGCATCACATTGATTGCAGACCCAGTGGTTAACTCCGGGACGGAACCGATATTGGCCTGGACTCTTGACCTGGGCAAGAACTTTTACCTAATCAATGCTGAGCCAGCCGAAGTGTTCTACCATAAGGGACACGCCCAATCTGCGCACGGTAATGTTCTGGTTTATGCTGACCCCATCGAGCCCGGGGACATCTTCCATTTGAAATTGAATCTGCGCGTGCTCTTTGATAGCGCGGGGAATTTCGATTCCAATCCTGAACTAAGATTATCCTATGCCCGAGGCACCAAAGATGCTCAACAACCAAGTACTGAAGACCTGCAAACATTTCAGGATAACCTTCTCACCTTTCCCTTTTCCGCAACTCGAATATCCATTGTAAAGTAATTATGCTGGCATGGAATCTATATTATATTTAGTTACCGCCTTTAGCCTGGGAGCTCTTCATTCCCTCGAACCCGGTCATGGCAAGACCGTCATCGCCGCCTATCTGGTGGGGTCTCGTGGCACAGTATGGCAGGCAATTCTGCTTGGTTTAGTTGTGGCTATTACTCACACGGCCAGTGTGCTCATTCTGGGAGCCATCTCTTTATTTGCTGCTTCCGTTTGGAAGGATTTCGCCAGCAGCAATATTATCGGCATAATATCGGGAACAATTGTTGTTATCATTGGCGTATGGATGCTAATTACCCGTTGGAAAGGGATGGTTCGCAGAGAAAAGCAGGTCCATTCGCATGACGATGATAACCGCACTCATAATCATTTTGAACATTCGGCAGGTCAGGAGCGAAGGGGCTTACTGCAGATTTTTGGCTTGGGCATATCCGGGGGATTGGTCCCCTGCCCCGCTGCCCTTGTGGTTCTTTTAGTTTCACTGCGCACCGGTGAGGTAGCCAGCGGTATGTCTTATCTTTTAATGTTCAGTCTGGGTGTGGCTACCGTACTGGTGGCGATAGGATTAATCGTGTGCAAGGCGGCACATTTTGCGAGCCGCTACCTCGATAAGCCAAGACTGGCGCCTATGATTGCCATGGGAAGCGCCGTCGTAATTACTGGCCTGGGTGCTTTCATTATCTGGCAATCAGTGGTTAGTTAAAAGTCTGGATAAAATTGTTCAATACGAACCAATACCTGAACTAATTTCCAATGGCAAGCTTTAAATCTATCAGGCAATTGCTTGTTTTATTACTCTATTGCACAATTCAAGCGATTGTTATCTTAATTACACACCTCGCGATAATGTGCAATTTGTAAGAATTATTCTTTAGCAACTAACTTTATTTCAAACAACCAAGGCCACAGCTTTCCTGTTACCAATAGCCTATCATTCGCATTGTCATATGCGATACCATTTAAAACATCGACAGGTGTGCTGCAATATTGCGACGGCAAGAGTCCTGATAGCTCGACCCACCCGCTCACTTGGCCACTCTGTGGATCAATTATCGCTATATAGTTCGTCTGCCATACATTGGCATAGATTTGGCCGTTAATATATTCCAGTTCATTGAGCTTATCTATGGGGATATCATTGTCATAGACCTCGATATGACCGATAATACTGAAGGTTTCGGGATCCAGAAAATGTAAGGTCGAAGTGCCATCGCTCATGATCAAACGTTCTCCGTCATGCGTAATACCCCATCCCTCTGTTGCATAGGTAAAATCACGTAATAGCTGAAAACTGTTCTTGTCATAGATGAAACCCGAGTTGGATTTCCAGGTTAGTTGGATAATAATATCCTGAAAAACAGTAATACCCTCGCCAAAATAATGCGTAGGGAGTTCATAGATTTGCAGTACTTCACCAGTTTCCAAATCTAATTTGCGTAACGAGGATTTCCCATATAGCCCAGTTCCTTCATATATAACGTCATTTTCAAACACCAATCCCTGTGTAAAAGCACCATTATCATGGGGATAAGTATTGACTATTCTATAAGAGTAAACCGGAACTGACTGCGGTTTTGCACTATGCGCTGGATACCGAGCATTCTCATATTCAGGGATACTTGAGCAAGAACTGACACCTAATACTGTCAATAGTAAAAAGAGTATAATGAAAGATTTGCCGTGAAACTGAATTAAAAACATCGGTCTATTATTTATTCCGTTCAGGTCACTATTATATTAGCATTTTTATAACAACAAAACGTCAGCGTGTGCGATTTTGAACGCTTGACAAAAAAACCACAGCTACTAGAATTATCTGGTATAGTGCCTTAGAGTAGTAGGACATATGGTTGCGAATGTGACCAGGCGATTATTACGATATTGCTCACGATGACGGACAAAGGAAGGAGAAAAAATGGGTGATAGGCTAAAGGGGAAGGTAGCGGTTGTGACCGGGGCGGGTTCAATAGGTCCGGGGGTAGGTAATGGAAAGGCGACATCAGTCTTATATGCCAGAGAAGGTGCCAAAGTTGTCCTTGTAGACATAAACCTTGAAGCTGCTGATGAAACGAAAAATATCATTGATAGGGAAGGGGGAGAATGTATTGCAGTTAAGGCGGACGTGACCAGGTCGCAGGACTGCAAGAACATTATGGATGAATGCCTCAGGACATATGGCCGGATTGATGTTCTGCATAATAACGTAGGTATTGAAATACCAGGCGGCGTGGAGGATATGAGCGAGGAAGACTGGGATAAAACAATGGCAGTTAACCTGAAGAGTATGTTCCTCACCTGTAAATATGCCGTTCCCCACATGGTAGCACAGGGCTGCGGCTCCATAATCAATATCTCTTCTATTAATGCCATCAGAAACTTGCCGTATATAACCATTGCTTATAGCGCCTCAAAGGCGGGCGCCATTGCCTTTACCAGAGAAGTAGCCATTCAGTATGCATCAAAAGGAATCCGGGCTAATGCCATATTGCCTGGTATGATGAACACGCCTATGGTTGTGGCTGCTCTTACCGGTGCTTTTGGTGGCGATGTGGAACAGATGATGAAAACGAGAGACACGATGTGCCCAACGGGAAAACAGGGGGAACCCTGGGATGTTGCCGCGTTATCTGTATTCCTTGCTTCCGACGATGCGAAATACATAACCGGGGCTGCGCTGGTCATTGATGGTGGTTTGACGTGTATAGTCAAACCGTCCTGAAGTTAAGGCAATAAACTCAGACAACCATCAGCACGAAGGCGGACCTGGTTATTTCTTCAGCCGGGCAGACAACTTGTTGAGCATATCAGCAGTCATGGCAGTTAAGTCGTACTCCGGCGTCCATCCCCAGTCGGTGCGGGCGGCACTGTCGTCCATTTTGTTGGGCCAAGATTCAGCAATTGCCTGGCGGACGGGGTCGACCCTGTAATCAATGGTAAAACCCGGAATGTGCTTTTTAATTTCACTGGCGACATCCTCCGGGGCAAAGCTCATGGCAGTAACGTTGTAGGCATTCCTGTGCCTGAGCCTGTCAGGCTCAGCCTCCATAATCTGGAACGCTGATTTAAGCGCGTCAGGCATATACATCATATCCAGATAGGTCCCCTGCTTGATAAAGCAGTTCGCATATTTCCCGTGCTTGACCGCTTCATAGAATATCTCCACGGCATAGTCTGTCGTCCCACCGCCGGGGGGAGTCACATAAGAAATAAGACCCGGCCAGCGGACGCCACGGGTATCAACGCCATACTTGCGGTGGTAATAGTCACAGAGTAATTCGCCAGCGACTTTGGTGATTCCGTACATCGTCCTGGGACGCTGAATGGTGATTTGCGGGGTATCATCCAGAGGTGTATCCAGGCCGAAAACGCCTATTGTACTTGGCGTGAAAACAGCACATTTATACTCGCGCGCTACTTCCAGGATATTGCGCAGGCTGTCGATATTTACCTTCCACGCCAGCTGTGGGTTTGCTTCGGCCTTTGCGGATAGAATAGAGGTCAGGTTGTAGATAGTGCCGACGTTGTATTTCCTCACTATATCGGCGACGCATTCAATTTCCGTACAGTCAATAAAGCAAAATTCCCCGCCGTTAAGTAATTCTTGGCTGGGCTCAGTCTTGTGCCCCGTAGCTATTACCGTGTCCGCGCCATATCCGGCCCGCAGCGCTGGCACAAGCTCGGAACCAACCTGTCCGCAGGCCCCGGTTACTAAAATTCTCTTCACAGCAGGGCATCTCTTTCTTTATCCAGCGTTGAAGAAATGGTAGTGCAGTTCACCGCTATATGTCAATATTGAAGCATGTATACTAGCAGGCATATTCGCAAACTGTGAGACGCACTCATTCGTGCTAACAAGAGACAAATTATTTAAAACTAGAGAAGGCGACCATTGGGTCTCCTTTTCAGTATATCTGGACGTGCGGAATGTAGTTATAGTCCTAAAAGAGGGAAGATTTAGCCTATCCATAAAAAAAGCAACCCTGAAAAACTCAGGGTTACGATTTGCCTATATTGCTTTCATCGGAACCTAAGGCTAATACAGGCCCTAGATTCCGAGTAGCATAGTGATAAAACCGCTGACAAGGAGAGTAACTATTGTCATAGTAATAACTTTTCCGATGATATGCAGTTGATTCCACTTTTCTCCCAAGATTCTCTTTACACACCTCCTTTTAAGCATAGTTGTATAACAAAGAAGTAATCGATTGTAATTAAAGAAACCTCAAAACTGGAGAACTTTGGTAGGATAATTCCGCCCCTCCCACCAGCCCATTTAAGATTCCACTATTAATATTAACACGTTAGATTATATTTTTCAAATTGGGTTGCAGTTGTGTTTGCGTTTTAACTCCAATACAAAAGGAGCGAATTCAGGTTTTGTGGGCTTGCGGAATGTGGTTGGCGCATTGTGCAGGAAATAGGTTTATTTTGAGTCAGTATTGCCGGTAGAGTTGCCTCTTAGCAGTTGGCGCTATCCAAGTGCACTGATCAGTAGTGCCTTACGGCACTTCCGACCCGTCATGCTTTTAAGGCTGCTGGCTAAGAATCCTTTGAGCCTAGTTTCAGCGCTACGAGAATGTTGTTTCCATGCGCAGCCACTTGTCTTACTAGCGGCATTTGCTTGAGGATAGAGACCAACGGCATAGGCTTATTCAGCTCTATTTCCAACCAGTTGCTACCATCGCTGGAACCGCCATTGCTGATTAAATGTAAATCTGGGACTTGAGTTAGTAATTCTTCAAGGGCGTTCTTTTGCTTAGCATCTATTGGAGCTAATAGGTCTAGTTCTAATCTACCTTCATAACTCCTTTCTTCGTCTTCTATCTTCTTAAAGAACATCTTTTCTTGAACTTCCTTAGCGAAATCAGCGTCCACTTCTTCAACTGGTACATCGACATTCACAGAAATATCAATATCAAATTGCTCTTCTGTAATTTGATCTGATATCTCGGTCATTATACTGGTTAATTTTTGCTGTGCACCAGTAATCAGAAGGGACGATTTTTCCATCTCGGCGTTAAGTCTGTTCTTAATTTCACGAACAACATATTCTGCCTTGGATTTCGCTTCAGATAATATCTTGATCTTTTCAAATTCGGCCAATTTGGTTGCCTCTTCAACAAATTCGGCAACCAAATTGTCGCGTTCTATGATCGCTTGGTCTCTGGCATTTTTCAAGATGTCTTCAGCTTCTTGGCGTGCCTTTTCAATGATTGTGGTCAATTCTTTTTCTACGTCCCTTCTAGCTTGCTCACGAGCATTATGTATAATATGCCCGGTTTCCTCTTCCGCTTTTTTCTTTATTAAGTTAGCCTCGATTTCAGCCCTATTCTTAATTTCAGAGGCACTTTTAACCAAACCGTCAGCTTCCCTTTTTGAGTCTTCGGTTAACCTCTTGATTGAGATATCAGCTTCTTTTTTCGTGTCATCTAATATTTTCCCGGATACTTTCTCAGCGGCCTCCCTTGCTGCGGTAATAATCCTCTCCGATTGGCTCTTGGCCTCCATGATAAGTCGTTCTTCTTCTTTCCGTGTCCTATTTCTGGCCTCTTTTTTAATCGTTTCTTCAGCGTCTTTAATTATTTTCTCCGCCCTGCTATTAGCCTGTGTTAGAATAATATCCACTTTGTGTTGAGCTATTCTTACTATATTGGTCGCTTCACCATCAGCTTTAGCTACGATGTCGCGTGCTTCCTGTTTGGCACGATCAAGCAACTTAGCTCTGACCTTGTCTATAGCCTGGCTAATACCCTGGCGGTACTCATGAAAGATTTGTTCAGCTTCATCAACTTCTGGTTCGAACTTATTACTTGTATCAACCATCTGATTTTAATCCTTCTATTCATCAACAATCTAAATGACAGGAGTATATGTATTCACTAGATAGATATTAAACAGTGTTAGTTCGATTGTGAATAGCAATTTAGTAAGTAGTACTCGGGATTATCCTGAAGGTGGTTCTTGCGCAAGGATAGACGTAACTACAGAACTCCTTAACGCATATGATTGAATGTAAATACGGAATGTGGTTACGGCTTTGGAACGGGAGGTCGTACTAATCAGAGACTAAGGTAACATCCCGTCATTTTGTTCAACACGGTAACAAAACAAGCGATTTTTACCCGGGCTTCAAATCGTCACACTTACCACCATACATAGAATCAGTTGGATTCAAAGCTTAAAACAATATCTGGAAGCCGGCTTCTCTCCGTAATTGCACCAGCGAATTAAAACGCTGTTTTATAAATCCATCCTTCACTATATGCTCAATCTTCACTTGCGACCTCGGGACTGATGCGGCTCACCCCCAAGGTCGGGAGGGGTGTCCCAGTGCCATAGTCCCGGCTCAACTGGATTATAAGGATGCTTTGCCGCCACCTCCTCGTTCAGTTCAACGCCCAGACCGGGTCTGGTGGGGGGTATGATATAGCCATCCTCCCACTGGAGCCGCTCCTTTAAAATCTCCGCGTGAAAACCGCCCCACGTCTCAATGCTTTCCTGTATCAGGAAGTTGGGGCTGCACGTGTCTATCTGAATGTTGGCGGCGCCTTCTATAGGACCACAAAACAGGTGCGGTGCAATCTGGGCGTAGTGTGCTTCTGCCATCCCGGCGATCGTCTTGGCCTCCATTATTCCTCCAACACGTCCCAGGGCCATCTGCAATATTGCCGCTGCCTGTTTTTCCAGTAACGCGCTGAACTCGTACACCGTTGACAGCCTTTCACCGGTGGCAATTGGGATGCTGGTAAAACGGGCAACCCTGGCCATCTCATCGACATTCTCCGGTGGGACTGGCTCCTCAAACCATAACGGGTCGTACTTCTCAAGTCTCCTGGCAAGCCTGATGGCGCTGTGGGTGGTCGTCTGCCCGTGAGTGCCAATGAGTATATCACACTTGTTTCCTACAGCCTCCCGCACACTCCTGACGACTGCCTCAGAATTATCAAGCGCTTCCAGGGAAAGGTCTCTCGGGTCAAACGGCGACATAAGGTCAAGTATGGGGTCAAGTTTTACGGCGGTGAAGCCCTGCTTAACATAGTCCATCGCCCTTTTTGCCGCTTGTTCGGGGTCGCAATGCACACTGACATTACCCTGCACAGGGTCGTCAGCTGCCGGGTACAGGTAGGTATATGACCTGAGTTTCTCGTGATACTGCCCGCCAAGAAGGTTATAGATTGGCTGGTTCACTGCCTTGCCAACGATATCCCAGCATGCCATCTCAAATGCGCTGATTACACCCATCTTGGCCAGATCTGGATGCTGGCCGAAGCCGCTGCCATAAAGTATTCGCCATAGCTTTTCGGTCTTAAACGGGTCCCAGCCGATTACATACCGCTCGCCCATATCCTCAATCATCCGCGCTACCGTACGCGCATCGAACGGCACGGCATAAGCCTCACCAAAGCCTTCAATTCCATCGTTTGTCGTGATTTTTAGAAATACCCAGTTGCGTCCCCCGTGGTGTGGAGGCGGAGTCCCGACCACGTATGTCTTGAGATCAGTTACTTTCATTGTTTGAGTCCTCCTTGGATATATCGATAAATTATGCAGTCGCAAGGAATATCCGATACATAAGGTAACAATAGATTAATCATTATAAGAATGCAAGGTAGGTGAAGGGCATTCTATCAGATTATACTTACACAAACAATCGTGCTTCTTGGTCTTTAACTATTTATCTTAATTCCCTGGTTAGAGCTTGCATATAACTCTATCAGCGCATTCCAATGTCCGGTGCACATCCGCTTCAGTGTGTGCCGAACTGATATAAAACCTGCCGCCGAACATTAGAATGACACCCTCTTCAGCCATCAGTTCCGCCCATCGTCTCTCCTTCTGCGTATCCACGGCAGCGAAATCCCTGACACTGTAGGCCACCTCTTTGCCAAGGTCTATGAACCTGGTTATGAAGGCACCTCTGGTGCCCTGTAGGAACATGGGTATGCCTCGTTTTTTACTTATCTCCTTCAGGCCGTCCATAAGTGGCTTCTGGATACGGTCTATCTTTTTGTAGAACGCCCCGTCATCCTTCTCCAAAATCTTCATACTGGCGAGTGTTGCCGCAAGCCCCAGGGGATATCTGCCGAAAGTTCCGCCTGAGACTACCCTTTTTCCCAGAAGAAAATCCATTATCTCCTTCTTACCCGCAAAGGCCGCTAGCGGAAGTCCGCCTGCCATAGCCTTGCCGAAAATGCCGATATCCGGCGTTACACCAAACAAACCTTGGGCGCTATGCAGAGCTACCCTGAAACCGGTGATTACCTCGTCGAAACATAATACGATGCCATATTTGGTGCACAGTTGTCTGACTTTTTCCAGATAGCCCGGTCGGGGTGGACAACAGCCGGAATTACACAGGATTGGCTCCATGATAACCATGGCCACTTCTTCACCGTATTTCTCAAGCACCTCTTCCAAAATCGCTATGTCATTCCATGGCAGTAAAAAGCTCTGCTCTAAAGCCGCTGTGTCTCTACCTTCCGTTGCCAGATTTTGTTTGTTTTCCACAGGAAAAGGCCTGCCAGCAGATTCCTCATTAACAGCTCCGCCCAGGATATTATCAAACCATCCGTGGTAATGGCCCTCAAAGCGAATAAAATAGCGCCTCCCGGTATAAGCACGTGCCAGCCTGATTACAAGCTGGACCGTCTCCGAGCCAGTTGGATTAAAATGAACCTTTTCCGCACACGGTACAAGCTGTACGAATTTCTCCGCCACTTCCACCTCCAGTGCGGACTGCTGGAAAATAGTCGAGTTCAGTGACCATATCGTATCCAGCTGGTCTTTCAGGGTTTCAATGAATTCCGGATTACTGTGTCCGAAGATAAGTGGCCCCGCCGATAGCACATAATCGATATACTCTTTTCCGTCCGCATCCCAGAGATGAGCTCCTTCTCCTTTAACCATAAAGCGGGGAGCGAAACCGCCACCTGGCAGGTTCGTGTTAGCCCCGGCTAATACTCTCCTGGCTCTCCCTATCAATTCTGCGTTCGACATTACTTTAACCTCCTTAAGTGCAAACATATTTTTAAATTGTAACAGGATAAACCTTTTGACACATTTAGCGGATTATCCAGCTTGGGAAAGACGGCGCTGAATTATTCCCCGCTTGACTTACCGAAAGCCGTAATACCCCCCTTCCAAAAAACGCCCAACTCAAGGCCAGGTCGATACTTGAAGGGCTTCTTGGTCAGCGCTTTCTCGTTTAACTCAACGCCCAGGCCGGGCCTGGTTGGCAATTCGATGAATCCGTCTTTTGGAACAGGAAAGGGTTCCGTCAGGATTTCCTCGTAAGTGGACAAATCGGGGTAGAAAAACTCCTGAATTAAAAAGTTCGGCGTTGAGGCATCAACATGGACTAAAGCGGCAACGTCAATAGGTCCTTCGGAGATATGCGGTGCCACACCTATATAAAAAACCTGCGCCATAGCTGCTATCTTCTTTGTCTCCAGGATACCACCGCAATAAATTAAGTCAGGCTGGATGATAGACACCGCCTGTTTATCTAATACTTCCCAGAATCCCCATCGGGTATGGAATCTCTCATCGGCGGCTACCGGTATCTGCGTGCCAGCTTTAACCCTGGCCAGGGCGTCCACGCTGCAGTGAGGAGGAATGGGTTCTTCGATAAAGTATGGTCGGTACTCTTCCAGGTCGCAAGCCGCTCGAATGGCGTCATCGGGGCTGAACCGACCGTGCATTTCCAGAAGCAGTTCAACATCATCGCCGACAGCTTCCCGCACCAGCTTCACACATTCCTTGGCACGACGCATTTGCTTCCTGTCGATGAATATGTCGACTCCACCATCCTCCCACCACCACGGGTCCCACTTAAGATGCTTGAAACCGTGGGCCACCGACTGCTGCGCTCGCCTGGCATAGTCCTCGGTAGACTTAGCCCCGACCCACCAGGCGTTGTCATAGACCTTGACGCGGGGATGGTATGCGCCTCCCAGAAGGGTATAAACCGGCGCGTTCAGGTACTTCCCGAGAATATCCCACAGCGCTATTTCCACCCCGGCCAGAGCGCTCAGGAGAGTCACCGATGGCCTCCAATAGCTATTCCGGTAGATATTGTTCCAGTGCAGCTCAATCTGACAGGGGTCTTTACCGATTAAGTAGGTCTCTATTTCTTTAACCGTGGCCTCACAGGCGCGCACGCGTCCCATTAGGCCAGCTTCGCCCCAGCCGAAAATCCCCTCATCGGTCTCCACCTTGACGATAAGTATGTCCCTCCACCCGGCACTGTAGGGAAATGTTTTGACCGCTGTTATCTTCATTTTGCCCTCCTTCTGGTATTTTCCTTGCGCTGCAATAATTCATACGTTGACCTAATTATAATATCATCCAGCCGATTTTCAATAACCGTAATTAAAAGCGTGGCGGCTGGTCTTGACAAACGGCACGAAATAATTGAAGATACCGTGAGTGTCCCGTGTTAAACAATGTCCCATAGTTAACTATAGAGGAGGAGGTTTCAATGACTGCAGGTCAAAAAGGTCTTGATAAAGACGTTCTGGATAGAGTGGAGAAAAGAGCCTACGAACTTATCGACAAATACCATGGCTGTTCGCAGTGTTCACTGCTGGCGATTCAGGAAGTCTGCGGAATGAGAGATGATATAATGGCGAAAGCGTCTATTGGCCTGGCTGGCGGTGTTGGTAGCATGCGCTCCGTATGTGGAGCGCTGACCGGTTCCGCACTTGCCCTCGGTATGAAATACGGTCGCGACGTCAGCGCTCTGGAAGGGCCAGCGGAAAAAGCCATTGAGATAGAATTTGCTGCCCTGGAACCGGTGGCCAAACTGGCCAAATGGTTTGAGCGGGAATTCGGCAGCATCGTCTGCCGCGACATTCGCAAGGCGTTCACGGGAACGGAACTTAACCGCGAAATTCCGTGGCAAAGAGAATGGATGAAAGAGCTGGGTATCCATGAACACTGCTCGAAGATTGTGGCCAAGACGGCCAGAAGAGCCGCTGCCATGCTGGAGAATCCCAACCTGAGCATCCTGGACAAAGTGTAACAGGCTATGAACCCATTCCATTATTCGAGCGACGGGCTGCACGCCCATATGCAATTGAAGCAGACGCACCGGGAGTGGGCGAGCTATGCGGTTCATTACCCCACCGCCTGCCCGACGCGTCATGAAAAGAACAAAACTGTCCTGGCTGAGTATTTCCGGCCGCTGAATGCCATCGGTGCCCCGCTGGTCATCCTGTTCCACGGCGTCGGCGACCAGCTCCTCGTCCCCTGCAGGCTACTGGCCCGGTCGCTGGTCAAGAAAGGCATGGCCTGCTTCGTCCTTTACTCGGTGTTTCATTCCCGGCGCATGCCGGATGAGGTAAAACGCCGCTACCCTTCTCTCACCCCCGACGAGTGGTTTGAAAACTATGTCATTTCTGTAACCGACGTACGACAGGCAATTGACTGGGCCAAAGGCCGTACCGAGATAGACACGGAGAAGGTGGGGATAATCGGCACAAGTTTCGGCGGCTTCATCTCCGCGATTACCATGGGCATAGACGACCGAATCAAGGCGGGGGTTTTTCTCATCGCCGGCGGGAATTCACAGAAGATAGGGCGTTTCAGCCGGAAGCGCTCCATGAGGAAAGGTTACAAAGTAACTGAGGAAGAGTACAACCGCAACCAGCAGGTTTACAGGCAATATCTGGGTGAGGTCGCTGAGAAAGGTTTCGAGAACGTAACACCCCCCGACCGGAGCTTTCTTATTGACCCGATGACCTTCGGTCACTGCCTGCAGGAACGCCCTGTACTGTTGCTCAACGCCCTCTGGGACGAATACATTCCAAGAGAGGCCACGCTTGACCTCTGGGAGGCCTCCGGCAAACCAGCCATAAGCTGGTTCCCGGGAACGCACACCACCTTCTGGCTCTGGTATCCATTAATCCATCGTAAAATTTCCCGTTTTCTGGTATCCACTTTTGATACTGAAAGTACTGTATAATCTTTAATTATCGGGACAGGGAGACAACCATGCCACAGGAATATGAAATCAATGAACTGGCCAAAGAGGAATCCTGGCGTATGTTCCGCATCATCGGTGAGCTGGTGGAGGGATTTGACCGGCTCTCGGGAGTAGAACCGGCCGTATCCATTTACGGTTCGGCCAGAGTGAAACCGGGTGATGAATTGTACAAGAAAACGGAAGAAATCGCCCGCCGACTTGGCGAGGCGGGATTCGCCGTAATCACCGGCGGCGGACCCGGCATTATGGAGGCAGCCAACAAGGGTGCTTCCGAAGCTGGTGTGAAATCCGTGGGCGTGAACATCGAGCTGCCTGAGGAACAGATGCCCAATACTTACTCCAATATCTCTCTTTCACTGCGCCATTTCTTTGTCCGCAAGGTGCTGCTGGTGAAATACGCCACCGCTTTCATCATCATGCCCGGCGGCCTCGGGACACTCGATGAGCTAACCGAGGTGCTGACGCTGATGCAAACTCACAAGATAAAGCCTTTCCCCGTGCTCCTATACGGCAGCGGCTACTGGAACGGCTTTCTCGATTGGCTGCGGGACTGCACGCTGGATAATAATTACATTTCCAAAGAAGACCTGCACCTGCTCCGTGTTTACGACGATGCCGAAGAAATCGTTGATGCGGTCCGTCAATGGTATCTGAACCAGGAAATTGCCGGTGGAAGTGCTGTAGCCAGATAGTTACAAGCGCTGGCACAATTGAGGGGGTGGGCTTTGTTACCGACCGAAAAATCCCAGATTCTAAAGAAGTCGCTGATTTTCTCCAGCCTGAACGAGGAAGAGCTTTCCGAACTGGTCGACCTGGCGGTTGAGCGCAGCTTCCAGCCTGATGAATTCATCTTCTGGGAGGACGATGAACCTGATTACTTCTACGTAATCGCCAGGGGAAGAATCAAAGTGGTCAAGCACTCGTCCTCGGGCAAAGAATTCATCATCGCCTTCTTTGGTCCCGGCGAAATGTTCGGCGAGGTAGCCGTTTTTGAAGGTAAGCCCTATCCGGCTTCCGCTCAAGTGATTTCGGCCAGCAAGGTGCTGGGCATCAAAAGGCAGAATTTTCTTGATTTTCTCGCCACCCACCCGCAGGTGGCACTGCGTATTATCAACATTCTTGGCGGTCGCCTCCGCGATGCGCAGGGTCGGCTCAAGGACCTTGCCGGGGAGAGAGTTCAGCAGAGGTTGGCCCGCATTCTGCTGATGCTGGCCTCCAGAATGGGCAACACTTTGCCCTTTACACGACAGGAGTTAGCCGATATGGCCGGTATGACCACGGAGACGGCTATCCGCCTGACCAGCGGGCTGCGCGAGAGGGGTATCATCCGTACCTCTCGAGGTCAGCTCGTCATCGTTGATGAGCCTAAACTCAGGCTGCTTGCCGAAGGCCCGCCAACCGTATAAGCAACAAATTCATATCCCGTTATATCAATTCCACGGCAAAAATGGCACTGTTCTGGCGCTTATGTGATGTAAATCATAGTCGGCAGCATAAAACGAAGGTATCATGGTAGTAGAAATAAATGATTCCATCAAACACTGGGGGTGGTTTTTATGATACGGTGTCCCGGCCAGGATATGCGAAAACTGAGGGTTTCTCTCCACAAGTGCTCGAACTGCGGCGCCGAGGTGGAGATTTTCTCTGATGAAATGCGGGTGAAATGTCAGAAATGCGGACAGTATGTGTACAAGGAGAAAACTCCGTCCTGCATTGACTGGTGCGCTGCCGCCCGCGAGTGCCTCGGTGAGGAGAGATGGAAACAACTCAAAGGTGAAGAGCAAACAGCAAAGGAGAAGTGAACATGACTACCAGACAGCTTAAGAAAATAATCAAGATTGATGAAGAGAAGTGCAATGGCTGCGGCCTCTGCGTGCCTTCCTGTGCCGAGGGAGCCCTCCAGATAATAGATGGTAAGGCAAAACTGGTGCGCGAGCAGTACTGCGACGGCCTTGGTGCCTGCCTGGGAGAGTGCCCACAGGGAGCACTTATCATTGAAGAGCGAGAAGTCGAAGAATTCGACGAGGAAGCAGTGGCCCATCATCTGCATCCTATCGCGCATGAGCCTGAACTTCCCTGCGGCTGCCCTTCGGCGACTGTCGCGCAGTTCCAGCGTGAAACATCGGAGCTGCCGGAATCAGCCGCAACCGGACCCATCGCATCAATGCTCACCCAGTGGCCGGTGCAGTTGACCCTGGTGCCGCCTTCGGCACCGTTTCTGCAGGGGGCTGATATCCTGCTGACCGCCGACTGCGTTCCCTTTGCCTACGCTGATTTTCACCGGGAGTTCCTGCAAAATCGCGCCCTGCTGGTAGCCTGCCCCAAGCTGGACGACTTTGGTGCCCACCTGAATAAACTGGTCGCCATTCTGCATCAGGCGGAACCCCGCAGCATCACCGTGGTGCACATGGAGGTGCCCTGCTGCTCCGGACTGGTGTACATGGCGCAAAAGGCCATCGAGGCCAGCGGCTCAAATATCCCGCTTTACGATGTGACCGTTGGCGTCAGAGGAACCATACTATCGCGCGACGAACCGGTGCTATCGGTTTCGACTTGATAAGCGAAGGCCAAATAACTAGAATACTCTGGTGAGCCATAAAATTACTCTGGGCATCGGTAATCCGCTGGGCGGCGACGATGCCGTTGGCTCATTTGTCGTCAGAAGAGTAAACGAGAAGCGGCAGGGAAAAGCCGGTGCCGAACGTCCAGGGGCTTCCCGCCAACAGGATATCACCGCCATAGACGCCGGCACCGCGCCAGAGAACTACACTTCAATCATCCGCAGGAATCGGCCGGAACAGTTAATACTGGTTGATGCCGCGGATATGGGGCTATCCCCGGGGTCAATAAGGTTATTATCGCCGGAAAAAATTGCCACCTTATCTTTTTCCACGCACAGTATGCCATTATCGGCATTCGTCTCATACGTCAGCGAGTTCTGTGGACAGGTGTACATTATTGGCATTCAGCCTGAGCGGACGGAAACCGGGGACAGGCTTTCCGGACCGGTGCGAAAAAGCGGTGAGCGTGTGGTTGATTTGATACTGAACGACCGCCTGGACGAAATCAGCGCGCTGGGGTAAGCGAGCCTTAGATGCCAGTTTATTCTTCTTCCGATGAGGACTCCGCCTCGGCGCCTTTTGCTTTCCTCTTTACTGAGCCGGGGAGTTCGCCGCTGTCGGTGACTATCAGTTCGTCGGCGAATTTATCATAGCTGGAGAGCAGGAACTCCTCGGTCATGGCCAGCGTATGCACGGGGCACACATCAACGCACTGGGCACAGAAGCAGCACTGGGAGATGAATATCTTGACCTTTCTCTCTTCAGGCAGAAACTCGATGGCGCTGGTGGGGCAGACTTTCACACATAGCTGACAGCCGGTGCAGTTCTCCCGGTCGTAGGCGATTTTACCCCGGAACTGCGGCGGCACCGCAATCGGCGGATTCAATGCCACTTCCTGCTTGGCCACCTTATCGAGCAGGTCGAGTGTCGACTCCGGCGCATATTTGGCCGGAAAGAGATTGGTCGCCGGTTTCAAAAAAAGCTGTTTAATTATCGTAATCGCAGCTTCCCACATATCATACCTCAAAACATGGAGTCAACCCAGATAAGCAACATGCCGACAAGTGCTACGGCGGTCATGGCAAGAACGTATACCGCACTGGCCTGCGTGATTTTAAATCGCGCCATACCGGCACGTATCAGCGTGATACTGAAGAACATGATAACGAAGACCTTGACCAGGAAGAACAGCCCATCGATGATGCCCGCCGGCAGCGCCATCTGCACCCCGATATAGGGCGACAGGTTGTAGGGGATGAACAGCGCCACCACCACCGCTACCATGGCAAAGGCCTTGATGACGTCCGCCAAGTAGAACAGGAGAAGGTTTCTTCCCGAATATTCAACCAGCATCCCGCCGGCGATTTCCGTTTCCGCCTCGGCGATGTCAAACGGAACCTTGGCTGCCTCTCCGACGGTCACTACCCCAAGAGCAAGCAGCATCAACGCCGCCCCGGCAATGCCCACCGGTCCCAGCAGGCTCCATATCGGATACGCTGTTATGGTGGTCAGGAGGAACGGGTTCGCGGTGGTGACCTGGCTGATTTTCCAGGCGATGGTCAGAGCCACCACTGCCAGCGGCAGCTCGTAGCTCATCATGATTATCATCTCCCGCTGGGCGCCCACAGTAGCATACGGGGAACTGGAAGCGAACCCACCGGCGACAAAGGCAAGCGAGGGCACGATGAGCAGATACAGCACCAGTATCACATCGCCGTACCGGCCAAGCAATGCTTGCTGACCGAAAAGCGGAATATACAGGAGCAGCACACCGGTGGAAATGACGGCGAGGAAAGGTGCCGCCGTGAACAGCCACGGAATGGCGCCCCTCGGTATAATGCTCTCTTTCATGAGCAGCTTCTGCACATCGCGGAAGGGCTGTACTATAGGAGGGCCGACCCTTCCCTGCATATGTGCCACCAGCTTGCGGTCAACGCCCCGATACAGCATACCGAAGAAAGCACCAATGGCCACGACAATGGCGGAGCCAATGATGATGACTATGGCATTAATCCACAGGGTGTCTCCTAATAAATTCATCTTCGCAACTCTTTCGTCTTTTGTACGGAGAGCCGGTGCATCTCTTCATAGTCCATTACGGACTTCTTTCCCGTGGCCCGGTCGGTAATAATCATCCGATTGGTGCAGGACATACACGGGTCAATAGAAGCAAACGCGATGGGTACATCTGCAATCTGCATGCCCTTGAGCATGGTGGGCACGGCCATCAGGTTGACATAGGTCGGCGCCCTGACTTTCCATGTGGAGAGGGTGCTCTCTCCTGACTCCAGGCGTACATAGTGGATGTCCTCGCCGCGCGGCGCTTCAACGCGCCCCACACCCTCGCCGGCGGCATCGGTAAGCATACGCTGCAGCCTCGTTATCTTCGGCTCCGTGATTATGGGGCCTTCCGGCATATTGGCAATGCACTCTTCGATGATTTCAATCGACTGCGCTACCTCGAGCAGACGGACGATGATGCGGTCATAGACATCGCCAACCACGGTACCGGTGACGATATCGGGTGTAATCGCCTTGACGTTCATATCAGCATAGGCCGAATACGGCTGGTCCTGCCTTACATCCTTCGGCACACCGCTGGCTCTCACCGTCGGACCCACTGTAATCAGCTTCAAAGCATCCTCCGCGCTCAGTATGCCGACGTTCCTGGTCCTCATCTTTACCGTTTCGTCCTCGAGGAAAATCCGCCTCAGCTGCTCGAAAATGCTCTTGTAGTAGTCCAGACCCTGACGTATCCGCGGCAATTGCTCCGCGGTAATATCCCTTCTGACGCCTCCGAACTGGAAAATTGCCTTGGTTATCCGGTTGCCGAAGACATACTCAATCACGTCCATGATTTCTTCACGGACTCTCCAGGTCAGATAAAAGACGGTGTCAAAGCCTATCTCATGGGCGGCTACCCCCGCCCACAGAATGTGGGAGTGGATTCTCTCCATCTCGGCGGCGATGACCCTGATATACTCGGCACGGTCCGGCACCGCGATGTCCGCCGCCTGCTCCACGGCCAGAGCCAGACAGTATGGATGGCAGACGTTACAAATGCCGCATATCCTCTCGGCAAGGTACAGCGTCTGGATGGGGTTGTTGCGGTTCATCCCCAGCCATTCAATGCTGCGGTGAACCTGCCCCAGGTGAATATCAACGTCGACTACCTGCTCACCGTCTATCTCAAGGTCGAGCTGTACCGGCTCCTTGAGCGCCGGGTGAATTGGCCCTATCGGTATGGTATAGGTCGTTTTTTCCGTCTCATTGACTGCCATATTAGCTACTACCCTTCCTTATCTTTCCCCTTATCTTTCCCCTTTGGCTTTCTTCCCGGCAGCACCCGGAGGTATTCCTCCAGTTTCTTCTCATCTTTTCTCCACGGGTATATACCTTCAGGAAGGTCACCAACAAGGAATAATCTCCTTCCGTCCGGTATGTCGATAACCTCTACCCCCATCATCTCCTGCGTCTCGCGCTCGGTGAAGATGGCGCCGGGGATAAGGTCGGTTATGGTTGGTATCGTCAGGTCTTTCTTGGGCAGGGTAACCCGAAGCCCCAGGCTTAGTTCCTCCAGATGATTGCCGTAGTATATGGTGAAGTGGTATATCAGCTCCACGTCATTTCCCAGGTCGCTCGATGAGATAATGGCGAAATGAGGATATTGCTGAATGCGGCAGATATGCTCCACCGCATTCCGGAATGCCTTCTTCCTGACATGTATCCAGATGCTGCGGAAACGGTTCTTCTTGACGGCGACCTCGCGTTCGTAGATTGTGCCGTCAATAAAATCGTCGCCCAGCGCTTTCTTGAAGCTATCAACGATTTCCTGAGGAGTGAGCCTCTCCAACTATGAAACCTCCTGCCTAGCCAGCGTTTCCAGCTTGGCCCAGGCCTTTACCACCCCTTCGATAATCGCCTCCGGCCGGGGAGGGCAGCCGGGAACGTAAACGTCCACCGGTATTATCTGGTCTATTGGCCCAACCAGACTGTAAGCTTCATGAAAGACATCGCCTTCAATACCGCAATTGCCTATCGCCATGACCACTTTGGGGTCGGGGGTCTGCTCGTAAACACGTCGCACGCTGTCCTCCATGCTGCGCCCCACCGGCCCGGTAGCAAGCAGGACATCGGCGTGGCGCGGCGAGCCCACCAGCATGATGCCGAAACGCTCGACATCGTAGCGTGGCGTCAGCACGGCCAGAATCTCAATATCACAGCCGTTACAGGAACCGGTGTTGAGGTGGTATACCCAGAGTGCTCGGTTAAATGCCTTTAAATTCATCGTCCTTCCTGAAATATATTCTCCATTCTAACTTGTCAAGACCAGTATCAGAACGGTGAGCGCTATTATGGCTACCAGCCACAGCATATAGTCATTGATAATCCCGGTATGTGGTCGCATCATGGTGCTGTAAAATCCTTTCAGCGCCTCGAAAAAGCCCCAGTATATGTTATGCGCCGGAATGTGGCGCTGTTCGGCTGGTGGAACCTGGATGCCGGAGAGAAAGACATCGGTCTGCGCCGTCCCTTTCTTGTACCGTTTCTGACCGCGACTTCTCACATAGAGCGCAATGGCTGCCAGAACCAGCAGCGCCACCAGCCAGACGATTGGGCTCCAGACCGCATATCCGTACATTAAAACTGACAACTCCCTATCTCCTGACCTCTATTTACCTTTCCCTTTATTAATTACCTCTAGGGCGCAGCCCCCATAACACCGTTAATGTATGACGCCTGGTCAATCAGGGCGTCCGTCGCCGGCGCAACGATGGTATCCACCACCAGACCGGGAAAGATGCTGAAGAAGATGATGCAGGCCACCATTATGCCCATGCCGATAATCATCGACTTGGGGACTTCCCGAACCTCGCGGTAGGCGGGCATTTCCGGCCCGGTGAAGGCGGAATAAAATACCTTGGTGAAGGAAGCCAGTGTCACCAGCGATACAAACATGGCAATGATGGAAAGCAACGGATTGAACCGGAATACCGATTCATAGATAAGCAGCTTCGAGGCAAACCCGTTGAACGGTGGAATCCCGGAAATGGCGAGCGCCCCGATGATGAAGAAAATCGTCGTCCATTTCATGTTATGGGCCAGGCCGCCCATCTTGTTCAAATCCCTGGTCCCGATGCGAAAGAAGATGGCTTCCGCGGTGAGGAAGAGCATACCCTTATAGAGGGCATTGTTTATGATGTGGAATATGCCACCGTTCATGGCATCCCTTCCGTAGTTGGCCAGCGCTACGGGGTCGGTGAGCACTGCCAGCCCCACGCCCACGCCGAGCAGCATGTAACCGCTCTGCGAGATGGCGTGGTAGGCCATGAGGCGCTTGATATCCGTCTGATAAATCGCCATCATGACGCCGATAAACATGCTGAGCACGCCCAGGATGATGACCACCCAGCCTATTGGCATGGTATCAAATTGGCCGCCATACAGGGTAAAGGTAACCCGGTAGAGGGCATACATGGAGGCGGCGCTGGACATATAAATCATGGGCGTGATACCAGCCGGCGCCACGGCGTATGTATCCGGCGCCCACATATGCAGGGGAACACCTGCCAGCTTCATGACGAAGGCGATGGCCAGCATGGCGAGGGCAATCATGTCCAGGGTGTTGAATTGCATAGTATTTGCCAGCGCGGCGATGCTCAGCAAATTATATTGACCGTATAATATGCCAATGGCAAAGAGCACCAGCAGAGCACTGACCGCAGAAATGACGATGTACTTGAAACCGCCCTCTACGGCATCAGCCAGGTTGACGCGGTATGAGGCAAGGCCAGCACCGGCGATGGACAGTATCTCGAGGAAGACGAACAGGTTGAACATGTCACCGGTGAATACCAAGCCAATCATTCCCACATACAAAAGCATGAACAGCGAATAGAACCGGTCCTGCCCGGTCTCATTTTTCACAAACTGGAGGGAGTAGACCAGCGCTGCCAGCGCGACCACCGTTATGGTCAGGCCCATGAATATGGAGATGCCGTCCACCTGGAACATGATGCGCACCGGCACCATATACCCTTCCGGTCTGGCCAGTTCCGGTACCGAAGCGCCCAGGGTATAGATGCGAGCACCGTTCGCATAGATATCTATGGCCAGGATGGCAACCAGGAACGTGACAAAGCCGAGAAGAGAGACATTAAAGGTATCTCTTACCTTACTGCCTAACCGGCTGAGCAGCGGTATGATAAATGCTGCCAGCAGCGGTATAGCCACAATCAGTATCGGCGAGTGTACGGTTAAGTACTCCAAACTCTACCCTTTCAGCAATCTCGATTTTTTGGCGTCAATATCTCCCATGTGGCGGTAGATATACATCACCATGGTCAGCATCAGTGCAATCACGGAAACCGTGATGACGATGTTGGTCAGGGTCAGTGCCTGCGGCACGGGCAGCACCATAACGCCCTCCGGTGTAGCCGTATAGATGGGAGCAACGCCCCCCGCCCGGTACCCCAGAGCTATCAGAAACAGGTTGACCCCGGAGCTTAAAATGGCGACACCCATCACGATTTTTATAAGATTCCGCTTGAACAGAAAAATGAACAGAGCCACACCCACCAGGAGCGCTGCGGCAACAAATGGGATATTAAAAGGAATATACTGCATCATTCTTCCATCTCCTCCCCGCTGGAAAATAGCGCCATGGCGAGAACAATCGCGGATAGTCCAGCCATAACCTTCAGCCCGACACCGAAGTTCATCAGCGGAATGACTCCTCCCGTCCATACGTTACCCGGATTGGGGCCGGTGGGAGGAATACCGCCGAACACGGGGGTGCCAACCAGGAAATTGTAGAAGAAGATGGTGCCCATACCGGCAAAGGCCATGCCGATAAATATCAGTGCGCCGCTGCTTTCCACCACAGAGAGATGGCTCTCGCGCAGCGATTTCTTAATCTCGCTGGAGCCAAACGCCGCGATTAGCATTACCACACCGGAAGCGACGACGGCACCACCCTGGAAGCCTCCGCCCGGCGTGACATGCCCGTGCATGATAATATACAGTCCAAATATCAATATAAACAGTATCAGCTGGTTCGATATGGTGCGCACGATTTTAGACAGCATCTACAGTTTGTTCTCCTTCCTTTTCAAAGCCCGGAAGAGCATTAACACCCCGGTCACTGCCGTGAAGAGCACCGTAGCCTCTCCCAGCGTGTCCAGACCTCGGTAATCAAACAGCACTGCCGCCACTACATTGTTGTTTGCCGTTTCCGCCTGAGAATTGGCAATCATATAATCATCCATATCGGAAGGCGGGTAGCCAAACGGATGCATGAGCAGCGCCCCGGTGATGAGGAACGCCACCAGTGTTATCAAAACAAACCAAGCAAAAACCTGTCTCATCGTTACTCCATACGCTTCGTTGCCCTGATGGCAATAATAAAGATAGCCGTCGTTACCGCCGCGCCAATGCCAGCTTCAGCAATAGCCACGTCAGGGGCACGCAGCAGATAAAACTCTACTGCCATGAGAAGACTCATCATCGCCAGTGCTATTGTGGCATACAGAAGGTCCCGGAATATGGCCACAAATATGGCGCAGATAACTATGGCCAGCGGCGTTATGATATGCAGGACGGCGGCTTCAATCATTAATTTCCTTCCCTTCAAGGTCATCAACAACGGCTCTGGCGGGCTTTTCGCCGCTGCGATGCGCTGCCCGAGCAATCGCATGCGCACCCGTCGCGTTGGTAACGAGCAGAATAACAAGCGCAATTACGGCGTGTATGGAGAGAATGGACTGGGATGAGTAAGTTCCTTCCATTGCCCAGATGCCGGCTGACTGTACGATAACAGCCAGAATAAGGAATATCGAGCCAAATGTGGTGCACTTCGTGGCGGCGTGCAGTCTGGTGTACACGTCGGGAAATCGGTGCAGCCCGAAGACACCGACCACGTTAAAGAACAGGCCAATCACAATAAATATATAGGTTATTACATTCAATGCACCCATTTAAAACTTCTTTCCCTCGATAAATCTGGCCATGTAAAGTGTCATTATAAACGAGAGCACCGCATAGACAATGGCGACATCAACAAAGACGACCTGATTGAACATTATTGCCAGGACCACCAGAAGGGCAACAACCAGCGTATTGGTGGTGTCAAAGGCAACAAGGCGGGTTGGCGCTCCCGGCCCGATGAATACCCTGGCAACGCACACTAGAACGCAGACTGCCACCACGATTGTTACCGGAAGCCACATTATCCCGCTATCCTCCTTGCCCAGTCGGGGAAATTGTTACAAATCGGATGGTAGTCTCTGGGCATCTCCTTGAGTACATCGGGTTGCACGTTTATCCAGTGCACGTACAGGTCGTTGGTTTCCTCGTCCACGTCAACGCTCAGAGTCCCCGGCGTCAGGGTGATGGAATTGGCCAGGATGGTGAGCGCCATGTCGTTTTTCAAATTGGGGGAGATTTTCACGATGCCCGGATTTATCCTGCCGGTGAGAACACGATAGGCAACGTCAATATTTGCCTGCGCCATGGCAAAGAAAAAGGGGAACAGATAAATGAGCCAGATAAACCACCTGGCTGGATTGAGCATGCGCAGGCTTTTCTTGAGGTATCTGTTCTTGACCAGAGCGGCAACCGCCAGGGCAAAGATTGCCCCGATGATTAACTCTGCTCTATTCCAAAGAAGTAAATTGCCGGAACCGATAGTTAGAATTAGGTACAGTAAATAGGCAACAACCGCTGTTATTAAAAATCTCATACCGAACTATATTTAAAAAAATTATCCGGCTAAGTTACGGTAACGGTTTGAGCAAGCTAATTATGCTTCGGGCACACAATTATCGAATAGAATACCAGATGCGTCATATTCTTGTCAATATTACTGTAAAATTTATTTTAAAACAAATCAAAAAATTTATGAATTTCAGGTATTTTGTATAATCAAAACGAGCAGAATGACGGAAGCATTTAAGGATAAAATTTCGCTGGCATTCCTCCTTGAATAAGCCTATAACTAGTGGTATAACAATAGTGTCAAACGTCTTGCAAACAGGCATCAGACCGGGGGAAAGCATGGATATCAAGAAATATGAAGTTCCAGTCAGTAAATTGCGCTGGGAATGCGACCCGAATATCTTTGAATTCGATCACACCAAGAACCTGGCTCCGCTGCGCGAGTTCGTTGGTCAGGACCGCGCGATACGTGCCATTGAGTTTGGCCTTTCCATGGACCGTGAGGGCTACAATATCTATGTTGCCGGCCTGACCGGTACCGGCAAGACCACCGTGGTGAAAACCTACATCCAGCGGCTGGTGGAAAGAAAAAAAGTGGAGGAGAAACGCCAGCTTGAAGACTGGTGCTACCTTTATAACTTCGCCGACCCCGACCGGCCACAGATTATAAGCCTGCCGCAGGGAAAGGGGAAGCCTTTTCGCGACCAGATAAAAAACCTGCTGCAAAAACTCAAAGAGGAACTGGCCAAGGCTTTCTCCGGCGAGGAGTACACCTCGGAGAGAAAAAAGGCGGTGGAGGAAAGCCAGACCAGGCAGCAGAAGCTCCTTGAAGAAACCGCCGAGGAAGCACAGCGACAGGGCTTTCAGTTGCAGATGACTTCGGTGGGACCGGCGCTGTTTCCGGTGGTTGACGGCAAGGCCGTTTCCCAGGCCGATTATCTGGCACTGGACAGGTCGGTGCGCAAGGGAATAGAGAAGAGACGAAACGAGCTGCTCAAGAGAGTGCGTGCCACCTTTGAGAAAATACGTGAAGTTGAAAGCCAGACCGTGGAAAAGCTACAGAACACGGATAAAACGGTCGCCGATTTCACCATCTCCCGCCTTTTCCGGGACCTGCTCAATGCCTACAAGGGCTCGGAAAAAATCATGCAGTACCTCAATGACCTCAAGTCTTTCACCCTGGATAACCTGGATATGTTCAAGGAAAGGGAAGAGCCGCAGCCATCACCGATGCTTGGCATCACCCCGAGCCAGATGATGGGCGGCCGAGAGCCTTTTTTGCCTTTCCAGGTGAATATATTTGTCGATAACAGCGCCACCGAGGGGCCGCCCGTGATAACGGAGCCAAACCCAAACTACGCCAACCTGTTTGGCAAAATCGAGCGTCGCTTCCTCTTTGGCGGTTACCTCAGCGACCATACCATGTTGAAGCCGGGAGCGCTGCAGCTGGCCAACGGCGGCTACCTGCTGCTCAGTGCCAATGATGTCTTGACCAATCCTGCCGTCTGGCCGGCTTTGAAACGCGCCATCAGAACCAAAGAAGTCCGCATTGAAGACCCTTTTGAGCAGTTTGGCCTCATCGCTCCGCAGGGGTTGAAGCCACAGCCGATGCCGACCAACGTCAAAGTAATCCTCATCGGTGATGGCATGCTCTACCAGCTCCTCTCCATGTACGACGAGGACTTCTGGGAGATATTCAAGGTAAAAGCCGACTTCGATTTCCAGCTCGACAAAACGAACCCGAACCTCAAGGCCTTTGCCGCCTTCATCGCCGGCTACTGTGAGGAGTGCGAGCTGCACCATTTCGACCGCGCCGGCGTGGCCAAGGTGGTGGAGTACGCGGCGCGCGTGGTTGGCGACCAGGAGAAGCTGTCTTCCCGTTTTTCCTGGATAAAAGAGCTGGTGGAGGAGGCGGAGTTCTGGGCGCGGCGTGATGGAGCATCGCTGGTCAGCGCCGGGCATGTGGAAAAAGCAACGGAGGAGCGGCGCTTCCGCCATAACCTGCCCGATGAGCGCATCAGCGAGCTTATCGAGCGCGGCACCATCTTCATCGATACCACCGGCGAAGTGGTCGGCCAGGTGAACGGCCTGGCTATCTACAGTCTGGGGGACGTTACCTTTGGCAAGCCCTCCCGCATTACCTGCAAGACTTTCCTCGGCCGCAGCGGCGTCATCAATATCGAGCGGGAATCCCAGCTCAGCGGTCGCATCCACGACAAGGGTGTCCTCATCCTGAGCGGCTATCTGGGTTGGAGGTACGCCCAGGAGCACCCTCTATCTCTTTCGGCAAGCCTGTGCTTCGAGCAGTCCTACGAGGGCGTGGAGGGAGACAGCGCCTCATCCACCGAACTCTACGCTCTGCTTTCCAGTCTTTCGGACATACCGCTCAAGCAGAACATCGCCGTGACCGGCTCGGTGAACCAGAAGGGTGAAGTCCAGCCCATTGGCGGGGTCAACCAAAAAATCGAGGGGTTTTACCAGGTCTGCCGTGCCAAGGGAATAAATGGCGACCAGGGAGTGGTAATACCCAGGGCCAACCTGAGAAACCTGATGCTGCGTCCCGAGGTGACAGAGGCAGTAAAGGAAGGAAAGTTCCATATCTATGCCGTCAGCACGGTTGACGAGGGCATTGAGGTCCTCACCGGCGTGGCGGCGGGCAAGCGGGGGAAGAACGGCAAATACCCGGCGGGCACTATCAATCGCAAAGTGGCCGATACCTTGAAGGAAATGGCGGATAAGCTAAAGAAATTCTACGGCCTATCCAATGAGGAAAGGGAGAAAAAGAAGCCAGCACGTTAACCGATATATTGAGCCAACCTCTCGCCCAGCGTAAACGCCTCTTTCAGCATATCAGGGTGTTCTTTTATCTCACCCCTTTTGTCCACCCCCCGAACCAGCAGCTCATCGCTATACTCCACGCCGAAGGCCTGGAAGAAGTATTTTATGGTAAGTATTGAGCCCTCAAATAACTGTTTTCCCTTCGTCGCCCCCACACCGATGAACACACCCTTCTTCGTAGAGTCAGGCAGAGTTTTCAGCACGTTCCTTCTCACCCACAGCGCCTGGCAGCGGTCGATGAGCGCTTTCAACTGCGCGGTAACTCCATAGAAGAACATGGGCGACGCCACGATGATGCCGTCAGCCTCCAGAAGCTTGGGGATAATAATGTCCATATCGTCGCGGATGACGCAGTTGCCATCCTTGAGACAGCCGTAATACTCGCGACAGGGCGTTATCTTCATCTTGTCCACAACGAGCTTTTCTACCTCGGCCTGCCCCTTCTGTGCCCCTCTCAAAGCTTCTTCCAGAAGCAGGTCGGTATTGCCTTTTACCCTCGGGCTGCCCATTATTCCCAGGACTTTCAAAGTTCTTTCCCTTCCTTATATATTTTAATATATATTACTGGGGCTTTTCCTTTCGCTTGATGAGGAGCCAGTTTCTACCGTCGGTGTGAATGAGCACGTAGGCCCCGGATAGCTTTTGTCCCTGCAGGTCGAATTCAAGTTCTTTGGGGGATTTTCTATCCAGCCGGAACGTACCACTGTCCCATATCTCGACTGTGCCGCCACCATACTCACCTTCCGGTATGGTCCCGGCGAAGTCTATGTACTCCACAGGATGGTCTTCCGTCTGCACAGCCAGACGCCTTACGCCGGGCGCGTCCGGCACACCCCTGGGCACCGCCCAGCTTTTCAGCACGCCTTCAATCTCCAGGCGGAAATCGTAGTGCAGATGGCTTGCCTGGTGCTTCTGCACCACGAAGCGATTCCCCTCTTCACTATCCACCTCACCCGCTGGCTCCGGCGTTTTGTCGAATTTTCGCTTCTGACAGTACTCATCAAGTCCCATGTTTCCCTCGCAACCGAGTGGCGACGCCAATGGTGAGTGATATTATAGTGCCAGCTTTTCTGCCAGTCAAGTAAAGTGACCTCTTGACATGCGAAGGGTACAGGCATATTATATTGCCACAATAAATAAATGTCTGCAATGTGATATAAATCACAGAAGGCCATCTTATGACAGCCTATAATAAATAAAATCGGTGAAGTAGTTTAACAAACTTTAGCTATTCTGAAAACGGAAAGGGAGATGAACAGATGTATAAGAAAATAATGGTACCAATGGACGGCTCTGAGCTGGCGGAATGTGTGCTGGCGCACGTCCAGACCATAGCCGAGGCCAAGGGAGTGCAGACGGTCGTCTTCGTTCGCGTCGTGGAGCCACTCAGTATGATGCCGGTTCGCGGGGAAACGGGCTGGCTCACCGAAGAGGAAATGAAACAGGTGGATGTCAAAAGCAAAGCGGTTGCGGAGAGCTATCTTGAACAGCTGGTGAGCGGACTTGACTACGGAAAGGTCGCCATCCAAAAAGAGGTTCTGGTCGGAAGGGCAGCGGAGCAGCTGGCCGAATATGCTGGCAAGAATGATATCGACTTCATTATCGTGGCCACACATGGTCGCTCCGGAGTAAGCCGATGGGTCTGGGGAAGCGTGGCCGACCGATTGCTTCGCTCGGCACACGTACCGGTTCTGATGGTGCGCTCTCCCGGATGCGCACCACGCTCTTGATTTAAAAATACTATAAGGAGGGATGTACTATGGCCTATCAGGCAAAGGACTACAGCTATCTCATAGGCATCGAAGGTTTCAGCGAAACGCTGCTGAAAAACCATTTCACTTTGTATCAGGGATATGTCAACAACACCAACAAGCTGATGGAACTGCTGAACAGCAAGGCGAAGGATGCTACGAATCCGGAATATGCAGAGCTGAAGCGACGTTTTGGCTTTGAGTTCAACGGTATGAGGCTGCATGAATACTATTTCGAGAACTTTATCTGTCCGACGACCATACCGGAAGCGGTGACCAAGAAGCTGGAGGAGGCGTTTGGCAGCTATGAAGCCTGGGAGCAGGATTTCAAGGCCACCGGCTCAATGCGCGGTATCGGCTGGGCGATTCTATACCAGGACAATGTTACCGGCCAGCTTTTCAACCAGTGGATAAATGAGCACGAGGTTGGTCACCTCGCCGGCTGCAAGCCCATTCTCGTCATGGACGTTTTCGAGCATGCCTTCATGACCGATTACGGATTGAAACGTGCCGACTACATCGCTGCCTTTTTCAAGAACATAAACTGGGAAATCGTTGAAAAAAGGCTCAGCTGATGCTTTCTGGCATTATGGCTCATACATGGCAATGCTACGATGAGGCAGTTTTATGAATAAGCGTGCTCTGATGAAGCATCTGTACGTGGCCTCCCTTGCGCTGTTATTACTGGCATTGTCCATCTTCGGCATATCCTGTCGGGAATCGGCACTCGAGCCAGCACCAGCACAAAGCCCAGCCACACATCAAGAACCATCGGAGGAGTGGAAACCTGATGGCGTAATCGGCAGCGGTGAGTACCTGAGTGAGGCGTCTCATGCGAATGGGGCTCACGAACTTTTCTGGAACAGTGACCAGCAGTATATATATATTGGCATGAGGGCTAAGACCAGCGGCTGGGTGGCCATGGCGGTCCAGCCCGGGAGCAAAATGAAGGACGCCGATATGGTCTTCGGCTACGTTGAGGATGGAGAGGTCACCGTTCTCGACCTGTACAGCACCGGCAATTTCGGTCCCCACCCCCCTGACACCGAGCTGGGCGGCACCGATGACATCATTGAGTACGGGGGTGCGGAAGCGGATGGCTACACCACCATCGAATTCAAACGGGCACTGGCCACTGGGGACCAGTATGACCAGGAGCTATCCAGCGGTAAAAATCAGATAATCTGGTCTTTCGGTTCTCGCGATGATTTTAGCCTGAAGCACTCCAACCGCGGCTACGGTGAAATCGACCTTCCGCCGCGCTAACCTGTACAACGGAGGTAGCTATGGAATCTTTCTATGACATTGCTCCACGGGTTATATTTCTTCTCGGCATTGTGAACCTGTTAACAGGCCTGCTCATTTTCTTCTCCTGCCGTTGCCTGCCGGGTTCAAAGATAGGCGCTGCCCTGATGCAGCGCCGGCTATACAAAAGCTTCTACAAATGGCACTGTCACCTCTGGAAGGTGTTCTGGCCTTCCGTGATGGTGCACGCGGTCCTCGCTTTAATTTTCTTCGGCTGGCCCGGCTAAAACCCCCGGAAACAGTCGCCATGTGGGGTGAGACAAAAGTCGCTGACCGGATGTCAGCAACAGGCGTATGATAGATAGATAAAAAAGAGGAGGTGCCCAGATGACAGAGCAAATTTGTCCGGCTTGCGGCTGCGCCATTACCGGCGAGGGCCACGCAAAAGAGGGTGTTCTTTACTGCTGTAAGCCCTGTGCTACGGGTGGACAGTGCGAGTGTGGCTGCTGTGAAATTGTAGAAGAAGAGAAGAAATAAAATTGTCCAGCGGGTTGAGGTGAGGCTGCTCAGCGTCTATAATATTACTTGATGTAATGATTAGGGAGGAAATGGATGGGTGATGAGACGCGACCACGCCTCACCGAGACCGTTCATGGCGCGGGTTGAGCTTGTAAAATAGGTCCGGGAGACCTCAACAAGGCATTAGCCGATCTTCCTTTAGTCTCTCATCCCAACTTGATCGCGGGCATGGAGAGAGCCGAAGACGCTGGCGTGTACAAGCTGACCGACGACCTGGCGGTTATCCAGACGCTGGACTTTTTCACGCCTATCGTGGATGACCCATATTCATTCGGGCAGGTGGCTGCGGCCAATGCGCTGAGCGACGTGTACGCCATGGGTGGCCGACCGCTTACCGCCATGAATATCGTCTGTTTCCCGATAAAGACCATGGACATATCTGTCCTGAAAGAGATTCTGGCCGGCGGACTGGAAAAAGTGCACGAGGCGGGTGCCATTTTGGTGGGCGGCCATACCGTTGAAGACGCCGAACTGAAGTACGGACTTTCCGTTACCGGCGTCATCCACCCGGCAAAAGTGGTTTTCAATACCGGTGCCCAGGTTGGCGACAAACTGATTTTGACCAAACCGCTGGGCACTGGCATTATCAGCACCGCAATAAAAGGCGGTGTAGCGAGTGCCGGTGCGGAAGCCAAAATCGTGAAGAGTATGACCACACTCAATCGAAAAGCGGCCGAACTGATGCAGGAGACAGGTGTTCATGCCGGCACTGATGTCACCGGTTTCGGATTTCTCGGCCACGCCTGCGAAATGATTGAGGGCAGCGACGTTGGCATGGTAATCCATTCCGCAGCGGTGCCTTTCTTCGCTGAAGCCAGAGAGTATGCCGAAAAGGACCTGACTCCCGGTGGGCTGCACCGCAATCGCGAATTCCGCGCCAGTATGGTCTCCATGGAGAGGTCCGTCCCGGATTATATGGCCGATATCCTTTTTGACCCTCAGACGTCAGGAGGGCTGCTTATATCAGTGGCACCCGAGAAAGCCCGGAAGCTGCTGGAAAGAATGCATCAGGAAGGTATTGAGGAAGCGGCTCTGGTTGGTGAAGTCCTTGCCGAACCGAAGGGAAAAATAATCGTAGATTAAACCGCTGTTAATTGACAAAAACAGCTTATCCTGATTAAATGGTGCATTGTAATTCCTTTGTTAAGGGGGTCGAGTGATGAAAAGAGTTTTACTCCTGGCGGGTATTGCGATAGTGCTGCTGGTGCTTGTGGTAACCGGCTGTGGCGGCAAAGGTATTGTCGTGGGTTCAAAGATAGATACCGAAGGTGCCTTGCTGTCCCAAATGATTATTTTACTGATGCAGGATAACGGGTTTGACGTCGTCGATAAGTCAGGGACCGGGCCAACGCAGGTGGTGCGCAAGGCGATTCAGAGCGGCGAGATTGACATCTACCCCGAATACACCGGCAACGGCGCTTTCTTCTTCGATGAGACGGAATCGGATGTCTGGAATGATGCCCAGAAGGGC
>Ga0180009_10001145_pt1 | contig 33049 bp, 36 predicted proteins | sample OS_PC_MetaG_FD_123537 | JGI IMG/M metagenome (GOLD analysis project Ga0180009, IMG submission 123537) | Groundwater microbial communities from the Aspo Hard Rock Laboratory (HRL) deep subsurface site, Sweden - OS_PC_MetaG | ecosystem: Environmental > Aquatic > Deep subsurface > Groundwater...
AAGCACTCATCCGCTGTGTTATGGCTCTTGGCCATGGAATGGCCATGACCTGCGAGCCATGCCTTGCGGCTAAGCGCTTTCCGACTCGCTGAACGTTACAGTATTCCCGGCGGGGTACACTAGCCATTATGCCACGCAGCCAGGCATGGCAACGGCTACGGTCAGCAAGTCGCTTCAAATCAGCGGCGGTCCGAATCCGCAGCGGCTTGAATCTGAGGCTGCCATGGCCATTTGTTACCATGACCTCTGTTCTAAACTGGTATTACCATGCATGCATACAATCCTGATTTCACTCTCAGCGCGCCGCGCAGCGGCAAAATCGCCCTGCTGGGTTATCTGATCGAGTCCTTTGAGGCCGCGCACAAGCTGGGGCTGGATTTTGTCGCCGTGGTGCCACCTGGCTTCGAAACCGCCCTGCAGCAGGACGGCATTGACGCCATCGCCTGGGACTTCGACCGCATCAATGAACATTCCGATGAACTGCTGACCCAGTGTCTGGACAAAAATGTCCGGGTGGCGGTACCGCTGTACGAGGAATGCGTCGAGTGGGCCGGTGCCCTGAATGCAAGGATCCAGGACAAGCCGCGTCTGTTCAACCGTGGTCTGCTGTTTCGCGACAAGGCCATGATGAAGCGCAAGGCGCAGATGAGCGGGCTGCGCGTTGGTGTGTTTGAAGAGGTTTCACACCGTGACGAGGTCAAGCGCTTTTTCCGCCGCGTCAACGAGGCCTTGATGAACGTTGCTGGCGATGTCGAGGATCCGGTGCATCTGAAACCGACCCGCGCCGCCGGCAGTGTCGGCCATTGCATCATCCGCTCGCTGGCGGACATCGACGCACTGCCGGACGACGTCTTCCCCTGTATGGTTGAGAGCCATCTTGATGGCCAGGAATTTTCCGTCGAGGCGTTCATCCACAACGGCAAAATCTGGTTCATGAACATCAATGAGTACGTGCATCTGGGCTATTCCCAGGTGTTGCCGCCCGGGCCTGAACTGGAGGCCGAGCGCGCCAAGATCCGTCTCGCCGTGGAGAAGCTGGTCAGCGCCTTCAACATGGACAACGGCGTCATCCACCCGGAATACTTCATAGACAGCGCAGGCGAACTGAACTTTGGCGAAGTGGCCAACCGCATTCCCGGCGGCCACATCTTCGACCTGATCCAGCGCGCCTATGGCTTTGATCCGTTTGCCGCCCAGTTGCTGTGCGCCGACCCGCAAACCAGCGATGAAGAGCTGCAGGCGTTTTTCCCGGATGAGGTGCGCGACATCCAGGGCCATGCCGGCAATGTCATGATCTATCCGCAGAAACCCAGGGTCAGCAAACTCGAGGTGCCGGATGAACTGTTGCAGGATCCACTGTATGAAAAGCACGACATGTTTGAACCTGTAACCCAGAAAGTTGCCGAACGCGTTGGCTTTGGCAACCATTACGGCAAGATCAACTTCTTCGGCGACGACGCCGAAGCCATCAAACAACGCCTGATCAGGTGGGAAAAATTTGACTTCTATCAATGACAGCATGGTCAGCCCGACCGACGCCACGCCCCCAACCGACCCGGCATCGCTTCCGGCCCGCACCGCCAGTGACTTCACCAAGGCGCTGACTGCGCTGGAGCAGGCAGCAAGCTTCGCCAAGGCGCGCTATCAGACCGATGTCTACCAACTCGCCGGACAACTGCTGAACAGCGCCGAGGGCATGCAGGAGGTGGCACAGCATGCGCATCGCTTTGATAGCGCTGGTGTGTTTCACAATGGCCCGTGGAACCAGCCAGAAAAGCTGATCCCGCAACTTGCCGGCGGCGGGCTGCTGGGAGAAGGTGTCTACCCGACGCTGGAAACGCTCAGCGAGCTGCGCATGCTGGCGATTGCCACCGGGCGGCAACAGCACGATCAGGTCAGCGCCGAGCAGGCGATCCAGTTTCTGCGCGATGTCATTATCCAGAATCTGCATCTGCTGTTCGCCGACAGCAGTGAGGCCTCGCGTCAGCGACCGCACATCTACACACGCGCCCAGCGGCTGCTGGCGCTGATCGCCGAGCAGATCCCGATGGCCGGGTTGCGCGATGAGGTGGTTGCCGAGATCGGCTTCATCCAGGCGCAGCGTCCGATCCTGGTGCAACGCAGCATCGAGTTGATCCGCTATGCCGAGCGCCTGCCGGCAAGCGGTACCAGTGCGGCCAGTGACGAACTGCTGGAAACCTATCGGCTGGCGATTGACCAACCTGCCCCGCTGGCACAACGCTGTGACAGCCTCAGCGAATACCGCAATCGGCTGCGCGATGCCAGTGCGGAGCAGATCGAGGACGAATGTCACGCCTTTGCCTACACTCTGCAGGAAACCGGGCTCAGCAACCCCTGGCATGCGGTGCTGTTGCGCTTTCTCAGCCGTCGTGAACCTCGCCTGCTGGCGAATGCACTGGGCGTCAACGATTACGGCATGGCCAGCATCAATGAAGATCAGGAGCTGGTGGTGGATCTGCTCAGGGTCGGCATCACGCCAGCCACGCACCACGCCATTTACGGCTTTGCCGGTCTGCTTGAGCGCGGCCTGCTGAACCGTCCCGCGGTGACCGCAGGGCTGCGTCGGCTGGTGGATCTGGACATCCATCCGGAGGTGGCGAAAGTCCTGTTGAGCAATTACCCCAAAGGTCATGGCCTGACCGCCAACATGGTGCTGCTGGCCGGCATGTTCAGTGTGCTGGGTCAGCCGCTGGGCATCGGCCAGGGCCACAATCCGACCTGCCAGGCAGCGCGAGGTATCAGCCTGTGGAGCCGGCACGAACCCAATTATCTGCTGGAGCTGGTGGCCACAGCTGCGCGCAACAATCTGGTGGAAATCGAGTTTGAAGGCGTGTCGCTGAACTCGGCGGAACTGCTTGGCGGCGTCGCTGGCGGTCACATTGATGAACGTCTGGATCCGGTCTCCAGACTGCTGGTACCGCATCTGGACCGACTCTACGACGAGTTCATGCGCCGCGCGGCGCTGCGCGGTGAGGACGGGCATAAATGGGTGAACCGGGCACTGTATGGCCGCCAGATCGCCTCCGGATTCGCCGCCGCAGTGGATGCTGCCGGTATGGTCAGTGCTTATGAGGATTTCGTGCGCCTGTTCTATGCCTCACACCATCCCGATTACAACGACGATCACGAGATGATCTACCCGAATCCGGTAGGCCTGCTGATCACCGACATTCATGGCCGCCTGCTGGGACCGCATGCGGTCTCCATCCTGCGCATCGCTGCTGATGATCTGCATGCGCTGCGGGTGTATTTCTACAACCCCAACAACGAGGGCCGGCAGGACTGGGGGCAGGACATACGCCCCACGGTCAGTGGACACGGTGAGCTTGCCGGTGAATCCTCGCTGCCATTCGAGCAGTTTGCCAGCAGACTGTATGCGTTTCATTACAGCCCCTACGAAACCGGCGATGCCTTCGCGGTGGACGCCAGAGTCATCGCGCGCATCGAAGCGCTGGCGCGCAACAGCTGGGGTGAATCCTATACCTGGCTGTAAGCCATTGATATTGCTGGACTCAGCAGCGGTCTTCGTTTTATGTTATAATAATCAGTTAGTTATATCTTGAAGGTGAATCATGAACACAGCTGCTGAGCCCGTGAAAACAAGCGCGGACAAACCCCAGTTGACCATCAGTCCGGCAAAACTGGAACACATGGAAGATGTGGTCGACATCATCAGTTCCTCGGCAGAATGGTACGAGGGCTTTGTCGATCCGGAAGACATGACCGAGCACCATGTGGACGCGCAATGGGCGCGCGAGAATTTCGGCAAGCGCGATTTCTATGTGGCGCGGGTGAACGACGAAATCGTTGGCACCATCACCATGCAGGATGTCAACGAAGCTTATGTCTATCTAGGCTACGTGTATCTGCATACCGATCATGTCGGCCAGGGCTACGGCGGCATGAAGCTGGATTGGGCGGCCGATGAAGCGCGCCGGCGTGGCAAGAAAGCCATGGTGCTGATCGCCCATCCGGAAGCCGAATGGGCCATCCGCGCCTATGAAAAATTCGGTTTTCGCCGTGTCTTTACCGAGAAAAAAGACATTCTGAACTGGTGCGATGGCTGGATGAAACCCTACTACGAGGAAGGTTTTCACTTCTACCAGTACGACCTCTGAGCGACTGCATCAAGAAATAACCGCTCGCCCATCGGCATCGACCTGTTAATGTACCCCGCCGGAAATACTGTGACATTCAGAGCGCGTCCTGTGGCTGCAGTACAAGACGCGGATCGTAGTGTCTGGGCAGTGAATGGCAAGCCCTTGACCAGGATTGCAACGCCGTAATGCAGCCTCAGGGGCGCTCCCGCAGGGCGAGCCGGAAATCACTCATCCGCTGTGTTATGGCTCTTGGCCATGGAATGGCCATGACCTGCGAGCCATGCCTTGCGGCTAAGCGCTTTCCGACTCGCTGAACGTTACAGTATTTCCGGCGGGGTACATTAGCCCGGACAGGTCGATGCTGCTGCGTTATTCTGGCAGACGTTTCTTGCGACCGCTCAGCATCGATTTTGGCAGATTCTCACGATGCCGCCAGGATGAGGCCAGCACACCTAGAATGTGCAGTATCACCAGCGCCAGACTGATGTTGACGAACAGCTCGTGCAGCTCCTCCCAGAATTCTTCCGCAGCGTCTTCCTCTTCCTCGTCTTCGTGGTCATGCTCGTGACTGCTCTTTGTGGAGGCATCGGGCTGAGCACTGTTTTGTGCGTCCATCACTACTGCCAGCGGGCCAGCGCCATGCACACCATGCAGGGCCAGTCCGGTGCCCAGGGTCACACTCAGTGTCAGCACCAGAGCCAGGCTCATGCATGCTCCGGCCGGATTGTGACCCAGATAGCGTCGTCCATCACCACGCAGCAGGCCGCCAAGATAACCCACAGCCTGGCGTGGCGAACAGAACCAGCCGCGCAGGCTGGCAAAGCCTGAGCTTAACAGGCCGAGCCCAATGCGCAATAGCAGCAGGGCAATGATCAGATAACCCGACCAGACGTGAATCTGACGATAATCGTCGCCGGTCAGATAGCTGATCAGGAATGCCGCCACCAGCAGCCAGTGAAAGCAGCGCAGCCACAACGGCCAAACCTTGATGTCATCATTGCGGGATAATGTATTGGGCATGATCTGTCTCCATTGGCGCAGAACGAATTGCTCTGACCAGCAGCATGCGGCAAGCAGGCAACCAGGTCATCGGGCAGTTGTCTGATCGTCATCACAATGGTACAAATGACCCATGAAAAGCCATCTGCGCCGATTCCCTGAACACCTGCTGCTGCTGACGCTGCTGATCGTGATCATCCTCGCCAGTGGCAGCGACATTGTGCTGGATCTTGGTCACGGCGCTGACCGCATGCACATCCTGCAGGAAGTGGCCATCACACTGCTGGCCATCGTGGCATTGATCTGGGTGGCGTATTCCCTGTATCAGAAAATCCAGGAAATCCATGCTCTGCGGGCCAGTCTGGTGGCGCAGCATCAGGCCAGCGCCGACCATGGTGCTGCCATCAATCGCCAGCTCGCCGGTGCGCGGCACGAGCTGGCACAGGAGATCGAGCGGCAATTCCAGCGCTGGGATTTGTCACCCAGTGAACGCGAAATAGGCAAGCTGCTGATCAAAGGCCTGAGCCTGAAAGAAATCGCGCTGCTGCGAGAAACCACCGAAAAGACCGTGCGCCAGCAGGCTTCCAGCATCTATCAGAAATCCGGACTCAATGGCCGACACGTATTCAGCGCCTGGTTTATTGAGGATTTGTTGTAGAGTGTAGCGATGCGACGCTTCGGCTTTTTACTGGCAATGTGCATACCCGGACTGATGTTTCTGGCCCTGTGGCTGGCGGCGTCGCTGCACGCACGGGGGCTGGCAGGCGGGGCCGCGCTGGCGCTGTGGCTGCCGCTGATTGTGCTGTACGTGCTGCTGCCGCTGGCCGATCTGGCATGTGGCCGCGATCGGTGCAACCACCCGGTCGCCGGTCCAGCATGGCTGTATCAAAGCCTGCCGGTGGTCTGTGCCATGATTCAGTTTCTGCTGCTGTATGCTTTTCTCGACTTCGCCGCCAGCGCCGACTGGCTGGGGGCGGCGGGCTGGCTTGGCATGATTCTGTCCATGGGCGTGGTCAGTGGCATCAATGCGATCAACGTGGCACACGAACTGATCCATCGCAAAAACCGCTGGCTGGCCAATCTGGGCGGTGTGCTGTTGTGCAGCGTGGCCTATGCCGGCTTCAAGATCGAGCATGTGCGCGGACACCATGTCTGGGTATCGACCCCCCGGGACCCTTCTTCAGCCAAGGCCGGACAGAGCGTGTTTGCCTTTCTGCCGCGTTCGGTGTTCAACAATGCCCTCAATGCCTGGCGACTGGAAGCCCGCCGCTTGCAACTGTTCGGCCGGCCGGCGTGGCACTGGCGCAACGAGATGTTGTGGTGGACTGTGTTGACGCTGGCCATGGCACTGCTGGCATGGAGCTGGGCCGGCAGCCTTGGTCTGCTGGCCTGGGCCGGCCAGGCCCTGATGGCCATCGTCTCGCTGGAGATCATCAACTACGTCGAGCACTATGGACTGCGCCGGCAGCAGCTGCCCAATGGCAGGTTTCAGCGCCCCGGTCCACAGGATTCATGGAATTCGGATTTCTGGCTGAGCAACCAGCTACTGCTGCACCTGCAGCGCCATTCCGATCACCACGCCCGACCGCGAGTGGATTATCAGAACCTGCAATCGGTGGCCACAGCACCGCAACTGCCGGCCGGCTATGCCACCATGTTTCTGCTCGCGCTGTTGCCGCCGCTGTGGTTTCGCGTCATGCACGCGCGCTTGCCGGACACGACAGCTGCCGCAGGCGATCCGATAATCAGCTGAAAAACAACTGCTTACAGCTGCACATGCTGGGCCAGCAGCTGGCGCAGTCTGTCCACCTGACGGCGGCTGCGCTGCAGTTCATCCAGCAGGCTCAAAGCCATCGCCAGGCCGGCCGCATCGAGTTCAAAGTCGCGTTGCATGCGGGCTGCGCGTGCCAGCAAGCCCAGTGCATCGGCACTGAACAGCCACTCGTCACTGCTGGCCGGCACTGGCTCGATAACGCCATGCGCCAGCAGATGTTGCAGATCAGACAGATTCAGTCCGCAGCGCTGGCAAACTTCGTGCAGGCTCAGCGTCAGTGTCTCCGTAACCACCTCAACCCTGGCGGCATGGCTGTCTGTCGGCAACCGCTCGTTCATGGCTTGGCCCAGTCTTTGCGCGCATCATACTGGCATTCGTCAGCCAGTTGCTGATACAGTTCCCGCGCCTTGTCGCTGTGCTGTCGCGGCATGCTGATGCGCAATATGACGATCAGATCGCCGCCGGCGAGTCCCTTGCCGGCCAGACGCAGCTTCTGACCGCCGCTGGAGCCGGGCGGCACTTTGATGTTGATTTCACCATCCAGAGTGGGAATGCGGATGGACGCGCCCAGCACCGCCTCCCAGGGGGCGACCGGCACCGTCAATTGCAGGTTTTTGCCATCCACCACAAACAGCGGATGCGGCGCCAGATCAATCTCGATGAACAGATCGCCGTTGTTGCCACCGCCACTGCCCGGGCCACCCTGACCCTTGAGGCGGATCTGCTGGCCGCGGGTCACACCGGGCGGAATCTTGATCTTGAGGGTCTTGCGGCGGCTGCGCAGAAAGCCCTGTGCATCAGGCTCATGCACCTGAAACGAAACTGACTTCTCGCCGCCTTTATAGGCCTCGTCCAGCAGCAGCGCCAGCTTGCTGTGCACATCTTCACCGCGCTGCCGGTACGGCTGGCGGGCACGCTGCCCCTGCTGGCCGGCACCGCCGAAGCCACCGAAAATCGAGGAGAAGAAATCACTGAAATCGCCGGCATCGGAAAAGTCGGCCTGGGCACCACCGCCACGTGCCTGCCAGCCCGGTGGCGGCCGGAAGCTGCCGTCGCGACCGCGCGCACCCAGTTTGCGCAGCTGATCGTACTCGGCGCGCTTGTCCTTGTCCTTGAGCACCTCATAAGCCTCGCCGACTTCCTTGAAGCGCTGTTCGGCATCGGCCTCCTTGCTCACATCCGGATGATACTTGCGCGCCAGCTTGCGATAGGCCTTGCGGATGGCATCGCTGTCAGCGTCTTCGCTGACGCCCATGATCTTGTAGTAATCCTTGAACTCCATAAGCGCCAATATAGGCCTTTTTGTCGCCGATAAAATAGCGCAGACAAAAAAATCCCGCTGCGATAGTGGCAGCGGGATGATGCAGCAAGCCAGCCGGGGCCGGCCAGACTGTTTAGCTTTTACCCACGACAGCCCCGAGCACGGCACCAAACACCACGTGTCCGATCAGACTGCCCATGATCAGCTGCATGTTGCCGCCGGAGAACACACCATTGCCCATCATCGGCATCACCAGCAACTGCGCCATGAGGAAAATCACTAGGGCATACAGCACGCCCTGCACGATGCTATTGCCAGGCAGCCTGCCGCGCACCACCGCTGCAAACACCAGCGCCATGACGATGCCGACGACAAAATGGATCATCCAGCCAGCGGCATAGGGCATGGCCATCATCGGGTTGCCGGTGCCCAGCATGTGGCCGAAATCCATCTTCGGCATGCCCATCATCGGCGCGACAAACATCGCCACCACCGACATCACTGCGGTGGCGGCAACGCCCGCCACGATTGTTTTGCTTGTATTCATTGGTTTTGCTCCCGCAAGAAAGGTTTGTGTTGCCAGTCAGTGCTCAATCGCACTGTATGACATGAATGTTTATACACCTATACACGGGGCCGACACAAGCAATGAGCTGCCTGCGCTGTCACACTAAATCGCGCACGTCCAGGTCTGCGACAGTGACCACTTTCTTACTTGCGCACTACATCTGTCATCGAATCAATACCTTGCAGCAGATGCGGCAATGTGCGCAGGCCGCCGGGAGCCCCGGCAGCCAGGTGGTCACAGATTGTCACAGCTGGCCGCGCCGGGCTGCGATGACGAATCTGTTCCGGATTTCAACCTTCTGCGCTCACGCGGTGGCATTGTCCTGCATGGAATCAACCCAGTCGCGCACCACCCGTTCCAGCAGGTACATCGGCAAGGCACCATGGGTCAGCACCTGATCGTGAAAGGCTTTCAGATCGAAGCGCTCCCCCAGTGCAGCGCGGGCATACTCGCGCAGCTCAAGTATTTTCATCATGCCGATCTTGTAGGCCAGCGCCTGACCGGGGTTGACCAGATAGCGCTCGATTTCCGCCGTGACCTCATCGACCCCCATGCCGGTGTAATCGAGCATGTACTGGATTGACGCTTCGCGACTCCAGCGCTTGTGGTGCATGCCGGTGTCCACCACCAGCCGCACGGCCCGGAACATCTCTGCCTGCAGCCGACCGAGATTGTCCAGCGGATCATCCTGATAGCCCATTTCGAAAGCCAGCTGCTCGGCATACAGCGCCCAGCCTTCAGAAAACACGGTCATCGGAATCAGGCGCCGGAACATCGGCAAATCCTTCAGTTCCTGGGTCAGTGCAATCTGGAAATGATGGCCGGGAATGCCTTCGTGGTAGGCCAGCGTGCGCATGCCGAATTTGGGGATCTCGCCGACATTGCGCAGATTGGCGAAGAACACGCCTGGCCGCTCACCATCCAGCGATGGTCCCTGGTAGTAGGCTCCCGGTGCCGTGTCCTGGGAGAATTCCGGCACCCGACGCACTTCCACGCCGGTATCCGGGCGCAGATTGAAGGCCGCATTCATGCCGGCATCGATCTCATCCAGGATGGTCTGATAATCGGCCAGAATCTGCTCGCGACCGGCCTCGCTGTCGGGATAAAGCTGATCCGGACGTTTGGCCAGCTGCTGCACGCGCTCGCCGATGGTGCCTTCTGTCAGCCCCTCGGCGATCAGAATCGCATCCATTTCTGTGGCAATGCGGGCCACTTCCTGCAGACCGATCTCGTGGATCTGCTCCGGCGTCATGTCGGTGCTGGTATGGAACGCCACCTGGTTGGCATAGTATTCATCACCGTCCGGCAGACGCCAGACACCGTCGTTGCTGGTGGCTTTGGACTCAATCGATTCCAGATAGGCAATCAGCTTACGGTAGGCCGGGTAAATGCTGTCGGCCACGGCCGCGTTGACTGCGGCAGACAGCTGTTCACGCTCGCCGGCGTCCAGCTGATCGGAAAGTGCATCCATGCGTTCGGCAAAATGCGTCGCCAGCAGATGCTCGGACGCTGGCTTGTCGATGAATTCACGCATCTGCTTGAGCACCTTCTGCACGGCAAACTGCGGTGGCAGGATGCCGCGCTGCTCGCGCAGCCGCAGCCCTTCGACGACCTGGGCAAACACCTCATCGAACTGCTGCAGTCTGGCCAGATAGTGTTCGGCACCGGTCTGGTCTTCGATGACGTGCTGATCCACCATGAAATTGGGCAGAGAGCTCTGAATGCCGAACATCTGGTTGACCGGGAAGCTGTGATAGAGGAAGCGCTCGCCATCGACCACATACTGCGACATGAAATAATCAAACACGTCATAGGACAACAGCGCTTCGTCGCTGTAATCATCGCGATCATAGCGCTGGAACACCTCGTATTCGTTCGCGAAAGTCTGCAGACTCTCCAGCTCCGCCTGCGGCGAGGCATCACTGAGCCTGGCATTGTGACCACGGATGCCGATGCCATCGAGCAGGCGCAGTGAGGTCAGCAATTCCGGCGAGTCCAGCGCCACCTTGAGAAACACCCGGCCATAAAACAGGTCGATACTGACCGGTTTGAAGTACCAGACGTTGACGAACAGCAAACCGGCCAGAATCACCAGCACGGCCAGTCCGCCGCCCAGCCATTTAAGTACTTTTTTCATTGCATGGTCCTGTCATGTGAATGCGAGCAAACAGATATCATAGTGGCATTGTCTGCCATGCGTATGCGCCATAGGTCACGGCCCCGTGCAACTGTATCTGAGCATCAAAGCCATCCATGTCGGTGCTGCCAGCCTCAGCATCGCGCTGTTCTGTGTGCGCCTGTACTGGTCGGTGCGCGGCATGGCCGTGCTGCAGCAACGCTGGGTGAGGACCGTTCCGCATGTGATCGACACGCTGCTGCTGGCCGCCGGCATCGGCCTGATGCTCATGCTGCGGGCCTGGCCGCAACAGCAACCCTGGCTGGCGGCCAAGCTGGTGGGGCTGTTGATCTACATTGCATTGGGCAGCGTCGCGATCAAGCGTGGTACCACGCCTGCCAGGCGCCTGTTGGCCGGCGCGCTGGCCATAGGGGTGTTTGCACTGATCGTTGGGGCTGCCAGAATGCATTCGCCGTGGTCGTGGTGGGGAGCTTGACGTCAATCAACTGCAACGCGGTGATTGAAGCTTGCGTGCGGCAATCAACTGACAGCAAAAAGCCGCGCTGGGCGCGGCTTTTTTATCGAGCTGGAACAGCAGATGCCTATTTGATCTTGCCTTCCTTGTACATCACGTGCTTGCGTACCACCGGGTCGTATTTTTTCATTTCCATCTTGTCCGGTGTGTTCTTCTTGTTCTTGTCGGTGGTGTAGAAATGTCCGGTGCCGGCACTGGAAATCATGCGGATCTTGTCTCGTCCTGACTTGGCCATGTTGTCTCTCCGTTAAACCTTTTCGCCGCGCTTGCGCATGTCTGCGAGCACAGTGTCAATGCCGCGCTTGTCAATGATGCGCACGCCTTTGGCCGACACCCGCAGCTTGACCCAGCGGTTCTCGCTGGGCACCCAGAAGCGGTGCTCGTGCAGGTTGGGCAGAAAACGTCGTCGCGTCTTGATGTTGGAATGGGATACATGGTTGCCGACCGCGGGTCGCTTGCCGGTAACCTGACAGATTCTGGACATGCTCAATTTCCAAATGTGTTTGTTAAAGCTAGCCGCCTATTATCGCCAACTCAGCGTCAACAATCAAGCGCTGGTGATGCGCAACCTGTGGCGCTGACCGACACGATCATCACTGGCCCAACTCGGTGGGCAGCGGTGGTGCCGCTGGCACCGGGTCCTGCCAGCTTTCCAGATCGGCCAGGATTTCACTGATCGCCGCTTCCAGCTGGCTGTCACTGCCGGCATTGGTGGCCAGCGGATCCAGCTCCACTTCGATGTCCGGTGCCACGCCCTCGTTTTCGATGCTCCAGTTGCCATCGGCGTCGATAAAGCGGAAGAACGGCACGGTCAGAAAGCCGCCATCGACCAGCTGCGGGTTGGCGGAAATGCCGATCAGACCACCCCAGGTGCGGGTGCCCAGCAGCTTGCCGATACCAAGCTGGCGGAATGCATACGGCAGGTAATCACCGCCGGAACCGGCGTCCTGATCAATCAGCATCAGCTTGGGACCATGCATGGCACCAGCCGGGGTGTTGGTGTTGAGCCCATCGCGATCCTGCCAGCTGGACAGATGCCTGCGACTGAGCACTTCGACGATGTAATTGGCCGCCTGGCCACCACTATTGGAGCGCTCGTCGATGATCAGCGCCTGCTTGTCCAGCTGCGGAAAGAACATGCGATTGAAGAAGGTGTAGCCGGCACCGGCCGTGTTGGGCAGATAGATGTAGCCGACCCGGCCGTCGCTGGCCTCATCCACCTGGCGGCGATTGCGCTCGATCCACGACCACAACCTGAGTTCACGCTCGCTGGCGACCGGTTCGATGACGATGTCGCGGGTGTCTTCACCAGCCGGGTTGTCAGCCAGCGTCAGCGCCAGCTGCTTGCCGGTGGTGTTCTGCAGCCGCTGGAAAATGTTTTCGGTGTGATCCAGCGCGACTGCGTTGACCGCCAGAATGTAATCACCGACCCTGGCCTCGTTGCCGGGCACCGCCAGCGGACCCCGCAGGAACGGGTTCCATTGTTCGCCAGAGTAGATGCGGGTGATGCGATAGTGGCCATCTTCGATTGCCAGGTTGGCACCCAGCAGACCGACATCGACAGCGTTCTCCTGGTGCACATCACCGCCACCGGCGCGGTTGTGACCGGCCTCCAGCTCACCGATCATCTCCACCAGCAGTGTGTTCAGATCCTCGCGCCGCCCCACATGCTGCACCAGCGGCTGATACTTGGCATACACCGCATTCCAGTCCAGACCATGCAGGTTGCCGGCGTAGAAATACTCCTGTTCCATGCGCCAGGCTTCAGCGAAAATCTGCGCCCACTCCTGGCGCGGATCGATGAACATGCGCAGCGCGGACAGATCCAGCGGCTGCAGATCCAGTTTCTTGTCGATCTTGCCGGCCGACAGTTTGCCGCCGGGCTGCTGCAGCAGGATCTGCCTGCCATCCGCGCTGATGCGAAAGCCGCTGACATTGCGCATGGCGATGTCGCTGTCGAGTTCATCGAAATCAAACCGCCGCAACAGACCGCCTTCGGGTTCGGCATCCGGCGGCGGCACACTGGCACCGGGCTGCTCGTCTTCGATGTAGAACAGCATGCCGTTCTGGGCCACCTGCAGTGAGCGATAGTTGCCCTCCGCCACCGGCAGCCCGACCATGCGCTGGCTCAAGCCGGCGAAGTCTATGCGCACCGGCTTCGGCTTGTCTTTCTTCGACTTGTCCTGGCCATCATTCTGCTTGTCTGCATCCTTATCGTCTGCAGCGTCCGCGGCTTCGTCACCCGGCTTTGGGGTCAGCGGCGAGTTGCCGTCAGCAGCCAGCACCAGCGCATACAGTCCGGCCCGATACGGCCGCTCCTGACTGGTCATGTTAAGGCCGAACTGGATCGGCCCGGAGTTGGTGGATGCGGCAAAGTACAGGTATTCGCCGTCGGCACTGAACGCCGGTGCGGCGACATCGGCCTGACCATCGGTGACGATGCGACTGCTGGCGTCGTTGAAATCATGCAGCACCAGGTCGCTGTGCAGATTCGGCTGCTCCAGCGTGTGCGCCAGCCAGCGGCCATCCGGCGAGATGGCGATCTCGAAGCCGGCGCGGCGGGCGTTGGTGGCGATTTCGGTGCGCTCACCGGACTTGACATCAATGCTGTACAGGCGCAGGTGATTGTCGCGGTAAATGATCAGGCCGCGCGGTTGGTTCCAGGCCATCAGCTCGTAGAAATGCGGGCCCAGCTTGAGCGTGCGGGCGATGGCAGCGCCCTGCTGATCGGCAATTGCCAGCTGCTGACCATCCAGGCCATCGATGATCCATGCCACCTGATCTCCGGCCGGTGACCACAGCCCGGTGTATTCACGGCTGCCGTCGGTGTTGCTGAGGTTGCGCAGCGAGCCGTCCTCTACCGGCACCGTGAACACCTCACCGCGGGCGGTGACGATTGCGCGCTTGCCGGTCGGGGAAATGTCGATGTTCTGGATGTTGCCGGCTACCGACTTCCAGCCCGGGCGCAGCTGCGGCAGATCGGGCGCAATGTCGATCGCCAGCGCCTGGCTGTTGCCGGTGGCGAGATCCAGCATGGTCAGACGGCCACCGGCTTCATACACGATGCTGTCACCATGCCCGGCGGCGGCGCGGATGTCCCAGTCTCCGGCGCGGCCATCGTGGCGGGTCAGTGCCGTGATCGCAGCGCTGGCCGGGTCATAGCGATACAGGTTGAAGGTCTTGCTGGCATCTCGATCGGAGAGGAAATACAGCTGATCACCCAGCCAGAAGGTGTTGAAATCGTTGACCCGTTCACCGGGCACTGCGCTCACCTCGTCGGTGTGCAGATTCATGATGCGGATCGACGGGATGGTACCGCCGCGATAGCCCTGCCAGCCGGCGGTGCCACCGAACAGGCCGTTGTAACCGGAGCCATGATCGATGTATGCCAGCAGGTTGCCGCTGGCGTCATAGCTGCCGCGATAAAATCTGGCCGCCATCTGTTTTTGCGGCAGACCACCAGCGAGGCTGACATGGTAGAGTTGGCCGGAACGGCCATGGTCGGTTTCGCGCGCCGACACCAGTGCCACCGCACGGCCATCGCGCTGCCAGTCCACCGGAATGTCCTCACCCGGATGCCAGGTCAGCCGCTGCGGCTGCCCGCCGGCGGCGGCAACCACATACACATCCACATTGTCCTCGTAGGCGGCGGCAAAGGCGATCTGCGTGCCATCCGGCGAAAACATCGGCGTGTTCTCCTCGGCGGCGGCCGTGGTCAGCCGCCGTGGCTGGCTGCCATCGCGATTGGCAACCCAGATGTCACCGGCGTAGACAAACGCCAGTTGCTCGGCCGACAGCGCCGGCTGGCGCAGCAACAGGGTTTCCGAACTGGCCTGACCAGACACTGCAGTCAACAGGAGGATGCTGGCCGTACGCAGAAAATTCATAACAGTCACCGAAGAACGCAATGAGTATCCAATGGATACTAGTTTATCAACCGACCACAGGTATAGGCCAAAAGACACAGCGCTATGCTGGTACGTCAGATGCCCCGGAAGCCTGTTGGCTTTAGCGCAGCAGCTCCGTGCAAAGGATCCTAGACCATCCCCATCTCAGCCATCGACACCGGCTCGCCGTCGCCAACAATGAAATGATCCAGCAGACGGATGTCCACCAGCGCCAGCGCATCGCGCAGTCTGGTGGTGATGGCGCGATCGGCAGCGCTGGGCTCGGACACTCCGGAGGGATGGTTGTGGGCAATGATCAGTGCCGCAGCCCGGCACGACAGCGCCTTTTCCACCACCACGCGGGGGTACACAGCGGCACCGTCGATGGTGCCATGAAACAGCACCTGCCACTGGATCAGACGATGACGATTGTCCAGAAACATGCAGCCGAACTGCTCGTGCACCTGATCGCGCAGCTGGCTGGTGAGAAACCGGCGTGTGTGCTGCGGGCTGGTGATGGCGTCGCCACGGCTCAGGCTTTCGCTGAGATGGCGCCGGCTCATCTCCAGCACAGCCTGCAGTTGCGCGTACTTGGCCGGGCCCAGTCCCTTGTGCGTGCAGAACTGCTGCAGATCAGCCGCCAGCAACTCGCGCAGACTGCCGAATTCGTTGAGCAACTGGCGCGCCAGATCCACCGCCGAACAGCCACTGAGCCCGGTGCGCAGAAAAATCGCCAGCAGCTCGGCATCGCTGAGCTGTGCAGCACCGTGGCGCAGCAGCTTTTCGCGCGGCCGCTCGCCGGCTGGCCAGTGTTTGATGGACATGATCTGGTTGCTCCTTGCAGCTTGCGTGTACAATTCATGCAAGCATAATCAACGCGCTACAGCGCAGCTGTAGGAAATGTCCGCAGCCAGCTGTCAGCCATTCACCTGACTTGACACCATGAACAACCCCGGCCAAACCAGGCAACACGGCGAACCCAAACTGCTGCTGGGCATCAGTGCCGGCATCGCCGCCTACAAAAGTGCCGAACTGACCCGCCTGCTGGTCACCGCCGATGTGGCCGTGCAGGTGGTGATGACGCGCTCGGCGCAGCAGTTCATTACCCCGCTCACGCTGCAGGCCCTGTCCGGGCGTGAGGTGCGCAGCGAGTTGTTCGATCCGGCTGCAGAAGCCGCCATGGGGCACATCGAACTGGCGCGCTGGGCCGATCTGATCGTCATCGCACCGGCCAGCGCCGACCTCATGGCAAGGCTGGCGCATGGCATGGCCGATGATCTGCTCAGCACCCTGTGCCTGGCCAGCACCGCGCCGTTGTGGCTGGCACCGGCGATGAATCAGCAGATGTGGCAGCATGCGGCGACCCAGGCCAATGTTGCCACGCTGCAGCAACGTCAGGTGCGCATGCTGGGGCCGGACAGCGGTGATCAGGCCTGTGGAGAAACCGGTCCCGGACGCATGCAGCAGCCGGCTGACATCGCCAGCGCGATACTGGCCCATTTCGGCGCAGCATCTGATGCAACCAACGGCTGGCCGGGAGAGCGGCAATGACTGAGCTGCCGCTGTCCGGGCGCAAGGTGCTGGTCACCGCCGGGCCCACTTACGAAGACATTGATCCGGTGCGCTATCTGGCCAACCGCAGTTCCGGCAAGATGGGCTTTGCCATTGCTGATGCGGCGGCGGCAGCCGGTGCCGAAGTGCAGCTGGTGGCCGGCCCGACAAACTGCCAGCAACAGCACGCCGGCATTGTCCGCAGCGATGTGCGCAGCGCACTGCAAATGCTCGACGCGGTGCTGGAGAAGCTGCAAGGTGTGGACGTGTTCATTGCCTGCGCCGCCGTTGCCGACTACCGCCCGGCCAGGCTGGCCAGCGAAAAAATCAAGAAATCCGGCACCCGCATGCAGCTGGAGCTGGTGCGCAACCCGGACATCCTCGCCACCGTTGCCGCCCTGCCACAGCCCCCGATGACCGTGGGTTTCGCGGCCGAAACCTGTCAGGTCGAAGCGCACGCCCGGCGCAAGCTGCAACAGAAAAACATCCACCTGATTGCCGCCAACTGCGTCGCCGGTGGCCAGGGTTTCGATCGTTGCGACAACCGCCTGCTGCTGCTGTACGCCGATGGCCGGCAGCAGGATCTGGGCCTGCAATCCAAATCCGCACTGGCAGACGAACTGATCCAGGTGATCGCCACCGAACTGCGGGCCGGATTGCTCGCCACCGCCACCCCTTGAGCCTGACCCGGACACCATGAGCGAAACCCGAACCAAGCTGCAAGTCCGCATCCTCGATCCCCGCCTGGGCGATGAGTTTGAACTGCCGCACCACGCCACGCCAGGCTCGGCCGGCATGGATCTGCGCGCCATGCTGGATGCGCCATTGACACTGCCGCCGGGCGCTGCCGAGCTGATCCCCACCGGCCTCGCCATACACATTGCCGACCCCGGTCTCGCCGGCCTGCTGTTGCCGCGTTCCGGGCTTGGCCACAAGCACGGCATCGTGCTGGGCAACCTGGTCGGTCTGATCGACAGCGATTATCAGGGGCCGCTGATGATCTCATGCTGGAATCGCAGTGCCCACAGTCACATCATCGAGGTGGGTGAGCGGCTGGCACAACTGCTGCTGGTTCCGGTGGTGCATGCCGACTGGGAGGTGGTGGACGAGTTTGACCGCTCCGATCGCGGCACTGGCGGTTTTGGCCACTCCGGTCAGCACTAGCACGTCAACAGTCATTTCCCGAGTCAATCATGCAGCAGCCCATTGATCCCAACATCTTTCGTGCCTACGACATCCGCGGCATTGTCGATGTCTCCCTGACCGAGGCCACCGTCGAGCAGATCGGCATGGCCGTGGCCCAGCAATCATTGCAGGCCGGTGTTGCCACTGTGGCGCTGGGCCGTGATGGCCGTCTGTCCGGCCCGCGCCTGATGGCAGCACTGGAGCGCGGCATCCGCGCCGCCGGTGCCGAAGTCATCGATGTGGGCATGGTGCCAACGCCACTGCTGTACTTCACCGCCCAGCGCTATGCCGGTGGCAGCGGCATCATGCTCACCGGCTCGCACAATCCGCCGGAGTACAACGGCTGCAAGATCATGGTCGCCGGCAACACGCTGGCTGGCGACGAAATCACCGCACTGCATGCGCAGATCAGCGCCGGCATGGCCGTGGCCGACCAGCCTGGCAACAGCCAGCGGCAGGAAGTCATCGACGACTATCTGGCCGAAGTCGAGCGACTCAACACACTGCAGCGGCCGCTGCGCGTGGTGGTCGATTACGGCAATGGCGCGGCCGGCGCGGTGGGGCCGGCTTTGCTGCAGCGTCTGGGTGTGGATGCGATCAATCTGTATGCCGAAGTCGATGGCCATTTCCCCAACCACCACCCCGATCCCAGCAAACCGGAAAACCTGGCCGAGTTGTGTGCTGTCATGCTGCGCGAAAACGCGCCGCTGGGGCTGGCGTTTGACGGCGATGGAGACCGTCTCGGTGTGATCGCCGCCCGCCACGGCCAGACCGAAATCATCTGGGCCGACCGCATCATGCAACTGCTGGCCGAAGATGTGCTGCAGCAGCAACCCGGCAGCAACATCGTGTTCGACGTCAAATGCAGCGGCCGGCTGGCCCAGCGCATTGCTGAACTGGGCGGCCATCCGATCATGTCACGCACCGGTCACTCGCTGATCAAACGTGCCATGCGCGAACACCACGCGCCACTGGCTGGCGAGATGAGTGGCCACTTCTTTTTTGGCAAGCCCTGGTATGGCTTTGATGATGCGCTGTTTGCCGCCGCCAGGCTGCTGTGCATCCTCAGCCGGGTCGATGATCCGGCTGCGCTGCTGCACGCCATCCCCACCGGCATCAGCACCCCGGAGCTGAACATCGCCACCGCCGAGGGAGAAAACCACGCCATTATCGAGCTGCTGCAGCAGCATGCCGAGTTTCCCGAGGCGACGCTGAACACCATCGACGGCGTGCGCGCCGATTACGCCAATGGCTGGGGACTGATTCGCGCGTCCAACACCACCCCCGTGCTGGTGCTACGGTTTGAGGCCGATACCGAGGCGGCGCTGGCACGCATCCAGCAACAGTTTCGTCAGCAGCTGCGTCGGCATGCACCGCAATTGCAGCTCACTTTCTGAACGCAGCAATCATAATCTGATCGCCGACGATGGTGCCTGCGCACAGACCTTTGCCGGCATTTTCAGCGCGATCCAGCTGACCAGCGCATAGCGGGTGCCTGTTGCCACTGGCAGGGCAGTATGCATGTAACGATGATCCGATGGAAAAAACACCAGCATCCCGGCTTCCGGCTGTAGCGTGTAATGGAAATTGTCGAAGCGCAGTGCGCCGCCACTGTAGCCCTCATTGAGGTAAAGCAACATGCTCACATCGCGATCCAGGGTCTTGCTCCAGGTGCCTGTTTGCGGATCCATATGCTGGCTGTCTGCATGCATGTGGTAATAACCACCCGGGGTATATTTCAGCACATGTGGCTTTTCAAACCAGGCCGCCTTGTCTGCAAACTCCGGCTCGATAAAGCGATGCACAACCTGCTGCACAAGCCGATTCAGTTCCGTCTGGTGAGCATTCATATCGACCCGTTCGGTGACCCGTCGCGGATCAGACATGTATACCGTTTTGGCTGCGGTCGAGCGCTCGGGATCCACCACCTTGAGCCAGGTTGAAGTGCTTTTTTCAGCGCTGGCGACAAATTGTTTGCAAGCTTCGGCTGACAAAAAGTCGCGGATCACATGCACACCATGCGGCGGTTTGCGGTCATCGGCAAAACTGCCACAGCAGTGCTTGAAACGCAGACCACTGCCGCAGAAACACGGCTCACGTCTGTCTGGCTGGAAAGGCTTTTCTTGCATCAGTCAATCAGTTTGACTTGTTACTCAAACGATTATGGTAACAAAGCTGCGGGTCTGCTTCATCCGCAACAATGACCGCGAATCATCTATCATGGCATCTGTCACCGGCAGCATCCACAGAGGTACACCATGCCCATCAGCCCAGGTCGCAGCAGGACACACTGCAGCAACACCATCCACAGCATGATCATACTGCTGGCGATGGCATTGTTCAGCCCCATCAACAGTTTCGGAGAGCAGCCCATGGCAAGCAGCAACAGCTACCAGGATCTGGTGCAGACCTTCGGTGCATGGCGCGAATTCGAACAACCGCCGCTGCGGGACGGCGCACCGGATTACACCGCACAGCGCATGCAGCAATTGCGAGCCGGCATCGCCGACTTCCGCCAGCAGCTGGCCGCTTTTGACATCGATGACTGGCCGGTGGAACAGCAGATCGACTGGCATCTGTTGCGCGCCGAAATCAACGGACTGGACTTTCATGTGCGCGTACTGCAGCCCTGGGCGCGCGATCCGGCCTATTATCAGACAGTCTGGACCTACCAGAGTGATACCCCGGCCCATGAAGGCCCCACTCATCACGCTCTGCTGGAACTGTGGACCTACGAGTTTCCGCTCAGCACTGCTGCACAGCAGCGGCTGATCAGTGAGCTGAACGTCATTGCGCCGCTGCTGCAGCAGGCACGCGGCAATCTCACCGGCAACGCCCGTGACCTGTGGCTCAGCGGCACCTACAACATGCGCCAGCAACTCACCGACCTGAACAGTCTGGCGCAGCAAACCAGCGTCACCGACAACCCGGCATTGCAGCAGGCGGTAAAGACTGCCATCACTGCCACCGGCGAATTCATCACCTGGCTGGAACAGCAGGCCAGCAGCAAGACCGGTCCGTCCGGCGTCGGCATCGACGACTACAGCTGGCATCTGCAACAGGTCTGGTATGTGCCCATGGACTGGGCCGATGAACAACGCCTGCTGCAGCGGGAACTGCACCGTGCCTGGTCGGCGCTGAAGCTGGAAGAACACCGCAACCGCAGGCTGCCCGAACAGCAGGCCGCAGACTCGCCAGAAAGCTATGCCGCCCTGGCCGATGCCTCGGCCACACGGCTGATGCAGTTTCTTGATCAGCAGGACATCCTCGAGGTCGAAGCATGGATGGAACCGGCGCTGCGCGAGCATCTGGGCGAATACATCCCGCCGCACCAGCGCAACTTCTTCACCATCGGCGCGCACCTGGATCCAACCCCGCTGTACACCCACTTCTACCACTGGTTCGATCTGGCGCGCATGCGCGAGCAGCCGCACACCAGCGTGCTGCGCCAGCAACCGCTGCTGTTCAACATTTTCACCTCACGCGCGGAGGGCATGGCCACTGCCTTCGAAGAGCTGACCATGCACGCCGGTCTGCATGACGCCCACCCACGCACACGCGAGATTGTCTGGATCCTGCTGGCCCAGCGCGCTGCCCGCGGCCTGGGCTCACTGCAGGCGCACGCCAATGAGAAAACCATGACCGAGGCGGCCGAATTCCACGCCCGCTGGACACCCAGACAGTGGATGAACCGCGATCTGGAACAGGTCAACGCCGGCAACCCGGCCGGTGAGGAAGCCGGCGGCTACATCGATCACCTGAATCTGCTGGCCTTCGAGCAGCAGCTCTACCTGCGTCAGCCCGGCTACGGCAGCAGCTATGTCACCGGCAAATACCAGCTGGATCAGCTGCTCAGCGTCTATGCACGCCAGAAGCTGGAACGTGGCGAGACCTTTGAGTTGTCCGAATTCTTCCGCGAATTCAACGACGCCGGCATGATCCCGATGTCATTGATCCACTGGCTCATGACCGGTGATCGCAGCGGTGTGGATGTCATCATGGCGGCAGCCGAAGAATGAGCCACAGCAGCGCCGGCTCTTGTGCCGACGCCCTGCAGAACCCATTTTCTGCTGCACTGACCGGCCTGTTTGCCGTCACCATCAAAACTGGAGATTGACTGATGTTGCGACTGCTGTTGTTTTTCGGAACCAATATCGCGGTGCTGCTGGTCATCAGCATCGTTTTCCGTGTGCTCGGACTGGAGGAAATGCTGACGCAAAGCGGCAGCGGGATCAATCTGGGTGCCCTGCTGATCTTTTCTGCTGCCTTCGGCATGATCGGCTCATTCATCTCGCTGGCCATGTCAAAGTGGATTGCACTGCGCAGCACCGGTGCCAGGGTGATCAAGGAACCGGCCAACGACACCGAACGCTGGCTGCTGCAGACGGTCAAGCGCCAGGCCCAGGCGGCCGGCATCGGCATGCCCGATGTGGCCATCTACCAGGCCCCGGAAATGAATGCATTTGCCACCGGCATGAAGCGCAACAGTGCGCTGGTGGCGGTGAGTACCGGACTGTTGCAGGGCATGCGCAGCAACGAGGTCGAGGCGGTGCTGGCGCACGAAGTCAGTCACGTGGCCAACGGCGACATGGTGACCATGGCCTTGCTGCAGGGGGTATTGAACACCTTTGTGATTTTCTTCTCGCGCGTGGTCGGCATGCTGGTCGACCGGCTCATCTTCCGCAATGAGCGCGGCTACGGAATCGGCTTCTGGATCAGCTCCATCGTCGCCCAGGTGGTGTTTGGCATCCTCGCCAGCATCATTGCCATGTGGTTCTCCAGATACCGTGAGTTCCGCGCCGATGCCGGAGCGGCCAGGCTGAACGGTCGCGAATCGATGATCTCGGCGCTCTCCACGCTGGGCCGGACTTATGGGCAGAGTTCGTTGCCGGAATCGGTTGAGGCGTTCGGCATCAGCGGCCGCGTCGGTGCCGGCATGAAAAAACTGTTCATGAGCCACCCGCCGATCGAGGAGCGCATCCAGGCTTTGCGCCAGGGCTGAGCGTCGGCCCCAGCCGACTGCTTGCTGATTTCAGGCAAATCGCTCGCGATCGTGCGGGCGGGCCAGGTCCAGCGCCGGACCCACCGGCACCACTCCGGTGGGGTTGATGGTCTTGTGACTGCGGTAGTAGTGATCCTTGCACGACACCAGATCCACCGTCTCCGGCACGCCCGGATGCTGGTACAACTCGCGCAGATAATTCGACAGGTTGGGATAGTCATCAATGCGACGGATGTTGCACTTGAAATGACCGACGTAGACCGCGTCAAAGCGCACCAGGGTGACAAACAGGCGCCAATCGGCCTCGGTGATCTGCGCGCCGACCAGATAGCGTTGCTGTCCCAGCCGCTGTTCCAGCATGTCCAGCGTTTCAAACAACGGCAGTACGGCCTCCTCGTAGGCTTCCTGACTGGTGGCGAAACCGGCTTTGTAGACTCCATTGTTGACGCGGTGATAAACGATCTCGTTGATTTCGTCAATTTCAGCGCGCAGTGCCTCAGGGTAGTAATCGCCGGGCGCGGCACCTGCCTCGTCGAACGCCGAGTTGAACATGCGCATGATTTCTGACGATTCATTGCTGACGATGGTGTTGCGCTGGCGATCCCACAACACCGGCACCACCACGCGACCGCTGTAATCGGATCTGGCAGCAGTGTAAACCTGATGCATGTAATCGGCGTGGTGGATGATGTCCTCGACCACGCCGCGTCCCGGCGCGAAACTCCAGCCCTGTTCGCCCATGTAACTGTTGACGATGGAAACGCTGACCATGTTGATGAGTTTCTTCAAGCGGCGCATGATCATCACCCGGTGACACCAAGGGCAGGCCAGTGCCACATAAAGATGATAACGACCCGGCTCGGCCTTGAAACCGCCTTCGCCTGATGGCCCGGGGCTGCCATCGGCGGTCACCCAGTTGCGAAACGCGCTGTCCTGTCGCTTGAATCGACCGCCGGTCTTGTCCGTGTCATACCACTTGTCGTGCCACACCCCGTCAACCAGTAAACCCATCGCAATAACTCCTGTCATCATGAAACAATGCAACAGGGCATGATAACACTGCCGTGCTCAGGACTCGATGGATGAGCACGCCGTGATCAGCACAGAGACACTGGTCATGTCCTGCGCAGCTGCGCATCACAAGCATGCGTTCAGCCAGATATTTGACTTACAGTTACTTATGATATGCTGGCAGCACCATGAAACAGATCACAAACAGGGCACAACAGACATGAAACAAACCATCTTACTGGCATTGGTGTTCGCGGGCATGACCGGAACTGCTGCACAGGCACAAATACACGATCTGGGAACCAACCCAGAGATGCCCACAGCCAATCAGCCGACTGAATTTGTCGCAACCTTTTCCGGCTGTCCAAACCAGCCGGTGAACAACATCGATGGTATGCCCTATGATTTGCGTGTAAATGGTTTTGAGATTGATTTATTTTTCGTCATAGCTACCGGGCAGGTCTGCGGCGTTCCACCGGAAGGACCGACCATAGCCTTCAATCTGGGTACACTGCCACAAGGTGATTACATTCTGCGTGCTGCCAGCATATTTGACGTAGAACCATTCCCTGATGACATGACTGGGCTTGACCCGCAGATATTCGAATTCAGCGTGGGCGCACCGACGCCGCAACCGGTTCCAGCACTGAATTCGATTGCAGCGCTGGTACTGGCCTTGCTGATGATGAGCGGCGTGCTGCTGTGGCGAAACCATTCTGTAAGAGGCACCACCAAGGGCATCAACAATCTGCAACCATGACGCCTGGGACATCATCATCAGACCCGCCACGGCAGCATTGGGGTAAAAAAAATCCCGACCATTGCTGGTCGGGATTGCCGATCACTGATTTATGTCAGCAAAAACGATTAAATTGCATCAACTGTTCAGTGTGACGATGGTGTCAGCCTGCAACTCCTGATTTTCAAACAGGCCGGTATCAATGTCCCCGGTGACACTGACCAAATCACCTTCCTCAATCTGTTGATAGCCTTCATCATCCAGCGGATCGTAGATCATGGATGTCACATCGACAGTGATCTCTCTCGATCCTGAATTGATGGTAAATTCGTTGACCGCAGGGGCAACACTGGTAACCGTGCCACGCAGCTGGGTTTCAGCTGGCACCACAGGCGTGGTGATAACATAATTGTCCACCCAGTCTTCTTCATCAGCAGTGCTGGCATAAAAGGTCGTGCCAAGCTTCTCGACATGAACACTGCTGGCTTCAATCTTCGTGGCTTCCATAAAGTCATCATCAATCAGGCCACTGACTCTGACTTTGTCACCGTCAATCAGCGCATAGGCATCAGCATCCCTGTCGCCATCATCCATCTCTACCGTGACACTGCCCTGACCGTAATCCAGCTCAAACCGATCGGCCATCACATTGGCCACGGTGCCACTGATGCTGATCCAGCTGTCATCCGGCATCATATATGGTGAGCTGGTGTCAGACGAGCTATTGTCCGACTTGTGTGAATCAGCGACTGCAGCCAGCGGCAGGCTCAATGCAGCTGCGATGGCTACGGTCAATGATTTCTTCATCAGTGATGTTTGCTTGAATAATTTCATGCAAATACCTCCTGTTTATTGAATTGCTCACAGTCAGCACTAGATCGCAAGCACTGACCGACTCACAGGTTTATCTGGAGATATAAATAGATATTTCAACACTTTGCAATGTTTTCATTGCTGGCATGAATTGTTTCACGCAGCGCCAGGCCGCATGGCAATGGGCCATGTAACGACTTTAAAATCAATGTTTCACGGCGCCATGATCCTTGTTTACACACTGATTTGACCTGGTTTATTCCGCCACCAATACAACCCTGCCTAACTCACCCACGAGACCAGAGGATGTGCTCATTCTTCCGACATCGTCAGCCGGAAACGCAGCAGTGGTGCCATGCGCGCCCGATGGAGAGACAGTTCACCGCCAGCGATGCTGTAGTTGTCGACTTGCTGCAGGGCAGCGGTAAACTGCCTCGGTGTTTCCATGTCCGGACAGGCCATCATCGTTGCCGCCAGATTGTCGCCGATGTGCAACCGGTGCATCCTGCCAAGACGGTAATGGCCCATCAGGCGGTTGCAGCCGTCACTGCCACTCAGCCGTCCGGTGGCACCATCAAAGCGCAGCGTGGGCGGTCGCTCGGAGGCCACCGGCTTGCCCAAAAGTTCAATCAGCACCCATTCGCGATCCTGCAGATCGGGATCGCCCGGCATCATGGTCAGGCGGTAGTTTGCTGCCAGATCATCGGTGATCACATCACCGTTCTGATCCAGATGCAGCAGCACATTCTCACCAACCCGGTAGCGCTGTTGTGGCTTGCCAGCCACCATCAGGGTGATGATGCCACCGGTTTCATCCCACTCGAATTCACCCTGATCATGCTGTGGCCTTTCGTCTCTGTCCTGATACATCACGCTGCGCCAGAAAGTACCGTCTTCCAGCAAGGTGATGCTGATGTCGATGCCGGGGCAGTCTGCACAGGGCAGGGTGCCGGTGTAGACACCGGGCCAGTCCAGGCTGTTGCGGCTGTTGTGGGCCGGGTCCGGGTTTTGCAGCCCATTAACCGGTGAGGTCATTTCAGGTGCTTCGCCGGTGACCGAACATGCAGCCAATACCAGCAGCAACCAGCCTGTGAAATGCCGTTTTCTGATCATGGTGAAACTCCTGTGTGAGCATCGATGCGGGAGTTGGCATGTATAACATCGCAATATAGGCCTATGTGAGTGACGCCCCCACCCCAACCCTCCCCCGCTCGCAGGGTAGGGAGCGTCCGAGGCCTTGTTCAAGACGAGATCATCACCGCACCACCATGGTAACGCGATAGTCTCGCTGTTCGCTAGTGAGCAGTCTCTTCCCCCTTTCACGAGGGCAGAATAGGATGGGGGAAAGCGTAGCCCGGCATATACTCAACTCGCAAATTCTGCACACATTCTTGACCATTGCAACACAGCGACTTTGGCTGCCAGACGCAATAGACTACGAGTTCAACGCTGCCTGTGAGCAGTCCCTTGCCCTCTCACGAGGGAAGAATAGGATGGGGGAAAGCGTAGCCCGGCATATACTCAACTCGCAAATTCTGCACACATTCTTGACCATTGCAACACGGCGACTTTGGCTGCCAGACGCAATAGACTACGAGTTCAACGCTGCCTGTGAGCAGTCCCTTCCCCCGTTCGCGGGGGAAGGTTAGGATGGGGGCGCTGAAGTCCTACAGGATTGTATGTGCTAGTGAATGGCTTTGTCCTCATAGACAGCGGAATCGGACATGCATTATATATACCTCTGGCATATGCAGCGTACAATGCCGTCGTGGAAACGAAATTGTTTAAAAACAACCGGACGCAAGCGGTCAGGCTGCCGAAAGCCGTCGCCTTTCCGGACTCTGTAGACAAGGTAGACATCATAGCCATACGCCAATCCAGGCTGATCAGTCCTGCCGATGCATGCTGGGACGAGTGGTTTGAAGCTCCTCCGGCAAGTGCCGACTTCATGACTGATCGGGATCAAGACATCGAGCAGCAACGCGAAAGCCTCTGAATCGGACTCTGCATGCTCAAATACCTGCTCGATACCAACATCGCCATCTACACCATCAAGCACAAACCCGTCAGCGTGCACGCGCAGTTCAGGCGCAACCATGGTCGCATGGCGATATCAACCATTACCGTGATGGAGCTGGTCTATGGCGCCGAGCACTCCACCCATGTAGAGCGCAATCTTGCAGTCATCGAAGGGTTCACCGCCAGACTGGTGGTGCTCGATTATGATCACGCTGCGGCCTGGCACAGTGGGCAGATCAGGGCCGAGCTGCGCCGCAACGGCCAGCCCAAAGGGCCGTACGATCAGATGCTGGCCGGGCACGCGCGGTCACGTGGTCTGACGCTGGTGACCAACAACACGGGAGAGTTTCAGCACGTGCCGGGACTGCTGCTGGAGAACTGGGTCTGAGTTTCTGTCTCATGCCCCGTCGCTGCTAAACCAATGCTTAAACAGGCGCTCTGCTGCCTGCATACCCGGCCCGGTCAGCTGTACCGATTTCGCCTTGCTCGCCGGATTACTGATGTAACCGTTTCCATGCAGTCTCTGCATGGCATCCCAATCGAACGACTTCCACACCCTGCAACCATCATGCAGGTTCAACCACAAGAGTGCCAATACCACCTGATCTATCTTCTCTTCATCAATGTTCATTCAAACTCTCCTCCGGCAGCAAGGTCAATGAATGTGTCTCCGCACCGGGCACAAACGACGTCGGTACGCCATCCAGCCAGTCCTGATGCATGCTGCGGTAGAACGGCGACAAGGGATGACCGCTCTGACCGCCGGGCATGCTCAGATAACTGTCTGCCTCCATTCCCGGGGCTATGGCCATGCGCTGTGACTGGCCAAAGTCGCTGGTGTGCACCCTTGGCATGTTTTCGTCTCCAGCCATCGCAGTGGCTGGCATGTTGAGCAGTCTGCCCAGCGGCCCCAGTGCCGAGGCCAGCGGATGGCGCATATCCAATCGATTGTATTCGCCCCAGGTGTGCTCGGCCAGTGTGGGGGTTTCGCTGTCTGCCGAGGACAGCAGAGCATCCACCTGCGCCAGCAGGAAACTGTCCCAGTCGGCATACGCCGCATCCAGCAGATGCTGTGGCCGCTGCTGCAAAATCTGCCACACCGGTGCTTCGGCCTGGCGCGTGCCGCTGAAGTTGTCCGGCAGCGCGTCGCAGGCACGGGTCAGGCTTTGCATGATGGCGGTGATGACGCGCAGACGATATTCACGCAGCCATCGATAACCCGCAGATGCAGCAGCGGCATGACTGGCATCGTTGGCCAGCAACTCCGCCAGTTCGTCATATTTTCCGGTATTCTGTGCGCGCAGCAGGGGCAGCAGCAGATCGCGCCAGTGTTGCAGGAACAGCGCTTCGTGATCGAGCTGTATGGCATGCATGGCTTGGGCCGTCACCTTTTGGGGCAACTGCTGCAGACGCTGCTCAATCTGTTTCGCGCGGGCACCCAAGGCGGGATGACCATAGCCGATCTGTTCCAGCACGACGCCATTGGCCTGGCGCTGGTTGGCGGTGAACAGCACGCCATTGTCGGGATTGATCAGACGCGGATAGTCTGTTGCCGGCAGCCAGCCGGGCCAACCCACGCTGGCCGTGCGCCAGTCCAGCGGCGTGCGCGAGCGGCGGCTATCCTCACGCTGCGGCATGCGTCCCATGATGGTCCAGCCGATGTTGCCGGCGTCATCGGCGACCAGCAGATTCTGCGCAGGTATGCTCATCAGCGGTGCCAGCGCCAGCGCCTGACTGACACTGGTTGCGGTTTCCAGCGGCAGCATGCCCGGCGGTGTGAACCACTTGCTGCTGTGCACAATCCAGCGCCAGGCCAGCGGCTGGCCGGCATGATCGCTGCCGATTACCGGACCCCAGCGCGAATGTCTGACCTCGATGCTTACCGGCTCGGCACCGGCCACCCGAATGGTTTCCTGCTCAAACTGCAGGCGTTGCAGCCCGGCAGGCACACGATACCAGTCGGGCTTCCCGGCAAGCGGCTGCAGCGGGATCAGATCCAGCCAGTCACCGTAACTGTTGGTAAAGCCCCAGGCAATGTGGCCATTGCTGCCGGCAACAATGAACGGCATACCCGGCAGGCTGACGCCGCCCACGCTAACCCGTTCCTCGTCATTGCCATAGTCCAGATGCAGCAGATACCAGATGTGCGGCATGTCCAGGCCCAGGTGCATGTCGTTGGCCAGCCAGGCAGAACCCTGATCACTGCGTGCCCCGCTAACCGCCCAGCTGTTGCTGCCTGGCAACGTCTCGGTGTGCAGCAATGCCGTGGAGTCACTTTGTGCGAGCGGCGGCATGTCGCGAATGTTCAGCGCCGCGGCATCGGGCAGTGCAGCAAGAGGCCAGGGTTCGCCACGCAACGGCGCGTCCCACGGGGTGCCGACCGGGGCGAGAAAATCGAACACCGCCGGCGCATAACACTGTTGCAATGCGCCCAGATCAAGCTCATGGCGGGCATCACTGAGCTGCAGCTGAAAATACATGCCAGCCAGCACCAGCGCGCTGTCGGCCATCGCCCAGGGCTGCGGTGTCTGCCGCAGCAGCTGATACTCGAACGGCTTGCCATCCAGCTGCGCCAGGCCGGCATTGACGCCATCAACATAGGCCTGCAGTAACGTCTGATAGTTTACCGGCAGATTCTGCAGCGCACGCTCGGCACGTCGCCGCATCTGATGCTGACGGCGCTCGCGGTCAAATTTCAGCGCGCGGCTGCCGAACAGTTCGGCCAGCTCACCGGCAGCAAAGCGTCTGGCCAGATCCATCTGAAAAAAACGATCCTGGGCGTGTACAAAGCCGCTGGCGTAGGCCGCATCACTGCGATCATCCGCCCGGATGGTGACGATGCCGCGAGCATCGCGCCGGATGCTCACTGGAGCGTTTACCGCAGCAACCACTTGGCCATCAAGCTGCGGCAGACTGCTGCGCAACAACAGCCACAACGACAACCCGGCGACAGCGGCGAGAGCCAGCAACAACAGAGAAAGTCTGGACAGCGCAGATTTGACAGTCATGACAGCTCTTCAACGGATAGTCGACGCTATGGTATCAAGTGCTGGCGGTAGTGTTGTATCTTCCATACGAGTCAGCAGTCTGAGTGATCGCCGTCAGGCGCTTCGCTTTTAGGACCGGCGTCTTGACAGGCTTCATCATAAAAAAGGCGGCCAGTGGCCGCCAATATCAAGGAGTGCTTGCAGATTAGCCCGTAGTCTTCCGTTCTTTCACGTCTGTGTCATTTCACTTTGAAGTGCAGACTAAGCCCGCTGCCGTGGGTTCCAGAGCGGTAGCCGATCCCGACCCGGCTGCCGTGACCGCGATAGCGTCCGTCATGGCCCTTGTCGTAGCCGCCACGACTGTAGCTGGCCAGCTGCCGCTGATAGCGCTGATAGTCGCGCTCGACATCGTGGACAACATGGCCAAGCTGATTCAGGGCATGGCTGTTGCCGTAGTAGCAGTCACGCAATGCGTAGTAGGTATGTCGCGCCTGCCTGTATGCACGCTGCACCTGATATTCCGAGCCACCGTGTTTCAACTGGTAGTACAGATCGTCGGCCGCCGTTTGCATCGCACGACCAGCCTGACGCACCTCCCGCGAATAGCTGTACTTGCGGGCATAGCGGCGAAACGAATCGGCTTCCTCACTGAGCCGGTAACTGCTGGCCAGCAACTGCTGGTGGCTGTACTGATAGCCATCATCGCCATAGCCATACTCAGACCCTGCCCAACTGCTGGTTGCAGGCAGCGCCGTGGCAAGCAGAATCGCGAATAGACTGACAAGTTTGCGTGTGTTCATGGCTTTGCTCCTGTGGTTGACGCAGGTGCAGATTAGCAAGGCGGGGTTGAACCGGTGGTGAACCGTTGTTGAACGTTAAATGAATGGGTTGGATAGCGTTTTTGGAGTTTGCCCAGTCTCACTGCTTACTTGCCTGACTGGGGTTGGACTGGCTTGGTCGGGGTTTACATATTCCAATGTCTAGCGGCTATAGTCTAAGTTAGGCGCGCCTGGAGTTTGGGTAGTGCAGCCAGACTGGCCGGTACGGGGTGCTATAAGCGTGGTCGATCTCAGAATTTTTTGAGACCACGATTGCCAGGCGGTGTATAGCTTTCACCATTCGGGTCGTGGGTGTCTTGAGCTACCCTCCTATGCATCGACCTCATCCATGTGTCGAGCCAGGTGATATCTATTCACGTTACACGACCTGACCCCATGGTCTTTACACATGGTCTTTACACGACCTGACCCCATGTTCTCATGTCAAGACTCTATTGGGGTTTTATTATTAATCCTTTTCAGGTATATTTGCAAGACCTGCCCAAAATGGAGGATTACGCTTTGGCAGCATCCATTATCCGGCTTCTGCCGATGAGCTTTCCGGAGCGACTGACCCAAACCCGCAAATCGCAAGGGCTGATCCAGCAAAGCCTGGCCGATGCATCTGGCTTGCATATCAATCAGATCCGACGCTACGAGGCAGGGACAGCACAACCAACCCTGGAAGGGCTGATCAAACTGGCCAAGGCGCTGCATGTCGGCCTCGATGAACTGGTGTTCGATCCCGACGAGCGCGGCCCGACCCAACCACGGCTACGGCTGCTGTTCGAGGCGATTGAGCGGCTCGACCAGAAGGAACAAGCCGTGATCCAGGAACTGCTCGAGGGCATGATCGTCAAGTATGAAGCCCGGCGCTGGACGGCGACCGGTTAAATGGCCGGGGAATTCCACTATCATTTCGAGTGGGACCCGGCCAAGGCGGCCACCAACCGCCGTAAGCACGGCGTCGGATTCGAGCTGGCCGCTACTGTGTTCAGAGACTCGCTGGCGCTTTCGCGCTTCAACGAAGACCATAGCGAAACTGAAGAACGCTGGGTCACATTGGGACAGGCTGACAACGGCAATCTACTGGTGGTGGTCCACACCTTCCAGGAACTGAACGAGCACAACGCCGTCGTGCGGATTATTTCGGCGCGTGCGGCAACTAAACACGAGCAACGCGACTACGAGAGCAAGCCATGAAACAGGATTACGACTTTTCCAACGCCGAACGCGGCAAATTCTACCGGCCTAATGCCACGCTGAACCTGCCCGTATACCTCGATGAGGACGTGCGCGATTACCTGGCCGGCAAGGCCAAAAGCAAAAATGTCGAGATCAACGACATTGTCAACGACCTGTTGCGCAAGGATATTGCCCTCATAGAAGTGATGAAGTGATACGGCTAATCGACGCCGTATATACCGCGCGGCCTGAAGAAAATGAATGGCCGATCACAGTCACAGTTGATCGATGCAGCAAATTCCTAAGCTTCGTCCTCCGACACAACCCCTCTTTGCTGTCTTTGCGCTCGTAGAGTTTGTCGATGTACAGGGTTTCTGTGCCTGAGCTGTCTTGCCGGTAGCGCTGCAGATCAGGGCCGTAGTTGAATGCCTGGGCGATGCTACCACGCTGGATGGTGGTCGGTAGGTTGTAGGCATCA
>Ga0180009_10001146_pt1 | contig 33043 bp, 29 predicted proteins | sample OS_PC_MetaG_FD_123537 | JGI IMG/M metagenome (GOLD analysis project Ga0180009, IMG submission 123537) | Groundwater microbial communities from the Aspo Hard Rock Laboratory (HRL) deep subsurface site, Sweden - OS_PC_MetaG | ecosystem: Environmental > Aquatic > Deep subsurface > Groundwater...
ATCATATCTATGAAAAATTTAATTCGTCCACTTCAGGACGAGTTTTCTTCTCTTTACCTTTCATGTTACAATGAGTGGTCGAATTCACCGGAATCACTGGACGAATTAATCGGAATAAGAAATGAGAAGCTCCGGGACTTCCAATCCCAGTTTCTTTCTCTTGCTCCGGGCAGCGAACCCTGGCAAAACCATTCTCCATGATCCCGCAGTCGAGGTATTTGCAAATGGTAGAGGCAATGATCTTTCTGAAATAACCATACTCATTCTCATACCGCTCCGGATAGATTTTTTAATATTCCTCAAAATGCTGGTAGGCGATTTTATATGTAATCAATGTACAGATCTTCAGCCTCGTCTATAACACGTTCATCCTAATGATCAATGCTGTGCCATTACTGTTTCTCAGCAGTTTCTCAAAACTGATCACACCAAAAGCTTCAAAATCATAAGAAAAGTCACTGGCGTTATTCCCTCTTATCCTAAGGGAGGAAAGGAAGATAGCTCCTCAACCACCAAATTCTACGATCCCAGTGAGCCTTGCCATTCCTTATTTCAATAGCGAATTCTCTTTTAAGAATATTGTAGTAATTGAGATCTAGATTTATTCTAGCCTTCTGGTAATCAGCCTGTTTTACAATGCTAGATTTCCAGAGATTTAATTTATTTCTCTTAAGGTCAATAACTCTTAATTCCAGTGCACTTGCAGATGAGACAAAAGCTAAAACTTGCTGATAATAAGCACGATCCTGGCTGCTGATATTCGGATTCGCCAAAGCTTGTTCCGCTTGCTGAAGCGAAATATTAGTGTTTTTTTGAGGCATTCTGACCACATATGTTTTGCTGGAAACTGCCTGTGAAATCGCATTGGCTTTAACATCAAGATCCTTGAGGGCAGCTTCGATCTGTTGACCATTCATTCTAACTGTGAATGATCCAACAAATGTCCCGGCGGCCAACTGACTATCGATATCGGCAATCTCTTTATTCTTAACTTGGATTGCATTCTCAAGTTCGGTTTTAGTAAACCACCAGCCACCGCGATTGATTTTTATGCTTCCTGTTGCGATACTATCAACCCAGGTATCCATTTTACCTCTCTCTGCAGCAATCATTTCGTTTAGGAGGTTTTTACTTGTCCTCCCGACCACAGGCAGTACTACTGGATAGTCGCCTCTGGTCATTTCGTTTGTTTTGTCGTAAATAATCTGTTTGTTGTCGGCAATGGCTTTTTGCACAGTGTTTCTTGTGGCAGCTCCCAAAGGAAGGGCAACATGGAAATCGCCAGCATTAATGGTTGCGTTTAGCTTTGCCAGATTCTGCTTGTCTACAGCAATAAGAGCATCCAACTGCTTCCTGGTGCGATTGCCTATACCAAGTACATATAGACCTTGGTCGCCGTGCCTGACAACTTCCATTTGCTGTTGAAGAGCTTTGCTTCTCGGCTGGCAATTATCTTGGTGGGCTTTTACAGTGGCTGTACCGAGCACAGGAACCATGGCTGTGCCGTCACCAATGTTGAGGATTGTTGCAGCATATAGAGCTCTAAACCAAAACGATTTTTGTTTATTGAGTTCCTTTAAGTAATTATCTGCAACAATTTTGAACGTAGCCTTGCCTACGGTCTCCTTTAGCGTGATAAACGACCGGTAGTACTGATTGACGAAGCTGCCATGGTGAGCAATATCAAGCCTCTCTTTCTCGTAGATTAATACATTGTCGTTATATGGATTCAGGACTATTGCTTTGAAGTATTTGAGAAATTTACTTAGTTTAAGGCGGGCAATCTTCTTCTCGATTACAACTCTTTGATCACTATAAACAATGAGAAACTCTTTGCTCATGGCTTTCAAAAGGCTAAGTTCGGTTGTCAAGTATTCAAGCCTGTATTTAGCCGCTGAAGGAATGGCCATGCGCCAATCTAGCCACAATTGCATATCAGCTTGTCGATTTGCATGATCCGTGCCGTGGAAAGTACCTAGGTGAATTATGCCAGTTTTCACTGCTGCTCTTTGTGGAACAGAATAACCTCCTTTACTATTTAGAACGGCCATCATAAAATTCCGATCCCTCATACCAAATATAGCAAGTCTTACCGGATATGTACCTCTGGAGAAAGTTAACTCCATTGCAGCTGAACTTGCTTTCAAGGCATTGATCTGGACGGTGGCACTTTCACTGCTAACATTGCCTGCGCCAAAATTGACAGCCAATTTGCCGTCTCTGATTTGTGTCTGCAGGTTACTTATTTCTTTGTTTTTGGCTGCAATTCGATCCCTGACAATATTGAGATTTATATTCCCATATGGCTGGCGATTAATCACCAGAGTGCCGTCGGCATAGGAAGCATAAAGTCTGGCCAGCGCTTCCTCTGCTCTGGTTATCTCAGCATCAATATTGTAGAAATTTGTATTGCCAAGATGAGGGGAATGGAAAACATATTTTTTTGCCATTACTTCATCGCTAATTCTCTTAATATTACTTTGCTCACTAGCTATCCTAGCAGCTAGAATTTCCGCAGTAATATTGCCCAGATGCGGATATGAGATTACTAATTTGCCATCACTAAAAGCTTTTCTAACATCACCTTTTTGCTTCGCTGCGCCGTTAATTTTGTTTATGATATCTGCCATAGTTATATTGCCAACACCGGGGATATACACCGCATAATTGGAGGCATTATGCGTCTGCTTGGTCTGGGATATCTGAGTCCTTTTCTCCTGCACTGCCAAGGCAAGAGCCTCTCGCGTTGTAGTACCATAACCGGGAATATAAACCTTTCCATCTGCAGAGAGATTGCCCGCAGCCGCCAGCTTTGCTTCCAGTATGGCCAGCTCGGCCAAATGACCAGACTCGACAGATCTGAAAACTTCCTGGTTCCAGGCCCTGGCTTGCGTCCAAAAGTTAATTTCTCTTGACAGTTTATTGATGTTTATAGTTTGCTGTCGTGGGATCTCGGTGACAGCATCTCTATTTAGAGTGATATTTAGTTCATGCGCTTGCTTGTGATTCTGTGCTGTTTCCTGGGCTGAAAGTAAAGTCGAGAAAGCAAGAATTATGACGAGTAGAAAGAAAGTGCGACGCATTTTCTCCTCCTGAGGATATGATTTACTTGAAATAAAGTATCTTGAATATTCTACTACAAGTGTATGTCGTCAAATGATTCGGACACTCCCTTAAGCGACGATATTGCCTTTTCATATTACTCCTAATTAATTCCTCCCATCAAGTTATTTATCAAAAATGTGTAGGTATGTCATACCCTCCCGACACATTGTAGTGTTTCGGATCAGCGAAGTTTGGACAAAGGTTATTTATAGGAAAATCAATTTTCTCCATAATGAGATTTTAAAGAACTTTTATTGAAATATCAATAGCAGAATGTGAATTGTTTATGATTATTTGTGAAAATATAGAAAAAAGAAATTTTTTAGCATGGAAGGTTTATTTTTTTGAAACCCGGATGAAAAAAGGCCGTGAAATGTGTATTTTACTCTAAACAGAAATGCTCCGCCACCGGCAATATTACGTCATTTTTAATCAGATAATTTCCGCAATAGTTTGAAATTGAACGGAGAAGCTCGGGTCTCGGCACTTTTGGTCTCCGGATATTCAATCGGCCATAAGGCCAGATGCCTTAATATACGGATAACTTCTTCCCGTTCTGCCTGTGCGTGGACGCACGCATACAGGTCCAGGATGAAGGCGAAATAAACAGGGCTGAATTTCAATATTGAGTTGTAAGCAGCGGAAAATCTATTGGAAATTGTCGCTCTTGGTTTTCAGGAATTGGAGAATGTTCAACGCTTCCAAAGGGGTCAGCCGGGAAATGTCGATCTCCTTCAGTTTGTCGCGGATCTCGTCCCAGACCTTCAGCTCCATGTCTTCGGGAAAAAGGCCGGCGTTCATGGCCGGCACTTTCTCGATGCGGCCGGTGATGCGCTCCTTGACCAGGTGGTTCAGCTCCTTCTTCTCCAGGTTGAGCAGGATCTCCTTGGACCTTTCAATGACGCTCCTGGGGATGCCGGCGATCTTGGCCACGTGGATGCCGAAACTCTGATCGGTGGGGCCGGGCATTCCAACAAGATCTTTTTGTCTCCATCATCCGGGAAAACGCATTCTCTCCCTATTCCCCGATTCTTCACGTGATGGAATACACCCGGATAATTAAGCCTTGCCCGCCGCATGAATTCAGCTTTCCTCAACAAAGTCACAAAGTCAAGCACCGTCCCCAATCTTCAATCTTTCCAATCTTTCCCGTCGTTGCGCATGACGAGGCGGAAAGCCCAAACCATGATCAGGGCAAATGGAATGATATGCAGGAAAACGCTCGTTGAAAGCGCCAAGTCGAGCAGTTTGGGGAGAATGTACACGACCAGCAATGCGCATAGCGCTGGTACAAATGCGGCGATCGATCTCAGCAGATGGTTTTGGGGAATCTCCTCGGGGATGACCACCCCAGCCTCAAACGCTGCGGTCGATGCGGCTTCAGCAACAGCACGATCAAGCCGCTTGAGCATTTCGAATTCTGCTCGAAGCACCGGATCGCTCGCGATCGCTTGGCGAACCACAGAGGCCCGCTCCGGATCCAGCTCTCCGTCTAAAAGAGCCGACAGTTCAGCAGAATCAATCGAGCTCATAGATCCTCCTTTCTTATCTTTTCAGCCAATGCCTTGCGTGCGAAATGAAGGCGCGACATAACCGTGCCCAGCGGAATGTCGAGCGCGCATGCTAGCTCACTGTAGTCGAGCCCTCCAAAATAGCGCAACCGCAGAATTTCCTCATGGTCTTGAGAAAGCCGAGCCAGTTGCTCGGCCAGTTGCTGCCAACGCGCCGGCTCCGCACTCCGCTCATCGGCAATCTCCTGGTCGCCAAGCGCGGTTAACCGGCTCGATTTTCTCTTGCGCAAAAGATCAAAGCAACTGTTGCGCACAATCGCAAACCACCAACCCTTGAAGGGGCGCTTCGCATCATACGTACGGATCCGCTCGAGACCTCTGAGCGCAGCCTGTTGAACCGCATCCTCGGCATCCGGCTTGTTCAGCAACAGCGAACGCGCATAGCCGGCTGCCTGGGCTAACCATGGTGCGAGCAATTGCCCGTACTCGGAGGAAGTCATCTCAGCCATCATGCCTCCGCGATTTAACTGAGCTGCTGCATCATGTGGATGAGATCTGCAAATTTATCGTGAAAAAGCGCAAACGCAACGATGAAGATCAACGCGTAGATCACGGCAACAGCGATAGCCAGCAGACTTCGCTTTTTTCCTTGAGAGCTTGAGGGTCTTATGCGCCAGGCTGCGATCCCGAGCGTTGCGGCCAAGATTGCCTTTTCCAGCCCGAGTAGACTGATGAAAGAGACGATGCTCAAAGCCAGGGCAGCGGTAGCGAGCCCGACTTGACGTCCCCTGCTGAACGCATCCGCCGCCGCATCAGGTATCTTAACTCTGTTGTCGATCGATTCCATCTTTGCCTCCTTTAGGAACACCGCGCTTCCTGCCCTCTCTACGGATGAGCAACCTCATTTTATTCAACGCAAAAAAAGAAAAAGAGCCGAAGGAGCATTGGCGACGCCCATTCCTGGGGAGAGAAAATTTATTCGAACTTGTCGCTTTTGTTCTTTAAAAACTGCAGAATGTTCAGCGCCTCCAGCGGCGTCAAAGTGGAGATGTCGATCTCCTTCAGTTTTTCGCGGATCTCGTCCCAGATTTTCAATTCCATGTCCTCGGGGAAAAGACTGGGGCCCAGGTCAGGCACATTCTCGATGCGGCCGGTGATGCGCTCCTTGACCAGGCGGTTCAGTTCCTTTTTTTCCAGGTTGAGCAGGATCTCCTTGGACCTTTCAATGACAGTTTTGGGGATGCCGGCGATCTTGGCCACGTGGATGCCGAAACTCTGGTCGGTGGGGCCGGGCATGATCTTGTGCAGAAAAATGATATTGTCCTGCCATTCCTTGACGGCAATGTGGTAGTTCTTCACCCGCTCGAGAATGGCGGCCAGCTCGGTCAGCTCATGGTAGTGGGTTGCAAACAGCGTGCGCGGCTTTTCCTTTAAGGAATGCAGGAATTCGATCACGGCCCAGGCGATGGACAGACCGTCATAGGTGGATGTGCCGCGGCCGATCTCGTCGAGCAGGATCAGCGACCTGGAGGTGGCGTTGTTCAAGATGATGGCCGCCTCGATCATTTCTACCAGGAAAGTGGACTTGCCTTCGATCAGGGAATCGGAAGCCCCGATGCGGGTGAAGATGCGGTCGCAAATACCTACTTGCGCCCCGGCGGCGGGGACGAAACAGCCGGCCTGGGCCAGGATGACAATCAGGGCGTTCTGGCGCAGATAGGTCGACTTGCCGCCCATGTTCGGGCCGGTGATGACCAGGATCTGTTCGCTTTCGCCGGAGATGTTCAGATCGTTGGGAATGAAGCCGCGGCCGGAAGCGGCCTCGACGACCGGATGGCGGCCTTCCTGGATGCGGATGGCCGTGCCGTCGTCGATCTGCGGGCGCACGTAGCCGCGGCGCTGGGCCAGCTCGCCTCCCGATGCCAGCACGTCCAGCACGGCGATCCAGTCGGCATTTTGATTCAAGGGCGCCGAGTAACGCTGGATCTCGGCCAGGACATCCAAGTAAAGCTTTTTTTCGATGGCCACGATCTTTTCTTCGGCCTTGAGGATCTTTTCTTCCAACTCCTTCAGCTCGGTAGTTAAAAAACGCTCGGCATTGACCAGGGTCTGCTTGCGAATATAGTGGTCCGGAACCAGCTGCAAGTGGCTGTTGGTGACTTCGATGAAATAACCGAACACCTTGTTGTATTTGATCTTCAGTGAGGGAATGCCGGTTGCGGCTTTCTCGCTTTTTTCCATGGCGGCAACGATTTCCTTGGCGTTGTGGCTGATGGCGCGCAGTTCGTCCAGTTCCCGGTGGTAGCCTTCCTTGATGATCTGCCCCTCGCTAATGCTGTTGGCCGGCTCGGCGGCGATAGCCCGATCAATGATGCCCGCCACTTCGGGGAGCGGCTGGAGTTTGAGGAACGCCTCACAGATGATCTCCGCTTTCAGCCCTTTTATGTCATTTTGGATGTCGGGAATTTTTTCCAGGGTATCGCGCAGGCTCAGCAAGTGCAGGGGCAGAGCGATGTTCAGTGCGATCTTGGAGTTCAGCCGGGCCAGGTCGGCGAAATATTTCAGTTTCTTGCGTACTTCGCTACGGCCGATCAGGTTCTGCGAGAACTCATCCACCCCGTCCAGTCGCGACTCGATTTCCGTTTTGGCGAGCAGCGGGTAGGAGAGCCATTTTTTGAGCAGCCGCTTGCCCATGGGCGTAATGGTCATGTCCACGGCTTCGAAAAGAGAGCCGGCGGCCGTGCCGCTGCGCAGGTTGGCGGTGATCTCCAGGTTGCGGAACGAGACCGCATCCAGAACCAGATAATCTTCCCTGGCGCTGAAGCGCGGCACGGCGATATGGGCCAGGGCCCCAGGACGGATGGAACGCAGGTACTTGATCATCACCCCGGAGGCGGCCACGGCAGCCGGATAGGCGGCAAACCCCAGGCCCTCAATGCTTTGCAGAGAAAATTGATTTTTTAAAACCTCGGCACAGGCCGAAACCGCGAACTCCGCATCATCGAACACGGTGACCAGGATTCCGGCAAACTCGGGGAAGCGCTTGCTGAAAAGCCGGAATTCATTTTCAAATTCCCTGGCAATGACGATCTCCTTGGGGAATTTGCGGTAAAATTCATTGAACAGCGCTTCATCGTTGCCGGCGGCAAAGGTCTTCACCTCGAAATCGGCGACCGCCAGGTCCATGGACGCCAGGGCCAGGGATTGCCCATCACGGCGGATAGAGACGATGAAATTGTTCAAGCCGGCATCCAGGGATTCTACTTCCAAGGCCGTGGCCGGCGTCAGGATATGGGTGACCTCCCGGCGCACAATGCCCTTGGCCAGGGCCGGGTCCTCAACCTGTTCGCAGATGGCCACTTTGAAACCCTTGCGCAAAAGCTTGGCGGCATAATTTTCCCAGGCGTGGTGGGGCACCCCGCACAACGGCACCGCGTCCTGCTTGTTCTTGTTGCGCGAGGTCAGGACGACTTCCAAAATGGGGGCTGCGGTCCTGGCATCATCGAAAAACATCTCGTAAAAATCACCCAGGCGGAAAAAAAGAATGGCGTCGGGATAGCTTTTTTTTATCTCCCGGTACTGGCGCAGCATGGGGGTTGAGGCGAGGTTCTCCATGACCGGATTATACCACGGCCGGCGCTTCGAACACTTCGCGCAAGCGCAGCGGCAAAAGGGTTTTGCGTAAGGTGGGCTGGGAATTCGCACAGGCGCGGGCCACGGTGTTTTCATCCGAAAGCAGGATCAGTTTTTTCCGGGCCCGGGTGATGGCCGTGTAAAAAAGCTCTCGGCTGAGCATGCGCGCGTGGGCGGGCAGCAGGGATAGAACCACGATATCGTATTCCGAACCTTGCGATTTATGTACCGACACGGCATAAGAAAGGGTCAACTCATCCAGTTCGTCGGCGGCATATTCCACGATGCAGCCGTCAAAATTGACCAGCAGCAGCTTGTCGGCAGCGTTGTAGTCTTCGATTATGCCCAGGTCGCCATTGAAAACCTGCTTATCATAATCATTTTTGGTCTGCATGACCTTGTCCAGCCGCTTGAAAGCCACCTTCTCTTTTTTCAGCAGAAAAGGCTCGGAATTGAACTTCTCCTGCACCATCTGGTTAATCTGGTCAATGCCGGCCTGGCCGCGGTACATGGGCACCAGGATCTGCATGGCACTGGAATTGAAAGCATAATCGCTTTGATAATAACGGACAATGCTCTCCACCTTTTGCAGGACCTGGGCCTCGTTCTGCATGGGCAGAAAAACAAAATCAAGTTCCGGGTTGGGAGCGGGAAACAGCAGCGGTTCACCGCGGTTCACCCGGAAAGCGTTCTCCACGATCAGGCTGTCCTGGTTCTGGCGGAAGTTGCGGCTCAGATAAATGGTGTTGAAATAACCGCTCTGGATCATGTCGCGCAGCACGTTTCCCGGGCCGACCGAAGGCAGCTGATCCTTGTCGCCGATGACGATCAACTGGGTGTTGTCGGCCAGCGCCTGCAGCAGTGCAAAAAGGATGAACGAATCGACCATGGAAAACTCATCGACGATGATGGCATCAGTTTTCAAAGGATTCTGGGCATTGTGCACGAATTGGCCGGTCTCGGGATTGAGCTTCAGTAAGCGGTGGATGGTGGAGGCCTGGTAAAGCGAACTCTCTTCGATGCGCTTGGCCGCCCGGCCGGTAGGGGCGGCGATCAGGATCGACTTGCCGTTGGCCTTCAGGATCTCGATGATGGCCCGGATGATGGTGGTTTTGCCCGTACCCGGTCCGCCGGTGATAATGGTCAGCCGGTTTTGCACCGCGGTCAGCGCCGCCTGTTTCTGTTCGGCAGTGAGCTCCAGGGCGAGCTTTTCGAAAACGGCATCAAAATTGACCGCCAGTTCCGGGACGGCAAAGAGCCCCTGGGCCAGCTGGAACAGGCGCCGGGCCGCGGTTTTTTCGATCAACTCGTTCTGCGGTTTGAGGATGCAGATTTCCGGGATCTTGGCCGTCCGTAATTCCTGGCGTTCGAGCAGTTTTTCCAGAAGCGCGTACACATCGCTGTCGGCAATGTCCAGCAGCCAGGAACACTTTTTCAGCAAATCGTCCCTGGTGATGAACAGGTCGCCGCGCTGGAACTCGCTTTGCTCCAAAACGAAAAAAATGCCGGCCCGGATGCGCTGGCTGTCGATTTTGTCAATGCCCATGGCCTTGGCGATGGTGTCGGCGATCTTGAAGCCCACGCCGCGCACCCGCTCGATCAACAGGTAGGGGTTGCTTTCGATCAGCGCCATAGCCAGGTCGCCGAATTCGCGGTAGATGCGGAAAACCGTCTCCTGACCGATGCCATATGGGGTCAGGCGCACGTTCAGGTCGCGCAGGACCCGGCTGTCGCGCCCGCTTTGCTTGATCGTTTCGATGACCGTTTTTCTCAGGCCCGGGACCTCGCGCAGGCGCTCCGGCGTGTTTTCCAGCACCTCGAACGTCCCCTGGCCGAATTGGTCGACGATCTTTTGCGCCGTTTTTTTGCCGATGCCCTTGAAGCGCCCGGAAGAGAGATAGTTGGCAATGCCTTCGCCGTCCTGGGGCAGGATGAACTCATAACGACTGACCTTGATCTGCGTGCCGAAGCGCGGGTGGTCGGATTCTTCTCCCTCGATCAGCAGAAAATCACCTTCGCTTAAAGAGAAAAGGTTGCCGACTATGATCCGGCTTTCCCGGGAACCATCCAGTGTCACCTTGAATACCCCGAACCCCGAGTCCGGGGAAACGAAGATCTTGCGGCTGACCTTTACTTTGAACGACAGCAATTTAATTGATCACTTTAAAAAAATGAACCGACAGTTCGTCGACGAAATGCATGCGCGCTCCTTAATAAAAGATTATACAAAATTGACGGCAAATATCAAAGGGGATTGTATAAGGACCCTATTTATGTTGATTGTCGGCCCTCAACAACAATTGCAAAGGAATGAAAATCTCCTCAGCAATAGTGTGAAAGCGATTTTCCAGCTCCTCGGTCATCCGTTCGGCAAAAGTCTGGTTGTCCAGAATTTCCACGGCAAAAATATGGATGTCATGATCCAGAGGAAGATGCATGTTCAGACGCCGGCCAAACTCCAAAGCAGTCGCGAAGTTCGCATCATGAACACAATTGAGATTCATGGTCTCGCGCAAGCGCTCGGCGGTGAAATAGTACCATTCACCGGGAATGGCACCGACGGTTCTTATGGAATCGATGACAATCAATCGGCTATAGCCATCAATGACCTCTAGCAGATTAAACCCACCAAGAGAGCAATCTTCAACAATATCGAGATCAGAGAAGTTTTGCAGCCTCTTTTTTAAATGACTGACCAGGCGGATACCAACGGCATCATCGCATAAAATGGGATTACCCATGCCAAGCAGCAGGGTGCGCTTCATCAGGAATAATGCCAAAAAACCAACTAAACCCCTCTTTTCAGCTGCCAATGCAAGGTGCCTTTTTTATAAACTGACACTTCCAAAGGCATCTGTCCCGGCAGGGAATGGGTGGCGCAGCTGTAACATGGATCAAAGGCGCGGAAGGCCATTTCAATCATATTCAATATTCCCTGATCGGGCTCTTTCCCCGGTTTAATCAGGGTTTGGGCTACTTTTTTTGTCACCATTTGAATGGGAGCATTGTTGTTGGTGGTGCCGACGATCAAGTTGGCGCTGGTGCAGATCCCGTTTTTATCGCAGGTATAATGATGGGTTAATGTGCCGCGCATGGCTTCCACAATGCCCACACCCTCACCGGTAATTGCCGTGGGTACGACCCTAAACCTATCGCCGGTGATCTCCGCATCATCGCAATAGCGCTCCAGCATCTCGACATTGTGCACCATTTCCACCAGCCGGGCCCAATGGTTGGCCAATAATGCCCGGCAAGGTTTTTCTCCCAGGGTATTGAACATTTCTTCAAAAGCTTCTTGGGCCCGCGGCGTAGCCATGCGATCCGATACATTTAGCCGGGCCAGGGGAGTGGCACAGTACAAACTTGAGTCGATTCCTTCTTTAAATCCTTTCCAACCCCGCTTCTTCAAGTAGGGAAATTTCAGATACGACCAGGACTCCACATGTTCGGCCACAAAATCGGCGTATTCATGGGCATGGTATTTGCAGATCTCCTTTCCCTGGAAATCAACCACACGCACCTGCCCGTCATAGAAATTCGAGGCGTTGTTTTCATCGACCAAGCCCATGGAATGCACATCCAGCGTGTAGGGACCGTGCAGAATCAAGTCCACATACTGGGGATTGCCCAACACAATGTCACGGAAGAGTTTCAGCGAGAAATCGGCGAAGGCCGCCAACTCCTTCACCATGGGTTTGATCTTCTCCAACTCACTTTTTTTTAATCCTTTTGATACCCCTCCGGGCAGGCACCAGACCAGATGGGTGAAACGCCCGCCCAGAAGCTGCTGGATTTTCTGGGCCATGGCCCTGGCTTGGATCACTTTGCCGCCGATTTCCAAGCCCACTTTGGCAACCACGCCCAAAATATTGCGGATGGCCGGGTCGGCGTCAGGGCCAAGGACAAAGTCGGGGGCGGCCAGCGCGTAAAAATGGGCGATATGGCTATGGATATAGTGAGCATGATAATACATCTCGCGCAATTTGTGAGCCAACGGCGCCACTTCACCGCCAAAACATCCGTCAACGGCCTTGGCGCTGGCCATGTGATGGCTGGCCGGACAAACGCCGCAAATCCGGGTCATGATCCGCGGCAGTTCTTCCACTGGCCGGCCGACCACGAAACGTTCGAACCCGCGCAATTCCGGGATCTGGAAATGACAATCCTGGACTCCTCCGTCATCAGCGAGGAAGATTTCGATTTTCCCATGTCCTTCCAATCGGGTAATGGGATCAATCCTGATGGTTTTCATGATTTCAAACTCCTTTGCAAAAACGAGGCCGGAAGACCGAACCGATACAGTATCGAGGTGAGATCGGGTAAACCGGAAATGATCGCCGCTATTTCCTTGGGATCCTTGCTGTCAATGATTGCGCCCAAGGCGCTGATGAATTTGGCCCCCTGATCCAAAACATCGGGGGCCGGGCCGTAGCAGCCGCGGCAACCCATGCCGCTTTCGGGGCAACGTACACCGCAGCCAGAACGGGTTACCGGTCCCATGCACACGATACCCTGTTCGAGCAGGCATTTTTCGGGATCCTGAATGATCTCATGGGGGCGGTAAAAACGTTTGATCTTTTTTTCCGATTTGCTGCGTTGGCAATCATCACAGACGTTCCGTTCCGCCGCTCCGATTGTGGAGCCTATGGGCGGCAGCTTGCCGCCGGCCACGGCCAAAATGGATAATTTCACCTGTTCGGGAGCCGGCGGACAGCCGGGAAGGAAATAATCGACAGCGACAATATCTGCCAGGCGATACACTCTTTTAAAAAAGTGGGGAAGTTCGAGAACATGGCCATCCAGGCAGGTCTCGGGATGGGGAATTTTTTTGTTTCCCGGCTCGATAGAGGGATTTTGCAGATAGATACTGGAAAAAATCTCTTCACGATTGGTCAGATTGGCCAGGCCGGGAATGCCGCCCATGTGGGCACAAGACCCGAAGGCAACCAACAACTTGCTCTTGCGGCGCAGCAATTTTGCCAGGTGTTCATTTTCACTGTTGCGAATGGCACCATTAAAAAATGTCAGATCGAGTTCGCCATCGGCCATGGCCTCCACATCCTCATATTTCCCGTCAACGGCGATGGGCCACAAGCGGATGTCGGCCAAAGCGGCTACATCCAGAATGAATTCATTGGTATCCAGCACGGCCACGTCACAACCACCACAGGCGGCTCCCCAATACAAAGCAATTTGCAGTTTTTTCGCAGCCATGGTTTATTTCTCCCTCGGATCTACATCCAGTTCAGCGAAAATGCGGGAAGGACCCAGGGCGCGGATGCGCTCGGTCATATCCTTGACAATGTCGGCAAAACGTTGACCTTCACTGGCACTGATCCATTCCAGGCGCACCCGTTCATCTTCAACACCCAGATCGGTCAATACCTTTTTCAACAAAGGGATACGGCGCATGGTCTTGTAATTGCCCTCAGAATAATGGCAATCACCGGGATGGCACCCACAAATCAATACGCCATCTGCACCGCTCACCAGCGCCTTGACCACAAAGGTAGGATCAACCCGAGCAGAGCACATGACACGGATAACACGGATATTGGGTGGATAGTGAATACGGCTGGTACCGGCCAAATCAGCACCGGCATAAGAACACCAGTTGCATAAAATACCGAGAATTCTGGGTTCAAAGCTCATCGGAGTACTCCTTCGATTTGGGCGAAAATCTGTTGATCGGTGAAATGACGTCCCTTGATCGCTCCCGAGGGACAGGCGGCCACACAGGCCCCGCAGGCTTTGCACATTACGCTGAGCACATGGCTGCGTTTCTTTTCATCATCAAATTCAATGGCACTGTAGGGACACAATTCATTGCATATGCGGCACCCAGAACAGGAATCTTCATTGATTTCAGCATATATGGCGTCGACAGCGATTTTCCCCTTGGCGATTTTGGCCAGTATCCGGCCCGCCGCCGCCCGGGCCTGGGCAACGGTGTCGGGAATATCCTTGGGGGCGACACAGGTGCCGGCGATGTATATGCCATCGGTTGTCGTGGCCACCGGATCGAGCTTGGGATGGCTCTCAATAAACCAGCCGTCCTTGTCCTGACTGATATTCACCAGACGAGCTGTTTCCGTCGCATCTTCCCGCGCCTCCATACCCACCATCAGGATAACAAGATCAGCGGGGATTTCAATGACTTCACCCGATAATTGCTCGTTCACTTCGATGAGCATCTGGCAATCATCTTTCGGGCCGGCGCTGCGGATGATAGGGTGATCACCTTTGCCAAACATCAAAAACATGGTTTTCACTTCGGAGGTGCGGCGGTAAAAATCTTCATGGCCCTTGCCGAAAGCATGCATATCGATATAAAGATCAGAAACGTAACAGGAGGGAATGGCCGATTTAATTTCGTGGACATATTTCAGGGCAGTCATGCAGCACACCCGCGAGCAATAGCCATGGTATTCGGGACTGCGGCTGCCCACGCAGTGAATGATGGCGACATATTTCGGGATTTTCCCATCTTTGCTTTCAATTCGTCCCGCTCGCAGCATTTTCTCGAAATCAAAGGAAGTGATCACGTTAGGGAGCTTGCCATAGCCGAAATGGGTGACCCGCTCGGCGGGAAATTCCTTATAGCCGGTGCAGACAATGACATTGCCCACTTCAATCTTCTGGACTTTGCTTTCTTCCGGATCATCGCTGTCGCCACTCACCAGGGTAGCGGAAAAATTACCGACATATCCTTTCAACTCCTGCAAGCGAGAATTCAGCAGCAGTTCAATGTTGTCATTGGTCTTGACCCGGGTGATTCTCTCGGTCAGCAGATCGCGGGCCGAATCAAGATAGGGAGCGGTCAGGTCAACCCGGGCCAGGTTGCCTCCGAGGTGATCCTGCTTATCTAACAGATAGACTTTCTGACCCGCATCAGCCAATTCCAGGGCCGCCGTCAGCCCGGCAATTCCCGCGCCTATGACCAGGGTGTTGGGGCACATGTCGACCATCATCTGCTCCAGGGCTTCATGATGTGCGACGCGAAGGACAGCAGCTTGCGTGAGTGCCTTGGCTTTCTCGGTGGCCGCCAGCGGATCGTCATGGACCCAGCTGCACTGCTCACGGATATTGGCCATTTCGAACAGATAAGGATTGAGTCCCGCCGTTTGCAGGGCAGCGCGGAAGGTTCGTTCATGCATGCGCGGGCTACAGGCGGCGACCACCACTCTTTCCAAGCCTTGCTCTTTTATATCTTGAATGATCAATTCCTGGCCGGGATTGGAACACATGTATTTGTAAGTGCGGGCGATGGCGACCTGGGGAAGTTCGGAAATATATTCACGCACCGCTTCGCAATCCACAACTTTGGCGATATTGGTACCGCAATCGCAAATATAAACGCCGATTTTACATTCTCTGCTTTCCATTTCCTGTCTCCTCAGGCCACTTTTCTGGCCTGAACCGTTGTTTCTATCCCTGATTTTTGCCTGGCCAAGGCCTCATTACGCACAGCGGAAAAATACATGCCCAGGGGTCGCAAAAACATGTGCGCCCACTTGGTGAAAGGCATGCGCAACAACCAGGGTACGACAACCATCAAATGGACAATATAAACGATATTGGCTGCAAGCAACAATCCCGAACGGTGCAGGATATGCTGGGTGACCCCGGTCAAGGCGATAATGAACAAAAGTACCAGGAAGATCCAATCCGATCCGTGGGAACGTTGGTACTGGGTCCGATTTTTTTTCAATCTGCCGCGCAGCATGTATACCGCGCCGATGAGCAGCCCCAGACTGGCAAGATAGCCGAACACATGGACGGACCAATTGATTTCCGGACCTGCCTGCAATTGTTTCACGAATACCATGACGATAAAAAGCATGGTTACATAGCCCAGCATGAGTCCCAGATGGGCGAGCCAGGGCAGATAAATGCGCCGGGTCGTTTCTTTTTCACAATCAGCAAATCTTTTTTGGGTGAAAAAGTGCCAGGGCAACAAATATACTTTTTTAATATACAGCCACCAGGGAATCGGCACTGCGCTTTTTCCTCCCATACTGAACCACCAAAAGCGGAAAGCACTAAGGCCAATGAATAAAGCCACCAGAAATCCCAACGCCAGGTCGAAATTGTGAATGAAAGAGCTTGGCAGGAAGGCGTTGCTTCCATCGTAAACATTGATGTCTCCCTGCCAAAAGCCAAAGCCGAGAAAAAAAATTCCGGTCAGAAGAGCCACAATGATCACGGCGGCCAATTCCACTTTGGTTGACTTGAAAAAAAGACGGGCGATACCCGTGATGTCATAGCGGGAAATCAGCCAACGGCGAAGACTCATCATGGTTTCGCCTGGTTCGGCCCCGCGCGGGCATTGATCGGAACATTGGCCGCAATAATAGCAAAGCCATGGTTCAAGCGATGTCTCAAGCTTCCGTTCCAGCCCCATTTGCAAATATCTCATGGGCCTGCGGGGGAATACGTTGAATTCGTCGGCATGCGGGCAGACGGCCGAACAGTTGCCGCAATGATAGCACAGATGTACATCTTCCGCTCCGTAACCTTCCAGATCGTCAATGATTTTTGGATTGACTCGAATCGCCATGGGACCTCCTCATTTTGCCTGCAGACTTTTTGCCCGGGCTTCGATCTCACTGAGGGTCACACTGCCGCGATGCCCGATGCCCTTGCCGCTGCTGATGCTGCTCAACACTCCCGCCGCCACGGCCGAAGCTTGTGCGACCGCATCGGGGATGTCCTTTGGCGATTGGCACATGCCGGCAACATAAATGCATCCCTTCTCCGTATCCGTGGGCCTGCCGTTGTAATTAAGTTCCGAGAACCAACCATCCTCGTCCCTGGTCAATCCAAGCATGCGGCTTAACTCTTCCGTGCCGTGGGCCGGGATGAGTCCTACGGCGAGCAGTACCATGTCAACCGGGAATTGGATCAGTTTATCTTGGATAATATCTTCCCCTGTTACCATCATTTGTCCGTTCAACTCGGAAATCGCTGCGGTTCGGCCGCGGATAACAAAGGTACCCTCATGCTTAATTCGTTCGAAAAACTCTTCATAACCTTTACCAAAAGCCCGCATATCAATATAAAATTCATAACAGTCGGCGCCGGGGAGTTTTTCTTTCACCAAATGGGCAAATTTCAGCGAATACATACAACAGACCCGGGAACAATAAGAGTTGTAGTTCTGATCCCTGGAACCGACACAATGAATGATGGCAACACTTTTCGGAGCTGGCCCATTGGCATCAAAGATCCATTCTTCCTGCTTTGTGCGTTTATTTAGTTTTAGACTCTTGGTTACGATTTTCCCCCCGGTTGGTCCTGAGGCATTGGTCAGACGTTCGAACTCAAGGGCAGTCAGCACGTTGGGCAAGATGCCATATCCGTAATGTTCAATATTGTCGGCTCGCAAAACATCATAACCGGTTGCGATAATAATATTGCCTACTTCAATCTCGATGATTTCATCCTTCTGAATCAGGTCAATGCATTCCTTGGGGCACTTTTTTACGCAGGCGCCGCATTTTTTGCCGGCGCTTTGAACATACAGGCAATTTTCAGCATCAACCAGGTAGGCATTGGGCACGGCTTGCGGAAAAGGGATATAGACCGCTTTGCGGCGGGCGATCCCGGCATCGAATTCGCTTGCCACTTCCACCGGGCACACCTCACTGCAGATATTGCAGGCGACACAAGCATCCACATCAACCATCCGGGCTTTGCATTTGATCTGCACGCGGTAGGACCCGGGCGAACCGCCCAAGGCGATCACTTCCGAATTTGTCAGCAAGCGGATCATCTCATGCTGGGCGACCGATACCATTTTCGGTGTCAGAATACAAGCTGAGCAGTCCAAGGTGGGGAAAGTTTTGTCGAACATGGCCATGTGGCCCCCGATCGTTCCGAAGCGTTCAACCAGGCAAACCGGCTTTCCGGCGTCGGCGATCTCGAGGGCAGCCTGAATTCCCGCGATACCGGCGCCGATGATCAGGGTAGTCGGCTGAACCGGTTTCTCCCCAGGAACGACGGCCAGGGCAAAAGGAACGCCAAAGGCGGCGCAAGCGACGATGGCCTTGGCCCGTTCCAGAGTGGTTGAGCCGGATGCCCCGTGTTCACGGAAAGAGGCCAACCTGACTTCTAACGGATCATGCCCGGCCAAGGCCATGGCTTTGGTAAAAACGGGCTTGAAATAACCGGGCATATCGCCGGCGATGACAATCCGTTCCAGATTGCCAGAATGGACTAGCCCAGCGAGATCCTTGGCGTCCAGCCGGGGTTGAATTCCCAGTTCCTGGACGGTTTCCACATTGGGCAGGTTCGCGGCATACTTGGCTACCGCAGCGACATTCAAACGATTGTTTTCTTCGACCTGGCAGAAAAAAATTCCAGTGCGCATGTCCCCCCCCTTAGAAATCGACCCTAAAGACATTAAAATTTTTCATCAAGGCAAGATGATATAATAAATCGGATGACACAGTCAAGGAATTAATTTTCTTTGATAAAATTTATTTAAAACAATCCGGCGATCTTTTTCTTTTCATGGATCGATATCATTCGTTCTGCTCTCCTTCAATGCTGGCCAGGATCAATTCATATCCCGATACGATCCGGATATCCGTACTTCGGCAATCGGGACACGAAAAGGACGGAGCAGCCGCTGCCGTTTCGCTGCCGCAAGAGCGGCAAACAAACCGCACGGGACGGATTTCTGTCTGCAAAATTGCTCCGGCCATAATGGGAAACTCACTTTTCATCAAATCGAACAGTTCGCCCATCGTTTGCGGGACCAGGTGATGAAGCCGGCCGACAGTCAAACATATGATGGAAATCTTTTGCAGCTGATTTTTCTCCGCTTCCAGAAGCACCTGACAAATTAAATCTTCAATGATGGCCGCTTCATGCATTTGTGTTAAGCTTCCCTGCAATCCAAAAAAACCACGCAGTGAGTTCTCTTAAACTGGATATTTGTTTTCAATGATATTTTCCACCTTCATTGAACATCGGTATATACCAAAGGATACATAAATGAAAAAATTATTGCAAAGACGTATGCTTTTAAAGGAAGAAGCCTCTACACCATTGAAATGGAACGCCCAAACCTAAAACCACCAAGAGCGGTTATTTCTAAGGGAAAACTGATTCCCAGGCCGGTGTTACCCGACCTGCAAGAAAAAGATAAAACAAATGTTTAAAGACTGAAACAATTCAAGGAGGCTAAAAATGAAAAAAAGATTTTTCGCGGTTTCGATCGTATTGTTTTTAAGCGCGGCCCTGTTCATAACCGCCCAACCGGGCTTTCGCGGCCCGGCTTCCGAACGCGGGCAGCGGGGGGGAGGCTTTTTCGCCGACCGGAACATCCTGCCTCCACGGCTGCTGCTGCAGGCCAAGGAAAAGATCGGCCTGAACGCCGATCAGGAAAATAAGATCGGCGCCATGATCGAGGCCCACGAGCTATGGGCAATCAAATTCGGTGCTGAAATGAAGATCAAGGCCTTGAAGCTGCGCACAGCTTTGGCGGCGGAGAAGATAAATCTGGAAAATGCCGAGAAACTGATCCGCGAGCAGGCCGAAATGCGCGCCGAAATGCAGATCGCCCGTTTGCGCTTGCAAAACGATGTCCGGGCCCTGCTAACCCCGGAGCAAACGGCCAAAATAACGGAACTGAAAAAAGATTTTCGCGCCCGGGCCCGCGACGGCATGCGCCAACGCTTCGAACGGCGCCGCAGCCGCCGTAACTAGAATCCTCTCATACTCCTCCCTCCCTTGATAAAGGGGGCGGCCCGGTCCGCCCCCTTTTTTTCACCTTGCCAGTAGAAAAAAATTGACCTTTGTTTTGATATCGACCCTGGTTTGCATTTTCTCCGTATATTGATTATTTTAGGGCCATGGAACTGCAGCGCCTGAATTGGAACCAGAGAAACTTCGATGCTTTGAATGAATTCCTGGCCGGGGTACGGCCCGGGGAACTGGCCGTCTTCGACTGGGACAACACCTGCATCTTCGGCGATATCGGCGAAGCCCTGCTGCGGCGCCTGACCTTCGAACTGGCCTTCGCTATCGACGCCAGGGCCATGGCCGCCACCATTCCCGACACGATCAACGACATCGATCACGTCTTGATCAAGGGCATGCCCTATCCCCTTAAAAAAATGAAAAACGCGGTTTTCGCCGCCTATGAGCAACTGCAACATGAAGCGCCCGCCAAGGGCAGGGAGGGCGTCGATGAGAGCTACCGCGTTTTCACCTCGGGGCTGCTGGCCCTGAACCGGGCGCTGGAGGAGACCCCGGGCATCGGCTGTGAATTCGCCTACCCTTGGGTGAACCTGCTCCTGCAGGGGCTGTCGCTGGCAGAGTTCGACCGCCTGGCCAAAGCTGTTATCGAAGAGGAATTGATCAGTCCGCTCAGCCGCCACGCGGTCAGCGACCCGCAAGGGCGCTGGCACTACGAATGGAGCAATGGCGTCCGCCTCTACCCGGAGATGAAGAACCTGGCGGTCGCATGGCAAGACCACGGCGGTGCCGTCGTAATCTCCACGGCCAGCAACCGGCGATTGGTGGAAAAGATGATCGCCATGACCGGCTTCCCCTGCCGGCGCGTGATCGGCATGGGTCTGGCACTTGCCGGAGACCGTTTCGGCCGTGTCCTGGAGACAGGCCTGCGCCCGAACCTCGGCGCAGGCAAAGTTGCAAATATTCGCGCTCTTCTCGAAAATGAGCCCGTGTTGGTCGCCGGCGATAGCCGCAACGACTATGAAATGCTGAGTACATTCCCATCCACCAGGATGCGGCTGATCGTCAACCGCCAGGCCGGGGGCAAGATCGCCCTTCTTTGTCGCCGGGCCCTGGCCGGAGAGAAGGGCTACCTGGCGCAGGAAATCGACCCGCAGCGGGGGGAATTCAAGGCGGCGGACAACTTGATTTGAGCCTGGCGGATCACTCCGCTACCACGATCCATTGCTTCTTTTTTTGTGTCGCTTGTTTTTTTTTTTTCACTTTAATAGAATGGGTGAATGAAATTCGGCTTGCTGATCATTTTAATCGCCCTGCTGGTCGTAATGGTCCTTTATCTGGGCAAAGGCCCTAAGGCTAATCCCGTTCCCCAGGCCATCATTAGTTTGGACAAGGCCAAGGGGGCTACACTGGAGCCAATCATGCAGCAGGTGGCGGCAGCCCTTGATGCCTATACCACCGAAAACGGCAGCGATCCCGAAGACCTGGAAAAACTGGTGCCGCGCTACCTGCCCAGAACCGATCTGCTGATCGATCCCTGGGGCACCCGGCTGCGCCTGGAAAAAGATGATCAGCAAAATTCATTCTTGATCTGTGCCGGACCGGACCGGCTGTTTGCCACCGGCGATGACAGCAGAAGGAGCTTATGATGAAACTGGCCAACTACCTGAAAAAGGAAAATATTTATATCAGCGACAGCAGCAAAGACACCAGGCACTTTTATGGTGAATGTTCCCAATTTTTAAAGGAAAAGGGCATCATCAGCGACTCCAGGAAGGTGAAACGCCTTTTCGTCAAGCGCGAAAACGTCCAGTCGACCGGCATCGGCAAAGGCGTGGCCACGCCGCATATCTTTTCAGACGAGTTTGGCGATTTTTTCCTGGCCATGGCCGTGATCCGCCAGGGATTGGATTTCAAGTCCCCGGACGGTCTGAACGTGCACGTGATCTTTCTGATCATGAGCGATGACCGCGACATCGGCCTGCACCTTAAAACCCTGGCCCATATCGCCCGTCTCACCAACAGCGGCGACATCGTTTCCAGCCTGAAGAACGCCGGCGACGCCGCTGAAGCTTACGACCTGATCATGGAAAAAGAGAAGGCCATCCTCAACTGAGACCTACCGCGAAAAACCTGCCCGCCAAAGCCCTGAGCAGGCTGGTTGACGGCCACGGCCGTCAACCTAGCGGATTGTTTCAGGACAATTTCCGCTCAAGATGCTTCTCAATCCAAGGTTCAGTCCGACTCTTGCTTCGTTTGGTCAGGCAATTCGGCAACAGATTCAAGCAGTCAGACGGGATACTTCCCCAAAACGAAATCGTTCAAGTATCGCACCTGAGCCTCGCGATCCGAGGAGATCCGTTTGACCAAGTCTCCGATGGAGAGGATGCCGACCAGTTGCTGGCCCTCCATGACCGGGAGGTGGCGGATGCGCTGCTGGGTCATGATGGTCATGCACTCCTCGGCCGATTGGCTTGGATCGGCGCACACTACGCGCGAGGTCATGACCTCCTCGACCCGTGTCGTCTTGGAGGTCCGATCTTCCAGGGCGATGCGCCGCAGGTAATCCCTTTCGGTGAAGATTCCGCATATCGATGGGCCGTCGGTGACCACGATCGCACCGACGTTCCTTTCCACCATCTTCTTGATGCACTCGAAAACAGTGGCCTTGCGGTCGATGGTGAGAACCTCGCGGACGAAGATGTCAGAAATCTGGGTCATGATGGTCTCCTGATGGTTAGGTAAACTTATAGGAAAATCAATTTTCCCATGTTTCCATTTTGCGGATAATTTTTGAAATGTCAATAATCGGCAGTGATTTTTTTAGGTAAACCATTGAAAGAAAGATTTTTTATCAAAAGCGGGTGCGTTTTTAAAATCCAGATAAGGAGTGACCGAAAATTCAGTGGTTTGCTCAAAATATGAATGCTCCGCTGCCTGCAATATTAATGCTAATTTCTTGTTTCATTGCTTCCATTTCAAGAACATATCGAAAAAAACCTGCCTGCCAAAATCTAGAGCAGGCCTGTTGACGGCTAGGGCCGGCTGTACTATAATTCAGCCGATGGAAACGATCCAAAAAAAAATCCTGCTGGTCAGGCACGGAACAACGGAATACAACGAAAGCGACCGCCTGCAGGGCCGCATCGATAACCCCCTGAACGGCAAGGGCCGCGGCGAAGTCGAACGTCTGGCCGCCAGGCTGAAAAACGAGCCCATCGACGCGATTTTTTCTTCACCCCTGAAGCGGGCCTTGGAAACGGCAGCCATCATCAACCGCGGCCACGAGCGGCCGCTGACCGTGGTCTCTGAATTCAGCGAGATCGATCTTGGCGATTGGGAAGGGTTGATCTACAGCCGGGTGCGCGAACAATTTCCTGATATTCACCACCGCTGGATCAGCGATGCTGATTTCCCGGTCCCGGGCGGCGAGAGCTTCAGCGCCGTCTGCGCCCGCACCCGAACCGGGCTTGAAAAAATTTTGCAGAACGGACAACAGAATATCCTCATCACCGGCCACGCCTCGGTCAACCGCGCCATCCTGGGCAACCTGCTGCAGCTTAGCCCGGCCCAGGCCCGATTGTTCAGAACCGGCAACGCCGCCCTGTCGCAGCTGCTGCTCATGGAAAATTCCCGGCGTCGCTGGACGCTGGTGGATTTCTGGAACTGCACATCCCATTTGGAAGCCGCCATATGAGATCCCTGCAGAAAAAGATCAAAAACGAAATTTACGCGCTTTTAAAAAACAAATATGATTTCAAGCAAACGGAACTGAGTTTTTCCCAGCCGGCAGAGCGGAAATTCGGAGACCTTTCGACCACGCTGGCTTTCGCCCTGGCCAAGAAAACCAAAAGCAAGCCTTTCCTTGTTGCCGAAGACATGGCCGCGAGATTGACGGGCCAACTGGAAGCGGTGGAAGATATCCGGGTTGCCGCCGGGGGTTTCCTTAATTTTTATCTGCGCCGCGATAATTTTCTCAAGTATCAGTGGCAGAACCTGGAAAAACCGCAGCCGGCCAAAGGCGAAAAGGTTATTGTCGAGCATACGAGCATCAACCCGAACAAATCAGCCCATATAGGCCATCTACGCAATTCATGCCTGGGGGATATCCTGGCCCGGAGCTGCCGTTTCCTGGGTTATGAGGTCGAGGTCCAGAACTACATCGATGATACCGGGATCCAGATCGCCGATGTGGTATGGGGGCTGCTTCATTACCAGAAAAAAAGTCTTGGCGAGATAAAAAAAATCTCGAACCTGGCCGCCTATCTCTGGGACCTGTACGCCGAGGTCAACCAGCTGTTCGCCGCCGACGACGATCTGGCCCGGCAGCGCCGCGACGTCCACAAAAAAATCGAGGAAAAGATCGATCCCGAATACGAGTCCTGCCGCTATATCGCCGAAGAGGTCCTGCTGGATCACATCCGAACCATGGAGCAGATCGGCATTCACTACGACCTGCTGGCCAGGGAAAGCGACGTTATCGCCCTGGATTTTTTCAAGGCGGCCGCTGCCGAAATGACCGCCCGCAACGTAATGACCCACTCCGCCGACCCGGCGAAAAAAGACTGCCTGGTCATCCATTACGACCGGGAAAACATTGAAAAGATCATCGTCCGCTCCAACGGCACCATCACTTATGTGGGCAAGGACATCGCCTATAACCTGTGGAAATTCAATCTGCTGCCCCGGGATTTTTGCTATCGCTCCTTTCATACCTATCCCGACGGCCATGCCATATACATGACCCAATCCGAACCTGCGCCGCCAGCGCCTCCCTTCGGCCATGGCCACAAAGTGTACAATGTCATTGATGTCCGCCAATCCTACCTGCAGAACCTGATCGCCCAAGTCCTGGCCCAGCTGGGTCACTCCGGACCCAGCGCCAATTTCATCCATTTCTCCTATGAAATGGTGGCCTTGACACCGGCCTGCGTCCGGGAAATGGACTTGAAACTGGAAGCCGGGGAAGAGAACAAGCCCTACATTGAAGTTTCCGGGCGCAAAGGCCGGGCGGTAAAAGCCGACGAGTTGATCGCCAAACTTATCGAAAAATCACTGGGCGAGATCCTGGTGCGGAACCCCGCCCTGACCGCAGCGGAAGCCTTGCCTCTGGCCCGGACCATCGCCGTGGCCGCCCTGCGCTATTTCATGGTCAAATTCAATCTGAACACCGTAATCGCCTTCGATTTCAAAGAAGCCCTTAACTTTGAGGGTGACAGCGGACCCTATTTGCAATACACCATGGTCAGGCTGAACAGCATTTTGAAAAAAAGCTCCGGCGCCGACCTCAAAGCGGCTATTGTTCCCGGCAGCCTGCAACGCCTCGAAGCCAGGGAAAAAGAGCTGTATTGGGAAATGATCCTCAACCTGTCGCTGCTGGAACTTGCCGTGGAATTCGCCTTGCAGAACCATGAGTTTTCTTCCCTGGCGGCGTACGCCTACGGGCTGTGCCAGAAATTCAATCATTACTACCATCTTTTTCCGGTACTGGCCGAGAAGGATGCGGACATCCGGAATTTACGCTTGAGCCTGATGCTGATATTTAAAAACAAGGTCGAAAAACTTCTCACTGTCATGGGGATCGCCATTCCCGACAGAATGTAAGGAGGCGTGATGATCCAAGTCGAAAATGTTTCCAAGAGATTCGCTGACGTGCAGGCGGTCAAGGATATCTCCTTTCAGGTTGAAAAGGGGAAGATCTGGGGTTTTCTTGGGCCTAACGGCGCCGGAAAAACCACGACCATGCGCATCCTGACCGGCTATCTGCCGCCCAACGAAGGGCGGGCAATGATCAACGGCATCGACGTAAGCACCAACCTCAAATCGATCAAAAAGATAGTGGGCTATCTCCCGGAAGTAGTCCCGGTTTACAGCGATTTGACCGTCAAGGAATTTTTGCGTTTTGTGGCCGAACTGTACGGCATTGAAAGGAAAAAAATACGCTTCGCCATCGATCGCGTCGTCGAAAAGACCAATCTGCAGGACGTCTACGGCCGACTGATCAAAAACATCTCCCGCGGCTATCGCCAGCGCCTGGGCATCGCCCAGGCCATCATCCACGAACCCGAAGTGCTGATCCTGGACGAACCGACCATCGGACTGGACCCGGCCCAGATCATCGAGATCCGCGAAATGATCCGTTCTTTCAAAGACAACGCCACCGTTATCCTTTCTTCGCACAGCCTGGCCGAAATCACCCAGGTCTGCGACGGAGCCGTGATCATCAAGGAAGGCCGGCTGATGGCCACCCCGACCCGCGACGAATGGGGGAAAAACCTGGAGATCGTCACGGCCGGCCTGGCGGACGGCAGCGATTGGAGCGATCTCAAGCAGGCCTTTCCCGTCATCAGCGAGGTCAGGTCCGAGGGCCCGATAATAAAGCTGGAATTCAGCGAAACATTGAGCGATTTCAACAAGATTATCAAATACCTGATCGAAAAAGACATCCGCATCAAAGAGATCAAGGCCGGACTGGAAGCCCTGTACATGAAGATCATTCTGGCTGAAGAAGGGAGGGGGTCATGAAAAGCATCTGGACCATCACCAAGAAAGAGTTGAAATCATTTCTTTATTCACCCATCGCCTATATCCTGACCGCGTTTTTCCTGCTAGTCAGCGGTTTTTTCTTTTACAACATCCTGGCCTGGGCCAACGATCAGACCATGAGGATGATGCAATCCGGCTACGGCATGAACCGCATCAACATCAACCAGATGCTTTTCGAACCGTTTTTCAACAACATGACCATCATCCTGATGTTTCTGCTGCCCATGCTGACCATGAGACTGTTCGCCGACGAAAAAAAAATGCGCACCGAAGAGTTGCTGCTGACCTCACCGCTGCGGCTCTCAGCCATCATCATCGGCAAATACCTGGCCGCGCTGATCATTTATGCCATCATCCTGCTGCTGACCGCCACCTACGCCATTTTTGTTTTTGTTTACGGCAACCCGGAGCTGGCCCCGCTGTTGACCGCTTACCTGGGCCTGTTCCTGTTAGGGGCCGTCTTTATTGCCATCGGGCTTTTCGCCTCGGCGTTGACCGAGAACCAGGTCATTGCCGCGGTCATCTCTTTTTCGTCCATCATCCTGATCTGGGTCATCTCCTGGGTTGGCGAAAGCGGCCCGGGAGCCTGGCGCGGCATCCTGACCTACCTGTCTTTCTTTTCCCATTTCAAAAACATGGTCAGCGGGGTCATAGACACCCAGGACATCGTTTATTACCTGACTTTCATTTTCCTTGGCTTGTACCTGACGCGCTCCGTATTTGAATTCAGGAAGTGGAGGTAACCGTGAAAAAAATCCTGCGCTTTGGAAATTATCTTTTTCTATTGCTCATCCTGACCGGAATGACCCTGTGGATCAGTTTTGGACTGGCATCTTGGCAGGGAAAAGCCGGGTTGGCACTGCTGCTCCTGGGCCTGGCCGGCTTGACCGCATATTTCATCAGCAATATCTCGCAATTCAGGACAAAAAATTCGCGCCTGAATTTTATCTTCGCGTCCAACCTGGCGGTAGTGGTCCTGTTGATCGTGGCCATTGCCGCCGCGGTCAATTATCTGGGGGTAAAAATCCACCAGCGCTTTGATTTTACCGCCGCCAAGATCCATTCCTTGTCCGACCAATCGGTCCAGGTGATCAAGAACCTGAAAAAGGATATGGTCATCAAGGCCTTTTTCAGCAAAAGCCAGGGCAATTTGGAGGGATTCAATTCCCTGTTGGAGCTCTACCGGTTTTACAGCGACAAGATCAAAGCCTCGGTTATCGACCCCTTCCTACAGCCCGAAATGGTAAAACAATACGAGATCAAAACCGATGGTACCATGGTGTTCGAATACGGGGGCAAAAGCACGCGCAGTGAGGAAGTATCGGAAGAAGCCATCACCAACGCCATCATCAGCTTGTCGCGCCAGGGGGAAAAAACGATATATTTCACTCAGGGGCACGGGGAGCCCGACAGCGATGACAGCAGCGAAAACGGATATTCTGAAGCCAAGACCGGCCTGGAAAAGCTGTCCTTCAAAGTGAAAAAAATTGTATTATTCCAGGAAGTGGCCGTGCCCAAGGACGCGGCAGCCGTGATCGTGGCCGGACCACAAAAGCCGTTCTTTGAAAAAGAGATATTCCTGCTGGCAAATTATCTCGAAAAAGAGCAGGGACGTCTGCTGCTGCTGGTCAATCCCTTTGAAGGCGCCGAATTTAAACCGCTGTTGAAAAAATTCGGGCTGGCCCTTGAGGATAACGTGGCAGTCGAGATTGATCCCCTTTCCCGGCTGATGGGCGGAAATTATTTCATGCCCGTGGTGGCCAAGTATCCGGAACACGCCATCACCAAGAACTTCGGATACGCCACCATGTTCCCTTTGTGTCGCGGCCTGGCCAAAATCACCCCCCCTCCAGGGGGCACCACACTGACTTTCCTAGCTTCCACCAGCGCCAACTCTTGGGGCGAGACCCAGTATGAAACCGAGGTTAAAACCGAACAAATCACAAAAAACCCTGAAGACAAGAGCGGCCCGCTGGATATCGCTGCCGCCATCGAAGCCGGCAGCGATGAAAAGAAGACCCGTGTCGTGGTCTGCGGCGATTCCGATTTCGCCCAGAACAAATATTATATTTTCCAGGCCAACAGCAATTTTTTCAACAACGCCATCTCCTGGCTGGCCGAAGAAAAGGACCTGATCGCCATCGCCCCCAAGATCACCTCTCCCAGAACCGTCAACCTGACGCAGAGCAGCGGCCGGCTGGTCTTTTTTTACACGCTGATCATCCTGCCCCTGCTGGTGTTCATTGCCGGCATCGGCATCTGGCTGTACCGGAGGAAACTATGAACTGGAAAAAAATTATCGCCCTTCTGCTTTTCCTGCTGGTTCTGATCACCGCTATCATTTTGGTCGATCAGCATGAAAAACGCAAAATGGCTGTGGAAGGGATTCTGCTTGATTTTCCCGCCGCGGCCGTCGAAAAAATCGAATTACTGCAAACAGACAAAAGATTCGTCTTTGCGCTGCAGGATGGCATTTGGCGTCTGACCGAGCCTTTGACGGCCAAAGCCGACAAGGTCGCGCTGGAAAGCATTTTGGATAATTTCTGCCCATTGAAATACGACCGGTTGGTGGCAGAGGCTGGCGGCGACTTGAAAAATTTCGGTTTAAACAAACCCGAGATCGAATTGAGATTGTTTGCCAAGGACAAAACCCGCCCGGTGCATACAATTCTGCTGGGAATGAAAAACAACCTTGATTCCTCTTCCTACGCCAAATTGGCCGCGGGCGCCAAAGTGGTCTCCATCGCTTCCTACAAGCGCAACAATTTGGAAAAAGACCTGTTCGCTTTCCGTGACAAGAGATTTTCGGAATTCGATAACCTGGCCGTTACCAACATGACCTGGAATTATGAAAACAGCGACTTCAGTTTTATTAAAAAAAACGACCAGTGGTTCATGGACAAACCCATTTTTTCCCTTGCCCAGGAAACCAAGGTCAGCGAGATCCTGTCCGCGGCATCCATGCTGGAAGCCAAGTCGTTTGCCGCAGCTGTCAGCGCCGCTTCCCGCCGTGAATTCGGCCTGGAAACACCATTGCTCACCGTGGAATTCAGATCCGCGACCGGTCCAAAAAAAATCGCGGTTGCCAAACAGGGAGAGCTGTATTACGCCCTGGCTGACGGTTTTAACGAAGTTTGTGAAATTGAAAAGGATTTTCTGGAAAAATTCAACAGCGATGCTTCTTCTTTCCGCGAAAAGAAGGTTGCCCTGTTTTACTCTTTTGATATCCGGGAACTCAAATTCAAACACGGCACATTCGGTTTTGAAATCCGCAAAGGGGCTGACAATGGCTGGCAGTTCATCAAGCCGTCTGTGGGGAAAAAGCTGAACGAAGAAAAAATCAACCTATTACTCACTGCTTTGGCCGATTGCGAAGCCAGGGAATTTGTCGACAATCCCAAGACATTGCCTGAATTTGCCACCCGCATCGCCATGAAAGCGGAAAATTCAGCAAATCCCGGACAATTCAACAGCATCATCATGGAATTCGGCGCCGCCGATGGGGAAACGGTAATGGCCCGCAATCCCGCCCTGGCCTATTGGTTCAAAGTAGGCAAGGAAATACTCCAAAAACTGCCGCAAAAAATGGAAGACATCACCGATCAAACCCAAAATGCACAAGTCATCGCCAAGTGACGTTTCGTAGAAAAAATTCAAAAAGTTGCTTTTTTAAAAAGTTGTATTATAATAATTGCATCTCTCTCTCATTACCTATCTCTCCGTTAGGAGGGAAGATGGAAAGGGTTTAAAATCAGATTGCCTCTCCGCTTTCAAAAAAAACACGGAATATGCGTTCAGGACTGCAACTTTCTCTGTGCCATACGCATCTTTAATAATAGTCATGAATGACCTGATTGCCAAGCTCAAGGACGGAAATGAGGCCGCGTTCAAAGAAGTGATGGCTATGTACAAAAAACCGATATACAATTACCTCAGCCTGCTGCTGGGCAACCGCCAGATCGCCGAGGAATTGACCCAGGACACATTTGTCAAGGTTTATTTCAAAGCCCATACTTTAAAAACCGATCACCCGCAGGCCTGCAAAGCCTGGATCTATTCCATTGCCACCAACCTGGCTCGCAGTGAATTCCGTAAAAACCGGCTGAAAAAAATATTTTCCCTTTCCGAAGTGAATGAGCGCCAGGTTTCCTACACCCCCCACTTCGAGGGAAAACTGCTTTTTGAGCAACTGCTGGCCCTTGTTCCCGAAAAATGGCGCGTGCCGCTGATCATGAAGGAAATAAATAATTTTTCCTTTGAAGAGATCTCGCTTATGCTGAACAAACCCATCGGCACCGTCAAGTCTTTGGTTTTTCGGGGCAAGGCAAATTTGAAAAAACAATACCTGGATCCAAAAGGAGCGCCACATGTCTGATTGGCAGGAAATTTTAAGGCAAGGCGATGACCGAGCCGAACCCGGTCCCGATTTTGAGGAAAGGGTTTTCAGCAAAATCAAAAAAAAGAAAAAACAAAAGAAAATCGGTTTCGCGATCATGGCCGTTGTCGGCGTCGTCATGCTGTTATCGCTTTTTCAACTATTCCGCCCTTCAGCTCAGCGCTCCGTGATTCCCGGCCTTGAAATTGACAAGGAGGAGATCCCCTTACATGAAGATCTGTTTTTTTCGGCCTCAGACAACCGTACCCGCTACACCCTCGAACCGGTTTCCTATCAAAAAAAAACCGGCAACCAGGATGCGGTACTCAACCAAATTTAGGAGGAAATCATGAAAAAAGCGATCTTTATCCTGCTGCTGCTCTGGATCGCCCATAGCGCCCAGGCAACGGAAAAAATCGAAAATATTGAGAAGGAAATCAAAACCGTTCTTGACAGAGTAGCGCCGTCACTGGTGAAAGTGGTTGCCGAAAATGCCAGAAAATACGTGGCAACCGGCATTGCCCTGGAAAGAGGACTGGTCATCACCACTTCGCTGATTACGCGCCATCCATTTGAAAGGATCTCTGTAGAAACCATCAAAGGCGAAACGATCGTTGCCAAGATCATCGGCCGTGACAACCGTTCCGGCTTGGCGCTGCTGCGCCTCGACAAAAAGGGACCGCGACCGCTGCCGCAAGCCGCAAAGACCGAAGTAGGCGACTGGGTGGCTTTAATCGGTTTATTTTACGACCGTTTTCCGGCCATAACCCAGGGCATCATCAGCAGCCGCACGGAAAGCGAATTGATCTTGAATGCGCCGGTCGCTCCCGGTTCGGCAGGAGGCGCGGTGGTAAATAAAAAAGGCGAGCTATTGGCTGTCATCCGCGGCAGCGTTGGTTTTTCCTCGGCTCCCGACTACACCTTCAAGGACCAGTCGGCGGTCATCGTGGTCAGCGGCAGAAAAAGCGAAAGCGGCAATCTCTGCTACGCCATAGCCATCGAGCATGTCAACCGCATTGTAGAGAAATTGAAGACATCGGGGAAAATCATTCCGGGCTGGCTGGGGGTCAATTTCAGCAGTGACTCGAACCAGATCCAGGAAGTGCTGACAGATTCGCCGGCGGCCAAGGCCGGGATCAGCAAGGGTGACCGCATAGTGGAAATTTCCGGAAAGCCGATCGCCCGGTTTCGCGATATCGCTACTGCTCTCCAATTCAGCCTGGCCGGCGATAAAATCAAAATAGCGGTCACCCGGGCGGGAAAAGCAATGCGCTTTGACATCGAACTGGGTAAGCGCCAAGCCGTCGCTTTCCCGCCTTTTCCGGTGGATTTCCCTTACGCGCCGGAAGCGCCCCAAAGCCCCTTCCTAAACTTGGCCGAACAGCTGGCCGATATATCAGAACTGCCCGGCCTGGAAATGACTTTGCCCAGGGTGAAAAACTATGTCATCGAGTTCGGTGGCGCCAGGCAGCTGGGGGTCGATGTCATGGAAATGACCGAAGAACTCAGCCAAAAATTCCTGATCAAAGAAGGCTATGGCCTTTTGATCTCCAGAGTCAATGAATCATCGGCAGCGAAAAAGGCAGGCCTGCGGACCGGAGATATCATGGTCCGGGCCAACAGCAATGCTCTCCGCAACACGACCGATCTCAGAAATATCCTGAATGCCCTGAAAGAAAAGGAAGCGGTCTTGCTGGAACTGTACCGTGACGGGCAACTAAAAAAATTCTCGCTTGTTCCGGATAAAAATGAAAAACTTATATGGAACCTTGAGCAATTCTCCCGAAATATGGAAAATCTGAAAAAGAGCATCAGCGATGAGGCCCAAGCGATCTACAAGGATGAAATAAGAAAACTGAAGAAATCCAGGGAAAAAGAATTGCTGGAATTGCAGAAACAAAAAGAACTTTCCTTGCTCAAGATCAGTAAAGAAAGGAGAAAGCTGGAAATGGAGCTGAAAAAGCTTCAGGCCGAAAAAAACAACCTGGGAGTTGAGATCAGAAAAGAATACAATGAGCGCTTGAAAAAAATTCAGGAAGAAATAAAGAAACTGCAAGAAAAAATAGAAAACGAATTGGAGAAAAAAAACGGTTGAGCGAAAAAGCCGCGTTTAAAGCAGGAGTGATTCCGCCAAGCGGATGGCCGCCAGCATGCTGGCGGGATCCGC
>Ga0180009_10001147_pt1 | contig 33032 bp, 34 predicted proteins | sample OS_PC_MetaG_FD_123537 | JGI IMG/M metagenome (GOLD analysis project Ga0180009, IMG submission 123537) | Groundwater microbial communities from the Aspo Hard Rock Laboratory (HRL) deep subsurface site, Sweden - OS_PC_MetaG | ecosystem: Environmental > Aquatic > Deep subsurface > Groundwater...
TGGTGATATTAATTCAGTGTATACTTCAAAAGCTTGGCTTGATACCGTGCAAATCATCTCTATCAGCACTGATTAACGATTTTGCTAAAGATCTATGAGGAATAAGTAGGAAACTCACGCTAGCATTCAGAAGAATCTGAAACAATTCGGATTTATTAATCCGTTCCAATACCTCTTTGCCGTAATCCGAAATGCGGTTACGGTGGGTGTGTCTCTCATCCGACAATTTTTCTCGAACCACCTCTCGCCCATCCATTTTGTTCAGGAAATAGTCTCGAAATCGTTCAAGTCTTTCTTTGCCGATACCAAATCGATCAGGCTGCTCTTGCGCAAGAATACTAAGAAGGTCTTTATCCTCAAGCCATTCGTCACAATCCGAAACCACCCTCACTATGCGATAGTAATCTTCATCGAAAACAGTCTTAACAAACGGCACCTCGCGCCAGTCAAAAATGCCAGAGCGAGAACTCGGTGGGCGGAGATATTTTCCATACCTATGGAGATTAGATAGAAAAGTGTAATAGAGCCGGGCGATAAGCCCACTGAGCAGAGCGACCTGGAGCAAGGCGGCGTTGACGATATTAGGACCACCTGTCAAGTTTGCCCAGAGGTGCTTACCCGTGCCGATGCTGAATTTAAGAACCACCTTTGCGATTTTATCGAAGCAATCATCATAGTCATTAGAAACTACCGGACAGCAATAGAGAGCAACTCGTCCCCCGAATTCCTCTTCCACGAAATCGCGGATGATATCGAGCACTGCTGCACCACGCCTCCAGGCGCGCCTTTTATTCTCCTGCCCGTAGTCGTTCAAGACGCACTCTTCTGGCGCCCCTTCTTCCCCGGTACGCACTTGCCATGATGGGAAGAGAACGACCCCTTCCACGGTTGCGCCAAGCACCTTGATTTCAGGCTTATCCTCGTTATGCTTAAGATATGCCAGTGCCGATGTGACTGCCCCAGGCGAAATTCCAACGGGAGCAAGGTGATAGACGCCCATCAGTCCATCACCTCCTCCAAACTGACTTTTACCCAACCCAGAGGCTCTTGGGGCTGTCCGTTCTCGAAGACGACTTTCCGCGATTTGGGCGAGTCGTCTTTGGTAAGCAGGATGCTGCCCCAAGCTGGTCTACCCTTCATGGGTAAATGTGGTCGTCCCACGTTCAGGCGCAAGGTCCGGCGGACGTCGTCGAAGAGCTTATCATCGAACTGGTCGGTGATGGTCTTGGTATCCCAGCCACTCCCCCAAGCGAGGTGCAGAAGGCACTGATTCCCCGTCTTCTCGGCTTGTTGCAGTTGCTCTTTTAGCGCTTCATACCACTGCGCCATTCGTCGTTTGCCGTCCAACGGGTGCCTCTTAAAGAAATCTATCTCCTGCTGAATGTGATCTTGCGCAGCCCGGTTACACTCAGCTAGCCATACCTTAATGAACTCCTTCTTTCCTCTAAAGCCGAGTTCGTTAGCAGGCTGCGTGTCACTCAGGAGGTAATGGTTGATAGTGAAATGGGAAACGACCTGAACACCCTTAGGAATTACCTCAGGAGTTACGGGGCGCATGTCGCGGTCATCCCTACGTGGGTCCCGCGCTGGATGCAAGTCGCCATTTGAGCTCAAAGACAGGACACGCACCTCTACGATGCGCAGTTCTGTTGGTTCGCGTGAAGAACTGTCGCTGAATTGCAGGCAACGCATGAAGTCGTGATGTTCATCTTTGCCAAAGAAAGTTCTCTCAACATCGCTGCCAATTCTCTTCCGCCAACGCGAAAGATTGGGATTCTTTTGGTGCCGGATTTCATTGAGGTCATCATTTGCTACCCTTCCTGCTGCACTGAGAACAGCATTGTCCGCCTTGATTCGGCTGCGGAAAAGGGCGCTGCGAACCGCGCCCTTTAGCGAAGAGCCGGGGAGGTAAGGCTTGCCTTCTGCAGTCTTTATGAATATAGGGATTCGGCGGGCTACTTCCGCCGTCGCCATTACATGATAGTCGGTGATGTTTTCAAGCGGGATGCGTTGTTCTTGAAGGAAGTCAGTCAAGGTTTGCCGCTCATCTTCACAAAAGCCAAGAAAGGCGCTCTCCATTTGTGGAGAACGCTGCGCCAGCGCAAGGACTCTCCCCGGCTTTGCCACAAAAATTTGCTGCCTATGTCGTGCATATTCCTTGGATCCCAATTGGACCCCTGTCCCGATGTGCAGAGCACTTAGTGTCTCGATTCGTAGCCGCTTTTCGACAACGATAGTTTCTTGTCTGCTCATATCGCACCTTTCATCTTGGCAAACACTGGAATGGCCAGCCCGCTGTGATAAGCCTCGAAGCCCCCTGCGTCGGCACTGCGACCAACATGGACGATTTGGCCGTAAACCTGCTTTTTTTTGCGGTAGGGAAAGAAGGAACCCGGCTCAAAGACACGCAGCAGGCGCTTGTAAGTATGGTGCCCAACTCCTGCCAGCTTCGCTTCATGCTTGGGACGAATTGTGGCCAAAGCATAAGCGAGCGGCTGCCGGCTGAAATCGCACTCGCCATCGCCGGGGATGTAACGGGAGAGGTTTATGAAACAATCGGGCACATCAGCAGTGGGCAGAGAGTGCTGATGAATCTCATTGAGTGGGATGTCAAAATGCCCCTTGCCTGCGCTGCGGTCGCCGCCGATGCCCGTGTCGGCGAGGTAGCGCAGCAAGGGCTTGATGAAGTTCAGGTCTTCAGCGCGGATTGCGAACCACAGCCCTGCTCGCTGGCGGTGGAGGAACTTTTCGTGCATGAAGAAAAGTCGTCCCTCTACCGTCGCCAACGCGACGCGCTCAATTTCATTGTGCTGTATGTCACCTTCGGCTTCGAAGGCATCCAGTTCCTCTGCCTCCACACTCTTTCTCTCTCCATGAGTGATAAGTGCCCTGCCCCAGCTAACGATGTCATCATCCGCTGAACCACGCTGCACCAGCCGCTCGCAGAGGCGGCGCGTGTTTGTCTCTCCACGCACAATTTGGGTGAAGAGGTCCTCGGAGACATAGGCAGCGCTTTTCACCCGCTTCGCCTTCTCAACGACCGTAACGGTCGCTCCTTGAAATGGGTATCGGGCGCTGTGCCGCTGCTTCTCGCATTTAGCAAGGGGTGTAATCTGCTCGCTGGTCAATTCGGGGATAAGCGGCTTGGGGTAGAGGCGGACTTTCACGCGGCCATAATAAAGAAACGGAAAAGCAGAACTTACTGCGAAAAGAGATAGGGTATCGGCTTGGCTCCCCGTTGTGAATTGCTTCAACATTCCCTCCAGCTCTTCCACCCCCCTCAATGCCCTCATCGCCCAGCAAAGCGCGCCAAAGAGCGTATCCGACCCGATGGAACTGGCGAAGGACGTTTTAGGTCTTAGATAGACTGAATACGTGGGCATAATTCTGTTTCCTCCCTTTCGAACGGCGGGATTACCAGTCAATTTTGTCGAACTGTTTGATAATTTCCTTTACCGTCGCCGGAAGGTCCTTGACCTCCTTGATACCATCCCCGCTGCGGTAGTAATCCACCGGGCGGAACTCTACCTTAAGGTCGGCGAACTTGACCTTTCCGTGCCCACGTGAACCCGAACCCCCTAAGGCGCTGTTCTCCAGCAGGTGCATGGCGCTGAAGAGGCTTTTGAGCAGGTTCTTGTCCTCGGCGCGATAGGCGTCGAAAATCATTTCTACACTGAATGCTGCTCCTGTCGGCACCCGTTCCATTGGACGTGGGTTCGCCTCAGAGGTTACACGATCAAGGGCGTTTTCGGTTTTGATTTCCGTGTAGAGGTCTTCGCCCAGTAGTTGGGAAAGTTCCTCGCGGTTGTAGAACCGCTTGGGGTTGCGTGTGTCCTGCTCGTTGGTTAGGAAGGCATCCCGAATAGTTAGGCGGGTTGGTCCGGCTTCTTGACGGGTCGCAGGTTTGTCCGATGCCACGCCGAAAATCTGGCAAGCTTCGCACTTGCCACAACTGCACGGCTTGAATTCGGTTTTATCGCGTCGTGTCTCCTCGGTAAAATGGTGTGGCTTACCGGTATGGGCATTCGGTCCCAAACTCCACTCCAGGAGATGTCGGAGTTTTCCCTTAAGCGAAGAACCGGGGATGTAAGGCTGGTCGGTTAGGGGGTCCTTGATGACCGGGTTGTCAACCCCTCCTATCTCAAACCCCTCCGTCATACCACCGATATGCAAGCCTGTCTCGCAGATGAGTTTGCTTTTGATGAGGTATTTGCCTTTGAACTCTAAATTCATTGCTCCCGCCCTCCTTTGACCTTGTCGTGATATTTGTGGTAGGCTAGTAGTGCAGTAAGCAATTGCGCCAGACGGCGGAAATCGCCCAGGCTCTGTAACTTCTGCTCGCTTAGACACTGCCGCATAAGCTCGTAGAACTTCTGCGGGATGAGGTCGCGACCCCGAGCATAGGCCAGCTCCGGAACCAGAAGCCTGACTTCAACCTTGTCCTGTGGGTCAAACCGCTTACTGTCGTCTTCCCCTTTGAATCGCCGCTCGATTGCTTTTATGGCATGGAAGATTTTGCGGAGTTGCGTCGGTTTTAGACTCGTGCGAAACTCGGCCGCCAACTGGTCCGCTAACTTGTCTTGTTCAGCGAATTCTTCGACAGACAGCAAGGCGGTGAGTGTCCCCTGCTTTTTCAGTTCGTCCAATATGTTGTCTTTCGTCAATGCCATGGTCTCACTCCCTCCTTAACTTTAGACTGACATAACTTGTCGGGATGCGGATGTGCGGCATCAGCCGGGCTACATTGTCCTGCAAGTTCAGTTCTTTGTCTGCAATCACCTCCTTCGTTACCCGTCGCGCGAGCGCATAGTGGAACTTGGGCACCCACATGAGATTCTGTTCCTCTTCCTTTGGGAAATGCTGGTCACGCAGATGCATCAGGAAATAGATGAAGGAACGGGGCAGTTTCTCTTCGCCCACACGTGCTGCCAATTTCTTGCCAAAGTCCAGCAAGTGGTCGAAGCCTTTTTCATTCTCCCGCCAGCGCACCGTGTCTCCAAAGAGAGTGATGCGGTCTTTGCGGTTAAGATTGGGGCGGTCCTGTCGTTCCCCGACAGTCTTGGATTGCTCCAGATGCTCTTCTACCAACTTCGCGAAGCGCTGGATGGGGAAACGCGGCTTGACCAGCAGGATGCCCCCTGAAAGCGTGATGTTTTCGTTGTAGCAGGTGAAAGCGCGGAACTCCGCGTAGATTGTGCGGGCAAGGTCAACAATAGCATCCCAAGGACCAAGAATGAGCATGTCGTCTCCGCCCGAATAGACGATGTAAAATAACCCTTCCACCTTGCCTTTCAGTGGGCTGTCATTGGTCTGTTCATTGTGCCACTTGACCGCTAACTGCTCACAGATGCGGTTTATCCACCCGCTGAAGAAGAGGTCGAAGGTGGTGCTCAGGGTTGCAATACGGGAAATGCTTTTGGGTTGAACTCCCAGCCCAAATATAGAACCGAGATAATCCACATCTGCCTTTATAACCCCCAACAGCCGCGCCCCATTACTCATGGATGCCACTTCGTCAAAGTCTAAAACTTCCCCCTTCCTAATCGCCTCCTTGTTAGGCTTGACGGGGTCTATGTCCTTACATGCTCGTGGAGCTTCATTGGCCAGGAACTTGAAGCCACAGGCGAGCTTAGGAAAAGCGGTGTCCCCCAGAAATTCGGTATCGTTTAGCCGGTAGAGGATAATTCTTTCACTCCTTCCACAAGCTGCCTGCACCACCTCCTTGGCCTCATCTTTGTTCAGTAGTACCACAGTTACCTCGAAGAGGTGGCTCAAACAGTCAATCTCCACGGAATGGGGGGGAAACATAAAATCGCTTGCGATGCCGTAGATGTATGCCAAATACTCAGTCTCAGGCAGTTTGCCGCCCACTTTCCGTTGAAGGCGACACTGCGCACACCCCTCTTCTAGCCATTGGGGGGATTCCACTTTTTCCTTTACAAAAGCCGGGGTCACTCGGCAGTGGTTGCAGACATCCAAGAGGGCCTTGACGCCGGCAAAAAAGTTGCTGCTGCCCAGTACCTCACTAAACTTCTTTTGTTTCTTCCGGGCTAGGTCGTCTTCAAGAGCCTCCAGCACCCGTTTCAAATCCGCAAAGTCAGCAGGAAAAATGTTAACAAAAGCAAGTTGGATCCCCAGTTCGCCTAGAATTCATCCACGAGCCAATTTTGTAATCTCTGTCCGAGTTCCTCCAATTTTTGTTTCGTTGACTCGTCCGCCCCGATTATTAGGTCAAACCTACCTCCGCCGCAGAAGAGGATATTGGCAGGTGAGACATCGAGTTCCCGCACCAGCCAATCCGCTGTTATATCTCCCAACAGCGTAAGGAAAAAGGAGCGCCCGCGCAGCCTTTTTGCAGTACCCCGAAATTCCGCCTCACCTTCCGCACGAGTAATCCGGTAGAGGAAATTTTGAATACCAGAAAAGTCCCCACGGAGGAGGCGGGCAACCAGCTGCCCCTCTACATTGGAATCGCGGCGGTACAGTGCATCTAAGTGATCTGGATAAAGTTTTCCCAAGCAGGTGGCAATGGCACAGGTAATTCTAAGATGCTCGTAAAGGGAAATGTCCGGAAGAGTTCTGTATTCCTCATCCTTTTCCCAAGGAGTGGCGGATGGGATATATGTAGTATACTTACGAAGCAATGCGAGAAGGCTCACCAAGCCAAAGTAGTCTCTGATGATCCTCATTTGATTTAATTCATTCTTAAACTCTTCCCGGAGGGCCGAGTAGTCTTCCGAAGAAACCTGCACCTGGGTAGTAGGGAAAACGCATGATTCTTCAAGGCGTAACGCTTTGAGGCGATACCCCCAATCTTTCCAATTCTTGGGCTTTTCCTCACGAAACTCAACTTTTGCTGCTATAGGAATAAGGGGGGTCCTTTCCGGATCGCTCTGGCTGATGCCCAATTCTTCCACGCGCTCTGTGGATGCCAGCCAATCCGCAATCCTGACGATTTTTTCAATCTCTTTCCTTGCAGGGTTGTGGTGATTACCTGTTCCATCCCGGAGGTCATCTAACCATTCGTATGGAAAGAGATGCTTGAACTCGTCCACAAAGGCCGCGCTGGCTTCTGCATGGCTCCCTGGCCTTCCAGCCCGTTGCCAGAATTTCCCTATATCGTGAAGGAGTGCAGCCAGAGCTATTTTAGTGGTCTCTTCGCTCATCATAATAGGATCTCCTATTTAATTAGGCAGCGCTTTTAACATCTCATGTCTATTTGGCCTTAGGAATTGTTATCTTTCTCTTCTCCAGCCCCACCCCATCCCTTTTGCTTCCATACTTTTTTCTGGTGAAACGGCATAAAGCCAAAGGGCAACGGGATTTAGCCCTTGGGCTAAGGGACATAGGCGAGAGGGACTATCAACCCTTCTTCAGAATTTCGTATTTCCCCAATCCGAAGCTTGACCCTCTGCCCACGTGCACGTATTCCCCTTCAAATATCAAATTCAATATCCGCATCATCTAAGAATACAAGTCAAGGATGAAAGGTCAGACAAAACCGCATAAAACAGAAGCAGCAGGGAACTTTACCTGAAACCCAATCTTCTTTGGGAATGTTTCCGGCTGGGCCATGAGTTGGCGAATGGCACTGAAAATTGCCTGTATCTCATCGTCATGGTCCCGTAAATGCCGCTCCAATTCCTCCAGCTTTCGGGCGAGTTCTTTATGTGAAGCCAGCAGCTCCCGCAGCCTGACAAAGGCTCGCATGATGGCAATATTAACCTTAATCGCCCCCGGACTGGTCAAAACCCCGGATAGCATGGCGACTCCCTGTTCGGTGAAGGCATAAGGTAAGTAGCGTGAGCCGCCGTGTCCCATTTTTGAGGTGCCATTTTGGCACCTCAAACGTATAAGTTCTTGATTATTAAGCTGAAACATAAAATCTTCAGGGAATCTTTCATGGTTGCGCTTGACTGCCCGTTTCAATATTTTTGTTTCCACTCCGTAAAGATCTGCAAGATCGGAATCCAACATTGCCACCCTCACCCCGGCCCTCTCCCATCAAGGGAGAGAGTGGTTCAAGATTTCGTATTTTCCCAGGCCGAAGCTGGAGCCTTTGCCCACGTGCACGTACTCCCCCAGAAGCAGGTAGGGCCAGAAGGGGGTCAGATCTCCGGAGAAGGCGATATTCCCCACGAAACCTCCCATGTTTATTTTGCTCTCTTGCCGCGCCGAATACCGCTCCCAGTTGTACCACCTGAGTTTTCTTTCCGTCACTTTTACCTCCAGGGATCTATTGATCAGTCCCTTGAAATCCCAAACGGAGGCTTCGATTCCGCAGTGAAAATAGGAGAGAAGGGAGATCCTTCGAAGGAGCTGTCTCACAAGGATATGGAATTCGAGGTCAGAGACAAGGCGTTCGTTATAATAGAGCCGCGTCGGCGTGAGGAAACTAATCGTCAGGGCTTTGATTTCCTGGTCCGGTTCCCTCACCTCCGTTTCAACCATTATTTTTTCCGGGTTGAACGCCTTTAATGTTTTGGCCTTGGAGGAGTAAATAACGGAAGGGTTACCGTCGTTGTCCAGGCTTCGGACTTCTTTCAATTCGAATTTGCCCCTCCCCTTCCCAATCCCCATGCCGCCGAGCTGGTCAAAGGTATATATGAAGTAGGGAAGATAGTCCACTGCCTTACCGATGAGCGTCAGGCCGAAGGAGAACGCGTCTCCCGGTTTATAACCCATTCTTTTTTCCTTAGGGGGCTCGATGACGAAAGGATGGGGGGCAGCTTCATATTTGCGCATCACCTTCGTGCCCGCTGGGGGCGGGGTTTCAAAAACATAGGAATAAATGCACTGGCCTTTAAGCAAGCATTCTTTGCACTCTTTCTCCCTGATGACGCAGACTACCCTCCTGAAGGCGTTCCCGAAGCCGCCGCGCAGGGTAGAACCCTTGTAGGGCGGCAGGATAATCGGCTCCTTTGCCTCTACGGTCAGTTCAAACCTGCCTATGGTCAGCGTTGCAGCCATTTTACTCCCCGGAAAAATGACGGCCTCTCCTTGGCTCTCCGCGGAAAGGGGCAAAGGAAGTTGATGTTAACCGGGAATAATCTGTAGGCAAGGCAAAATGTTGGGAGAATAGAACGGGCGCTTAGCGCTTGGAGAACTGGTTCCAGAAAAGATGCATTACAGGATCCATGGTGAACCTGAACAGGCATGGACGGACCCCCCATTCGATCCATGGGTAAAGCGATTATATCGGTTGTGGGATGAAGAACTATCATCTTCTCCCACATTCTGATTTTCTTGTCAAGAAAAATTAGGGGTGGGGATTCAAGTGGGAAAGTTCAAAATTTTTCAAATATTTCTTGTTCAGCAATCACCTTGACTTCCCATCCTCAATTTCATACAATCCAGACAGCACAGATACCTGTCCGGTAAAATCCTTATTCGTTAAAACTTATCTTTAATTCACTCCGGCCTGGGGGGCTTTTATAGCTTTGAGATCCGTGGAATAGAAGATGAGTAACGAAGCCGATACCTGCCGTAAATATGTCTTGCCCAAGCTGATCGATGTTGGATGGGATAATGAGCCTCATTCCTTCACGGAGCAAAGAACTTTCACCGATGGGAGGATTGTCGTTTCCGGTGAGAAAATTTACCGGCGCCCCTAGAAGCGGGCCGATTATCTCGTTCACGGATTTGGAGAAGTCATCATGAGCGAAGATGATAGCCGAGTTGTTATCCAAGAAGCCCCTGGTAGCTCCCTTTCCCTGAAAGTAAAGCTCCAGGGAGAAACCGTTTGGATGAGCCTTAATCAAATTGCCGATTTATTCGAACGTGACAAATCAGTAATTTCTCAATACTTGCGATATGTGAATAATACCGGATAGTTAAAGGGTAATTCAACTGTTGCATTTTTTGCAACAACTGCCGCTGATAGAAAATCGGGTGCCTCGACCTCGATGCCATTAATTCTTGAATACCTCTTGAAGACCTACGCTGTCCTTCGGGGGGCGGGGGTATTAAATGGCTCTTCGTGATCCTGTCCAGGAACAAGTAATTTCTAAATTTATTCAGCGGCTACTTAGCGGTGTAAGTAGGAGCGCCGTCCTAAAAGCTTTCCCTACTCGGACAGTTAAGCGCATCGACTTGGCACGTTTCCGCATTGCCCATTCGGAAGCGCCTGAAAAACTCGTCCAGGCTTTGGTACACCCGGAGGGACGTTATCGTCTAGTTTTCCAGGACTACCGGCGCGCCGATGACCGTGGCAGCCAAAGCCAAGCACTTTTCACTACACTCCGAACAAAGCTTGCCCGGGAAGCTCAGGCTGTCCATCGAGATACCGGAATCTGGATGTTATGGCTGGCATACCCGATTATTTATGTGCCGCACCCATCTCCTGATCACGAGGAGTTCCTGCTTGCACCGCTATTCCTCTGGCCGATTCGAATTGACAGTGGTAACCTTCCAGAAGGCGAGCTTATCCTTAGGAGAGAACAAGGTGCGCCAAGGTTTAATCGAATCGCATGGCAGTGGATACGTCGCAACTTAGAGTTTGATGCGCCCGAGCCGACGACCGCCGAACTGCTGCAAATGGCAGATTTTATTGCCCTGCGTGAGATAGTTAAACGCTGCTGTGATGGCTTCAGGCCTGTGCTCGATATTTCCCTTCAACCCTCTATCCAACCAGTCCCTGAGCGAGGGAGCTTGAAAGGGTTGGAAAGACCGAGGCTGCTCGATGCCGGTATCGTGGGGCTTATCCAGTGGGAAAATATGGAGCTTCTAGCGGATTTAGAAAAGCTTTATGGGCTGGACGTTTTATTGGGACCGGCAGGAGATTTTTTGAGGGAACGTGAGCGACCTCCAGCCTCAGCCATCGAGATCCCTGAGGAAAAAAATCGGTTTTTGGTCACAGATACGGATCATACCCAAGAACGCGCTGTTTGGATGGCACGTCGCCCGGAGGGGGTCGTAATCCACGGGCCTCCTGGAACTGGGAAGTCGCAAGTCATCGTCAATATTGTCGCAGACGCACTTGCCAGAAATGAAAGAGTGTTGGTGGTCTGCCAGAAGAAGGCCGCGCTTGATGTGGTCTCTTCACGACTCCGTGCCGTAGGTTTGGGCGACCTATCGATCCAAGTAGATGACGCGGAGGGTGATCGTAGACGAATTATCGAGCTTCTGAGGGATCAGGAAAGCCCATCCCAATTTGTAAATGAGCAAGAGCGAATCGAGGCCGCCGAGGAGATTGAACGCCTTGAGAAACAGTTCAAAGAATATAGCAAAGCACTTTTCCGTGGACGCGAGCTTAGGCGGATCAACTATCGTACGATGATAGCTCGGATCTCACGGCTCGAACGAGAGTGGCCAGGGGTCCGGCCATTGGAAGCGCTCCGAGAACTTTTTAAGGAAATAAACGAAACCGATCTGAATCGGCTTAGCGAAGCCCTTGCAAGGCTTGAAGACCTGTTTTGGGCCGCCAATGTTCCGGAAAATCCGTGGGTTTGTGGTAAGGAAAATCTCAGCGGAGATCGCTATGAGCTTGAAGAGATCAATGCAGATCTAGAGAGGGCATTACCCTCTGCAAACACTGCCGATTCCTGGACGGGAAAAAAGGGGCCATCCTGCGGGAAACTAGTCGGGACAACGAAGGAGATCAGTGACGCCGCAAGCCGCCTCGCGGTGACTTGGCCTAGGCTAAATTTACGCTTCGCTAGAAAGCTGGGCCATGAGCAAAAGATAGTTGCCGAAATAGAGGCTAACCAATACATTAAAGCTGCTGATGCTGTCGAGAGCATTTTCAAAAAGCAGCATTCGTTATCGCGACATTTTACACCTTCCTTCTATGGCAATAAGAAGACGATCAAAGTTTTTATTGCCCTTCGTAAGTGGGCTATCGCCTCTACAGCTCATCCCGTTTATGGTGCAATTGCATCTCGAGCAGCTGATGTTTCTATGTGCGAGCCTCTCCTGAAGGCTGTTGGGAGGTGGTTAGAAGCCTCGAAGGCAAGTCTGCTTTTGGAGGACATAAGAATTGCCAAGCCCATCGCGGGCTATCTTCAAAGCCTAAAGGACTACCTTCCAACATTGCAAGTCCTGCTACGTTACCGGGCCACAGTTCTGGGGCTTGATAAACGGTGGAAGAAGGTCGTGGATTTTATAGAACGAGCTCCTGGAGGGCCTCCGAAAAACTGGGCGAAAGTTGCAGAGCTTTCTGCGCTGTTGGCCTGGGCAGGAGAGGCAGAGAAAGAAGCGCCTATTCTGCGGAGTTTAACCCCGGAGTTGTACGAAGCTGATCGGAAGCGGCTGCGTGAGCTGGCTGGAAGAAAGCGTGAGTTAGAATCACAAACGATCAGATCTATTTGGGCCAAGAAGTGGTCAGGAGTTGACCACCGTTGGCGTAGGGCTCTTCGCTTCCGCGGGCCACACTCACAAAGGCTTCGTGAGATCGTTGAGACAGGCAGGACTCGCGGGCTGTTGGATCTCCGGCCATGTTGGTTAGCCAATCCCGGTACCTCAAGCCAAATATTTCCACTGGAATCAAGTTTGTTCGATCTGGTGATTTTCGATGAGGCTTCCCAATGTCCACCGGAGTACGCCGTTCCGGCTTTGTTCCGAGGTAAACGGGTGGTCGTGGCTGGGGATGGAAAACAGTTACCGCCTACGATGTTCTTTAAGTCTGCTTTTGATTTTGAATTTGATGAGGCAGAAGAAGAACAGGGAGAAAGATTAGAAGATAAGGTTGAACTGGCAATTTCAGCCGGGGCAGAAGATCTGCTGTCTCTTGGGCAAGCCCGTCTTCCCGATTCGTATTTGAACGTGCACTATCGATCCCTAGACCCTACGCTGATTTCCTTCTCCAATGCAGCTTTCTACAAAAATCGGCTAGAGGTCCCCAGACCAGCGATCCCCATAACAATTGATGGAAAGCCGGCATTGTTCCTTGAACGAGTGGATGGTGTTTACCGGACAGATCGAACGAACTTGGAAGAGGCACGACGCGTTGTGGACTACTTGAAGCAAATCTGGTTAACCATGGAGGATCGGCCTACTATAGGGGTTGTGACCTTTAATGATGCTCAAAGGGAGGCCATTGAAGACTTACTTGAGGCAGAAGCATCAAGGGACCCAGAAGTTCAGGCTGCATACGAACGAGAACTGACGCGCGCTAAAGACGGCCAAGACGTTGGTTTTTTCGTGAAAAGTTTAGAAGCCGTTCAGGGTGATGAAAGAGACGTTATCCTTTTCTCAACCACCTATGGGCGGCGCGAGGACGGGAGGTTTATTCGTAGTTTCCTTGGACCAATAAACCGGCAGGGTGGCGAGCGACGCCTAAATGTCGCGATAACCAGGGCCAGGTTATGGGTTCGAATTTTCACGTCTTTGCCTATAGCCGAACTATCCAGCGCCCTAACACCAGGCACCGTTGAAACCCAGGATGCCGCCGGTCGGGCCATGCTTCAGCTCTACCTTGCTTATGCAGAGCGCATTTCAGGTGGCGATTATGCGGGTGGCAATGGCATTCTCCGACGTGCCATGGAACTTGCAGGAGCTATTGGAGAACATCAAGGGTCTGCCGGGGAGGAAGAGTCAGAGTTTGAGGCCGAGGTACGAGATGCTTTGTGCGATGCCTTGGGCTGCCAGATCGATACTCAGGTCAGCTCTGGTAGCTTCCGAATCGATTTAGGAGTTCGTGCACCGGACAGTAGTAATTATATACTTGGCATCGAGTGTGACGGGAAGGCCTATCATAGCGCTCCGTCGGCCCGTTCCTATGACTATTGGCGTCAAACTGTGCTAGAACAGCGTGGGTGGCAGATTCACAGGATATGGTCTTCGGTATGGCGCACAGATCGGATTGGCGAGATCAATAAGGTAAGGGATCGGATTGAACGCATCCTGGGGACTGATGCTGCTAACAAAGGCTGAGGGTGAATAGTTATAAATCGGATCCGGCTTAAGGCTAGGTGGATGAACTGAGATGGTTTCAGACCGCGTCTCCTGGCATGTTTGATGCCCTAATCCTATTCATCCTCGACAAGGCTTTCAAAGGGGAATTGTGAAATGGCGAAACGTAAACCTTTAGTTAACCTAAAGGAAGGTGAAACAGAAAACGGTCTCTCAATGTACGTTCTGCACGAACGAGAATACATCCCGGTTTGATGAGGGAGAGCCGGAGATAGGGCCACTTCGCTACTACGCCAGCTCTCTACTCTACCCTTTTTTCCCAACTTCCCCTGTTCCCTTCGGCTTAATGATTTGTTTCCGGAAAAGGTAATTCGGGATCGGAAGATGGGGAATGAGAGAGTTGGCAAGGCGATAGGAAAATAGTGGTATAGTCAGAGGGGGGTTGCCGATTATTTGAGATTGCCTTATTCTGCTCTGAGTCGGATAATGAAGGAAAGAGAAAAGTCAGAAAACAAGACCTGTTCGTCCTGTTCCTCGGACCCACTACCGCGTGCTGCTGAACCACTGCCTAGGCCGCAAGGAGATAGCCTTTGCTTAGCTTTGTAATCCGCATACTGGCCATGTCCATCTTATACGCTGAATGGCAATTTGTTTGTTCCCGGATCGAAGATCGCCTCATGTGGTTGAGAACCCATCCCGCGCTTACACCACCGCTTGTAGCGCAGCGACTTCTTGTGTCGGCGGAGGACTGGCGGCATGGTTGTCATTCGGGGTTTGACGTACGGGCGATTATCCGCGCCGGAGTCCATCGGCTCATTTCGTTCCGCCGCGAGGGGGCAAGCACGATTGAGCAACAAATAGTCCGGGTTGTCACCAATCGCTTCGAACGGAAGTGGCGCCGGAAAGTCCGCGAAATCCTCCTGGCTTCTCTGGTCGCATCTCGCTTTCCTAAATCCGCAACGCCAGCGTTGTATCTCGCTATTGGCTATTACGGATGGCGCATGAACAACTATCTTCAAGCATGCCGCCGTTTAGGACTCTGTCCCAACGACATGTCTCTGGATGATGCTGCCGCTCTCGTAGCGCGGTTGAAGTATCCAGAACCGCGTATTCCACCTCCGCGGCGTTTGGCGCAAATTTCTAGCCGGAAGGAATACCTTAAGAGACTCTATGGTCAGCACCTTTTAGACGGCAAGTACCTTCATCTCGGAGTCGAAAAGCATGGCGAAGCCATTTCTCGTAGAGGAGAGCTTAAGGAAGCTCTTGAATACGTATCCTAGGCCTGCGGATTTTCGTCAGGCTCTGATTGGGATCTCTCGGCGGTCGAGGGAAGATGTCGTCCGCCTTTGGCTGACAGAAGGAATCCCATTTGCCTTCCGTGGCTATCCAAGCGTATATGAGGAAATGCGCAGTTGGCTCGGAGCGCGTCTCGGCGTATGCCCGAAGGAAATCACCCTTGTAGGCAGTGCACGGATTGGATTCTCAATCGCTGGGCCAAAGTTTGGGCGCTCCCTCGACGAAGGATCTGATTTGGATCTTAGCGTTGTCTCTGAGGCGCTCTTCGGGAAGATTACGGAAACGTTTGCCGCGTGGAAGGAGAACTATTCCAAAGGGACGGTTAAACCACGAAACGACAGGGAACGATTATTCTGGGATCAAAACCTAGAGTTCGGTGAAAGGAATTTCTCTTTAGGCTTTTTCGACGCGAACAAGTTGCCAACGTTCGAGCATTATCCGGTCATCCAGCAGATCCAACAAGCAATGTGGGCGCTGACCAAGAAACTTGAGGTCACACCTGATGTACTATCCCCACAGAGGGCATCACTCCGTGTCTATAGGACGTGGCAAGCGCTGGTGGCTCGCGTTTCTTTTAATCTGTATACAGCAATTTCCTGTTCATGACTGGGTGAAGAACTCGGGAAAGGCTCTATATCAATCGACGGAAGGGGCCTTAGGCGGAAAGTCCATAATTCGCAGTACTTGCACCTAAAAAGAATGATTCATTATTTTGAAACCTCGGCCATAAATTATGCTTACAGTCGTTTATCTATCAACGATGCCAGCGCGACCAAGGCCTTCCAAGAGCTCCGAGGTCGGAAGTGGATGTTTTCCCCTGTCAACATTTGGGAAATTCTTTTAACGGGCGATGATGAGCAGAAAGAAAAAATTATCCATTTTTGCCAGTACCTATTCCATGAAGAACTTCTGCCTTCACCAGAGGAATTATTGATTGCCTACATACAACGAGGTTGCCCTGAAATCGAGCCAGCTGGGAAGCTTCAATCAAGTTCCCGTTTAGCTGAAATATGGCGGGATCTTTGCGCCAATCCTGTTAAAACATTCATTTACAATAAAGAGGATTTAAAAAGAAGGGTCAGGATTGTGGCAAGGGTTAGTAAAGATCTGAGTAGGCTTACAAAAAATGCAGATGTATTGCTGTCTCCATATGGTACTGGTATTGGAACAGACATAACTCTTGAGGGCATCGTGAATAATCTGCCCAGGGTCAAGTCTGGTGAACTCATCGAGATTGAGAAGAAGAAGCTTTATAAAATCGCTATTTTTTATTTGATGTTTGTCTTATGTGCAGAGCTAGGTCTAGACCCAGTCCCCATCAAAAAATTCTGGCGATCATTGGGGATTCATAAAACCCGGGATCGCATAAAATATGCACTTGAGAATCTTGAGATGTTGGTGCATAGGGGACCAATGGCGCAAATGGCTTATATGACCTTGGTGCAGACTTCCGTTAAATTCTCGCGTGGTCTATTTTGGGATTGTTTGCATTCTACATATCTTACGTATGTCGATTATTTTTGGACTGAAGATGAACACTTTTTGGCAATGAAGCAGAGACTTTCCTGGTATCCGAATAGTTATAAGATATTTAAGCTGAGTGAAGCAAAGTGGTCTTTCCATGAACGTGAAAACCCAAGAGCTGAGTCTTATATTGCCGGCTAAAAATGCAATTCAGGGGGCGCGTTGCTACGACGACAGCGGGTATGACGGACAGGTCTTCCTCTTGAATTCTCTTCGAGGACGTTGCTTATGGACAACAACCGAGTCAATGGCGAGCCCGGGTCGTTTGGAGATATTTCGCGCAGCGAAAGCCGAATGACACCCAACAAAGCGACGCCGCGGTGGACGACTTATGAACAGCAGGTGTTCGAACTTTTTAGAGAACACTTTCCGAAAGCTACAGTCCGAAAGAATGTGAGAGTTCGGGGCCGTTTCTCGAAAAGAAAGCGTCAGATAGACATCCTCATCACCGAGAAAACTCCGGTGGGAAAGCTGAAGACGGTTATTGACACTAAGTGCTTTCAGCGGAAGGTCGACGTCAAAGCCGTGGATGGACTTGCGGGCTTTGTCGACGATGTCGGAGCGCAAAAGGGGATGTTGATTACGAACATGGGCTACTCAAAGGCTGCTCTGAAGCGTGCCTTTTACGGTCCTGGCGATTTAGAACTGGATATTCTCAACTTCTCAGAATTGCAGAACTTCCAGGCATTCACTACCATTCCTTATGCCGGTGAGAAGGCGTTCGTCGTTCGCGCGCCATTCGGGTGGGTTGTAGATGTCACACGAACCGAGCGTTGGCTCGCCACCATGTATCAACGTGGTCTAGATGCGGGCAGAGCCATAAGCAAGAAAGAATTCTTGTACATCAACTTTTGGAACCGAAAGACCGACCCACTCACCGCTGCGAAACTCGATGAACTTCAGGTATCGAGCATGCGCCTCTTGGGCGCTGTGACGGTGACTCACAGGAAGACTGTCCAAAGATCTGACGCTGTGATCCGACTCCGAATCGCAGACGTGAAGAAATATAAATGCCTCGAAGTCACCGGTTTCCTGGAGTTTGATGACATTATCTTTTTTGCTGTTCTCTTGACTTCAAAGGAAAGCCAACGCCCGAACATAAGAAGGCTCGAGTCCGTCTTGCAGCAGGCGGTTCCCATCCAGCTCCGGAGAGATAACACCGCGCTGATAACGAAGATCCAACAGCGCCTCGACGAATCGCCACCTGTCGCAGAAAGAGCGCAGATACTTTGCGAAATGGGGCACTGGTACAGAGACATGGGTCAGTTCCAAGACGCACGGCAACCCTTGGAAGAGAGCCTGTCTCTCGACCCCAACAACTATCAAACAGTCAAAGAACTCTTGGCAGTATTGGTCAAGCTCGGCGACAAGCACGCAGCAGCAGCAATAATGGGGCGACTGTTGCGCCTCGATCCGCACAATCCAACCGTCTTCAACAATTGTTTCGAATTGGCACGCGCTGCTCTTTTGACGTCGTCCGAATTACTTAATTTGATCGACACTCTAAAGGCGGAGCGGTTTGACAATCGTCTGGCCCAAGCAAATTGTGACTTCTATGCGGGACAACTGCTAATGAGTATTGAACCTGAATCGGCGAGGCAGCGGTTCGTCATCGCTGAGCAAGCGTTCCGACGGTTTCTCCCTGCCAAGCACCAGGTTTTCGCTGCGTTGCGCTTATCTCTTCGGCAATGCAGTCGGTCCAAGAGATCTTCTCGTGACTTGCATTAAGATGGGGGACGTTGTGTCCTGCATTGCTTTACGTTTGAAGAAGGGGACCTAAGTCCGTTGATTCCGTTGTTGCAGTCATTGGTGAGCCCCATTAATTTCGGAATTAGCCGAATTACGGCTTCCACGGCGTCCCGCATTTCCATTAGTTTTTCCCGATGGATTGAGCACATCCTGCCTTAATACACCCATTCGTATTCTTGTTTCACTCACGGCAGATTGATTGATCTTGTCTTATTCGCATTCCACCAATTCTTATACTCTGTAAGTTTGTTCTTTGTTGCTGTCCCATCCCCCTTATCCAAATATCCCAAAATACCAATCTTTTCATCCTTTGCACTCACACCGTAGTATTTCTCTCTATAATCCAAGAAAATATTCAAACACTTGACAATTGTCCGAAGAGCGTCGCTCATTTGCACTTTATTCATCTGCACCTGCAAAACCCATTTATGTGTGAAATTGGGACGCCCTTAAGTTATTCAGTTCGCATCTATCCTGGGAGACGTTGATCAAACTCATCAAAGTTCTTGGAGGGCAAACTTTCAAATTTTATTTTTATAGGCCGAAAAGAGAATCGAACCAACGCTGAAACTCCATGGATCTACAGCCACTCAATGTGTACGAGTTTATCTGCTTTTTTGAACTCCGGATCGCCCGTGATGAGGGGTGCGTTTTCCCTTAAAGAAGTTTGAATGGCGAAGCAATCTGCGTAGGATAGGGGATGCTTCGCTTTTATCTTGGCCGCTTCAATTATGTCCTGGAAGGTATTGGATACTTTCTTGATGGGCAGATTTGGCAAAACACTATGGATAAAGTATTCTGCCTTGTCTATGGTGCGCTCCCGTGCGAGGATGTAGGTATGCCAGAAGAGCGTAGGAGTCGAGCACCCTTTTTCTGTTCACGCCGCCTTTCCTCCTTTCGACCTTTTAAAAGGGCCTTCGTGAGAGAAGGACCTTCTTCAAAAATACCACAGAAATACTCTACCGGATCTTCTGGCAGGGTATATATTTCGATGTGGTCAGAAACGGCTTTCACCATTACCTTTGACCCAGGTTTCAGTCCCAATTTGTCACGTTCCTTTTTGGGAATGACGACCTGGCCTTTTGGTGAAGTAGTCACAATCCGCATCGGTAAAACCTCCCTTTTTGGAGTTTAACTTTGATGTTTATAGTTTAACCAAATCAATCCAGGAAGTCAACCGAGCAATTTTCCGATGAATCGGGCTGGTGATACAAAAAATGGGGGATTTGGGGGACAGAGTTGATTAGCTTAACGGCCTCCGGGACGTAGTTCCGTTGATTCCGTTATTTGGATGAGGACGGGAAGCCGATAAAAGTATAACTGCGTTGGCTCTCCCCGATTTGGCGCGGACAGGCTCCGCACGAATGTGTGACGGCCTCCGATGAGGTTAGGAAATCTTATAGCCGATCTTGCGTAAGAGTTCTTTTCGCCACTGGACCCCCTCTGGCCCTTCTACCCCCTTGGGAGAGAAGCCATCAAAAGGGAGCTAAGGGTTCAAAAATGGTCGTTGTGAAAAATCAGATTACCGCCATGGCCTTTCCAAGCTATTTCGCCAATCCCAATTCCTTTCCATTTATCGCCCGCAGCATTTTGTCAAGCAAAAGCTTGATTTCATCAAGATGGTTGAGGCAGATTTCATGGAGTTCATCCGGGGTAATTTCGTGATAAAAATGCGCCATCCGATTCCGATACCCCGCTATTTTCCGCATCAACTCTGCTTCGTCTTCGTTCAGGATTTTTTTATCCAAGAGGCCTCTGGCGATTTCCTTGTACTCCGTGGCGGGAAAAGCAAACCTTTTAGCCAGGATGTGACGACCGATATCAAAGAGGGCCTCAAGAGATCGTCTCAGGTAAGACTCGGCGGCGGCGACGTTGTGCCTGTTCTGGAGAAATTCTCCTTTGTTTTTAAGGGGGAGGTCGCGCAGCGCGCCGATCATTTCCAAAATCCATGCCGCTCGCTGCGTTACGACTTTTCGATCGATATCTGTAGGAGTCATGCTACGCACCCAGGATCATTTTTTGTTTGGCTCGTTCGTAGGGAAGAAGATCCGCGGCCATGCGCATAATATACAGCTGATACTCGGCCTCATAGGTGGAATCCCTGGCATACAGGATTTCACCCGTGACGATTTCTACCGCCAGGGAAACGGGAGCCTCCGGAAGAACAACCACGTCCACCCGCGGTAAATGGAAAAGATCTTCAAAAAAGATGGCGATTTCCACCTTTGCTTCGACGGTAAGGGGGCTTGCGGGTTTAACGCCTATATCCAGGTCCGAAGGGGTGGAAGAAAGCCTCTCGATGCGTCCTTCGACTACCTCCTTAGCCTCTTCAGCTCTGCTCCCAAAGGCATAGATAATCTGCAGCCCGTGTTTGGCTGCGGTTTGCCCAATTTTTTCTTTCATTCCTGGCATCATTTTAAGTCCATTCCGGAACGGCCCTCTTCTCCTGTTCTCCTGGCTTTCATTTAATCAAAAAAGGCAGGCAAGCGCAACATTTATATTCCTAAGAATGGACAAATAAAGGGGTCTAAAGGGGTAAAGGGGTCTGCTCTTGGCTCTTGCTTAACTGGAAAAAAGAGCTTTTCAACCCCTCCTAAGGATGAGGGGGGGGTCAGGAGAGCTTATATCCAATCTTCCGTAATAGCCCTTTTCTCCACTGGACGTCCTCCGGCCCTTCCACTCCTTTCGGTGGGGAACCGTCGACCACGCCGAGGATCCCCCGGCCCTGGGAGGATTCGGCCACAATTACTTCTACAGGGTTGGCCGTGGCACAGAAGATGGAGCAGACCTCCGGGCAGTTCTTAATTGCGTTCAAGACATTAATCGGGTAGGCATCGAGGAGAACCATCACAAAGGTATGGCCGGCGGCTATCGCCTGCGCATTCCGCAGGGCCACCTTTTTCAATTCCTCATCATTTCCCTCCAATCGAATCAGGCAAGCCCCAGAAGCTTCGCAAAAAGCGATGCCAAAACGTGACTTGGGCATGGCGTTGACCATGACTTCGTATAAATCCTCAACGGTCTTGATGAAATGGGTTTGGCCGACGATAATATTCGCCCCCTCCGGGAATTCCAATTTGACGCTTTTGAGCTCCATGGCATCCCCCTTCTAATCAAAAAGCAAAATACAGGATTCAGAATTCATAAGAAATCTAAATTTCTCCAATTCTGTCATTCCGAACGCGGAAATCCAGTAAAAGCAAAAAGATCTGGACTCCTGCTTTCGCCGGAGTGACGGATTTTCGAATTTCTACGAGACCATTGGATTTTGATTCCTGAATCCTGCTAACTTCATGTAGGTTGCCCTGTGTCTTTTTTAATCTTCAAGCTTCCCACCAAGGAAGCCACGTCAGGAAAATTATTGGCCTGCAAATATCTCTGAATCCCATCGATAATTTTTAGGCCGGCCCGGGGATCGGTGAAGTGGGCTGAACCCACCTGCACCGCGGTCGCTCCGGCAATCAGATATTCCAGGGCATCCTCGGCGGTAACAATCCCTCCCATACCCACAACCGGGATATGCACGACCTGGGATACCCGCCAGACCATGCGCAAACCGATGGGCTTGATGGCTGGACCGGAAAGCCCCCCCGTAATATTCCCCAAAAGAGGGGTGCGCGTCCGAATATCAACCGCCATCCCGATTAAGGTATTGATAAGGGAAACGGCGTCAGCTCCTCCTCGTTCTGCGGCCAGGGCGATCTCTCCGATTTCGGCCACATTGGGAGAAAGCTTGACCATCAGAAAAGAAGAGGTGGCTCGACGAATTTTTGAGATTACCTTATATACGGTTTTAGGCTCCGCGGCAAAAATTGCACCCCCTGCTTTCACATTCGGGCAGGAAATGTTGACTTCCAACCCGGCGATTCCATCTACCGCCGATAATCTCTTGGCTAATTCGGCATATTCTTCTACCGTACTTCCGAAAATATTGACCAATACCGGGCATCGAGCTTTCCGCAAAAAGGGCAATTTTTCCTGGAGAAATATTTCCAACCCGACATTCTCCAGCCCAATGGCATTCAGCATCCCGGCTGGAGTTTCGGCCAGACGGGGCGGAGGATTCCCTTGGCGCGGTTCTAAGGAAAGACCTTTGGTGACCATTCCTCCCAAAGCTTCCAGAGGAACGATGCCGGCGTATTCTTCTCCGTATCCGAACGTCCCCGAGGCCGCCAGCACCGGGTTTTTCAGTTTCAACGGGCCTATCTCAACAGCAAGGCTTGGACCATCATTTTTTGTATCCATGCCTTGCGGAATTCCTTTCATTCCCATATAATTTTCCGGGCTTCAAATACAGGGCCTTCTTTGCAGGCTCGAACATACCGAAAGGGCGGCACTTCAGATATTACCGGCATCAAACTCCCCTCAGGAAAGGTCATTTCGGCTTCCGGGCCTTCGCTCTCGGAAAAAATATTTTCCTGGCCGGTAGTCAATTCTTCGGCCTTAGAAATCTTCATTGAACCTTCATCCCGAACTTTCACCGCACACCCAAGGCAGGCCCCCACGCCGCAGGCCATGCGGGATTCCACGAGAACCTGGCAGGGAAGATCAAACTGATCAGCCATTTGCGCCACTTTGGCCAGCATGGGCATTGGCCCGCAGGCATACAGGGCAACGGCGGTATGCCCCTGGGTTAAAAGTTCCCGTTCCAGTAAATCCGTAGCCAATCCTTTCATCCCTAAGCTTCCATCCTCTGTACTGACTTGGGGTTCCAGTTCCATTTTGCGGAATTCTTTGATTCCCAGTATCTTCTCCCGGCTTTTCCCTCCGATGAGCACAAGCACTTCGGGTGTTTCTGCCGGATTCTTGATCAGCTTCCTTCGCTTACTCGGCCTTGCCCGAAGCTTTTCGGCCCAGGCAATCAGCGGGGCGATCCCGATCCCTCCACCGATCAAGATCACCCTTTTCCATTCTTCCTCCAACCAGAACCCGTTCCCCAGAGGGCCCAATATATCTACCCGTTGCCCTTCCCGCAGCTGAGTCATCAGAGAGGTACCTCTGCCGACCACTTGGTAACAAATCTCCAAAGTGCCTTCCTCTTCCAATTTTGTTCTCTTGTCCCCGCAAGGAAAGATACGGGAAAAGCTAAAGGGGCGGCGTAAGAATGGCTCTCTTTGCTCATTCACCCGCAACATAACGAACTGGCCTGGTTGAGCCAGGCAAGCAATTTCTGGACAAAGCAGGCGGAGGCGGAAATAATCGACCCCGACTTTCCGGTGTTGTTGAATTCGCGCTTTCACTTCTTTGACAGGTCTGGTTTTCATACCGAGGTCGTCCACGAAGGTTCAGCCAAGCGCAGCCCCATAACGATCGCATCCTCCCCGCTGTCGCTATAATAACGCCGGCGGATGCCCCAGGGTTGAAATTGAAAATGGCGATAAAAGGAAATGGCTTTGTAGTTAGAGCGGCGCACTTCTAAGGTAATCTCCTTTACCCCGTTCCTCCGGCTGAAATCTATTCCGTAATGAAGTAAACGGGTCCCGAATCCTTGTTGGCGCCGCCGGGGGTGCACGGCCAGGTTTAAAATATGGGTTTCCGAAGCCACCAGCCAAAAACACAGATAACCCACCACCTGGTCCGGGGGAATTTCCCGGGCAATGAAAGCTTTGGCGAACGACGTTAACCGTTCCCGCTCAAAAAGCCCCCTCGACCAGGGAGTGGGAAAAGACATGCGTTCAATCTGGACGACTTCATCAAGGTCTTCTTCGGTCATTTCGCGGATGTCAACAAAGCCTTCTTTCTCCATCCGTTACCTTAGGTACTTCAGGATTTTTTCTGCAATATTTCACTGGCCAGATTGATATTGCGCTGGCCGGCTTCTTTGGCTAACTTGGCCAATTCCTTCAGGGACCGGCCTTCCCGGCAATTGGAAATCTTAATGAGCATGGGAAGGTTGAGACCGGTGAGAACTTCCACCCGATCTTCTTGGAGGAAAGCTAAGCTCATATTGGATGGGGTTCCTCCAAACATGTCGGTTAGGATCAGTACCCCTTTACCAAGATCTACGCTCTTGATAGCGGCGGCGATTTCCCTGCGCAATTCTTCCACCTCTTTCCGGGTATCAATAGACACTGTGGCCAGGTTGGAAAAATTTCCGCAAATTAATTCAGCCGAACGAACAAATTCCTCCCCCAAGTTCGGATGAGTAACCAAAACAACACCGACCATAAGCCCTCCATTCCTCTTTCATTCATGCCTGTCCGAGAACCGACTTATCACAGGGAAACTTCCAGGTCTCGATGTCGCCGCCTAACGGGAAATTGTTCCTGAAAAAGATTTCCTAACTTTTCAGCGATGGCCACTGAACGATGTCTTCCTCCCGTGCATCCCACCGCGACGGTTAGGTAGGCTTTACCTTCTCTTTCGTAAAGCGGCAACAAATATGCTAAGAACCTGTGAAATCGCGCCACGAAGTCCTGTGTTTCTTCAAACTGGGAAAGGTAGTCTCCAATGCGGGGATCCGTTCCCGCGAGGGTTTTGAGCTCCTCTTCAAAATAAGGGTTGGGTAAAAAGCGGACATCGATCACTAAGTCCGCCTCCTGGGGAATTCCGCGGCTATAACCGAAGGATAGGAAAGTCAAGCTCATTCTCCGCCCCTTGGGTTTCTGTTCAAAAATTTCCCGGATGGCTCCCTGCAACTGGTGGACGTTGTAGGTCGAGGTATCGATTACCAAGGTGGCCATGCCGCGGAGGCCAGCCAGCATCTGCCGTTCCTTTTGAATTCCCTCCCATACGCCGCAACCCACGGCCAGGGGATGGGTACGCCGCGTCTGACTGTATCTCCGAACCAACACCTCGTCGGATGCTTCCAGGAAGAGAATCTCCAGCGGATACCCTTTTTCTCTCAGCTGGCGAAAAACCTCAGGATACGTTTTCAAGAATTCCTTTTCGCGCAGGTCCATCACCAAGGCGAGCTGTGAATAATCACCCAGGGAGGCGGCACGCAATTCAAAAAGTTTAGGGAGAAGAGCGATGGGTAGATTATCCACACAGAAAAATCCCATGTCCTCTAAAACCCGAATCACCGTACTCTTCCCTGATCCCGATAATCCGGTAATAATGACAAGGCGAAGGTTTTTCAATTCTGGTGTTCCCATAGCCTAAGAAATGGAGTAGGGGGATATCCGGGCCCAGAATGGGGCCCTTTCAACCAGGACCAAGCGAAGGAATTTTCGCAGCCTCCCGATCAAACAATTTCGTCTTCTGCAGAAAAAAGGGAGTAAATTTCCTCCCCCGAGTTCACTTCCATCAAGCGTTTTCGAAAAACGTTATCTTTCATCAGGCGCGAAATTCGAGCCAAAGCTTTCAGATGGGTCCCGGCGGAATTTTCCGGGGCTACGAGAAGAAAAAATAGGTGAGTCGGTTTTCCGTCCATGGCTTGGAAATCCATACCGGCAAGACTTCTCCCGAAGGAGGCGAGGAGTCTTTTGGCATCTTTACTTTTCCCATGGGGGATAGCCACTCCTTCTCCGATTCCTGTGCTTCCCAGGCTTTCTCGTTCAAGTAAAATTTCCATCAACCGGTTTTCATCCACCTGTTTTTCCACCTGGGCAATGGCTCGAATCAACTCCCTCAAAACTCCTTCTTTATTTGTGGAGGCAAGTTGGGGAATGATCATTCGTTTATCCAAGATATCTAATATTTTCATAATTCCTGATCTTTACCCTTTGCTATTAGGGAATTTCTCTGGGGGAATATAAATTGTGCCCAGAGATTGAAATTGCCTGACCCAGCCTTGAGCAGGTTATCGGCTCCTATTCCCCCCGTGCCAAGGAAGGCGGGGCCAAAGGGGTCAATCGGCTTGAGGTTCTATTAAACCATAGTTGCCATCTTTTAGTCGGTAGATGATGTTAAGGTTCCTCGAGTTAACATTGGTAAAAACCAAAAATTCAATATTCATAAGGTCCATCTGCATGGCTGCTTCCTCAACGGACATGGACTTGGCCAAGAGCTTCTTGCTTTTGACGACTTTCGGCTCTTCCCCTTCTTCAAAGCTGTTGGCGGAGTAGACATCCATGCGCCAGCTTAGTTCCGGAAGGGAAAAATTGGTCTTATGCCGTTTAATCTTGTCCTTGTATTTGAGAACCTGCCTCTCCAGCTTATCCGTTACCCGGTCAATCGCTGAAAACATATCCTCGGTCTCTTCTTGGGCATTGATGGTAATTCGGTTCGCTACCAGGGTAACTTCGGCGATATGGCGGTGTTTTTCTACAGCCAAAACAACGTTGGCTTCTAAAGGCCAGTCCATATATTTCTTGAGCTTGGAAAGTTTTTCCTGCACGTATTCCCGCAAGACTTCCTTCGATTCTGTATTGCGGAAAGTAACTGAAATTTGCATGCTCGGTGCCTCCATTGCGCTTCAATGCATACGGGCGCGGATTTTTCATCTCTCTGCCCGGAAAGGAATTCTCTTTCTAAAATTCTGCCGATCTGTGCTCATCCGCGGAAAAATATTCAAATAATCTGCTTCCTCCGGGTTGAAGAGAGAACCCCAAGCATCTCGCGATACTTGGTGACGGTTCGCCGCGCAATTAAAATACCCTGTTTTTTAAGAAGTTCCACTATTTCTTGGTCACTGTAAGGTTTCTGGGGGTCCTCTTTGGAAAGAATTTCTCGAATTTTCTCTTTGACGCTTTCGGAAGCGATGTTTTCCCCGCGCACGGTGTTGATACTGCTATTGAAGAAATATTTTAACTCCAAGATGCCTTGGGGGGTATGTACGTATTTATTCGAAGTCACCCGGCTAATGGTGGATTCATGCATCTCCACGTCTATGGCTACGTCTTTGAGAACCATGGGCTTTAAATAGGCCACGCCTTTATCCAGGAACTCGCGCTGAAAGCGGACGATCGACTTGGTCACCCGGTAGATCGTTCGCTGGCGTTGATGGATCGATTTGATCAACCATAGGGCCGAACGAATTTTTTCGTTGATGTACTCTTTGGCTTCCCCGGTGGATTGAACCTGTTCCCTGAGAATATGCCGGTAATAAGGGTTGATGCGCAACTTGGGCATACCATCCTCGTTGAGCACCACTACGTAATCCTCTCCGATTTTGTAAACGTAGACGTCGGGGATAATGTAAGGAATGTTCTCGTCGCTATAACCCCTGCCAGGCTTGGGATCGAGTTCACTGATCAGTCGTGTGGCGCGCACCACTTCTTCTAACTGGATGCCCAATTCCTTGGCAATCGCCTGGTAATTTTTTTTAGCCAAATGGGCAAGATGGCCCTGGATGATCTTCTGCACTAAAAGTTCACCCGGATAAATTTGCTGAGCCTGCAAGAGCAAACATTCTTTCAAATCCCGCGCCGCCACCCCCGGGGGGTCCAGGGTTTGAAGCTTCTGGATCACTTTTTCCATACTCGCCAGATCAAAGCCGGCTTGAGTGGCAATTTCTTTCAGGGAGCCTTGAAGCAGGCCGTCTTCATTGAGGTTGCCGATAATCACCGTGGCCATCAGACATTCTTCTTCGTCGAAATTACTCAGCCGGATTTGCCACAAAAGGTGATCATACAGGGTGGCTTTCTTGGTTAAAAAATTTTCAAAGGTGGGACGATCTTCTTCTTCGTCTACCCTTTTGGTACCTGAAGAAAACCTCTCTGCCTTCCAATCCATGGCTGGCATTTCATCTTCCTCCCGGGCTTCCTTAACCTCGGAAGGGGAAGTGGTAAGGGTTTCATAATTGGTCTCCAAAGGTTCGGTCTCGGAGCTGGGCATAACCACTTCTTCAAGAATCGGGTTCTCCTCTTCCTCCTGCCGAACCAGATCCATCAATTCCATCCGCGATAGCTGCAGGAGTTTAATGGCCTGCTGCAGTTGCGGCGTCATGATTGGCTGCTGAGTTAGCTTAAGGCTCTGGCGAATCTCTAAAGCCATGGCAGATGCAGATCCTCTATCTCAACCTTTGATGGTCCCAGGCTTTTCTTAACTTTCTTTTCCTTCAACCCTACCCTGGCGATCTTTTGAACTCTTAAATTAATTTAGACACAGGTTTCCACGGATAAACGCAGATAACTATTTTCTGTTTTTTTTGCATTGAATATCCTTAAAATCTGTGTTCATCTGTGTCCAATATGGAAATTTCTATACAATAAATTTAATAGGACGCAGATTTACGCAGATAACCGCAGATAATTATTTTCTTTTTAGATTATCCTAATAATCTGTGTACATCCGTGTCCAAAAAGGAATTTCCTATACAATGAACTTAAAATTGGAATTTTTCCCCCAGGTATATCTCGCGGGCTTGCCGACTCCGGGCGATCTCCTCCGGAGTTCCGCATTCCAAAATCCTGCCCTCATTCAGGACATAGGCTTGATCGCACACCCCTAAAGTTTCTCTTACGTTATGATCCGAAATGACGACTCCGATCCCTTTGGCTTTCAAATGGGAGATGATATTTTGGATATCTACGACCGCCAGTGGATCAATGCCCGCAAAAGGTTCATCTAAGAGAATAAATAGGGGCGAGGTAACCAGAGAACGAGTAATCTCGACTCTTCTCCGTTCTCCTCCCGAAAGGGAGAAAGCTTTCCTTTTGGCCAAAGCAGAAAGTCTCAATTCTTCCAGGAGCCCTATCAAGCGCCGTTCCCTCTCTTCCCGAGAAAGATCCAGCGTCTCCAGAATGGCCAGAAGGTTTTCTTCTACCGTGAGTTTGCGGAAAACCGATGGTTCCTGGGGAAGGTAGGTAACCCCCCTGCGGGCTCTCAGGTACATGGGCGCTTGCGTAATCTCTTCTCCCGCCAGAAAGACCTGCCCTCCTTCCGGTTTGATGAGGCCTACGATCATGTAAAAAGTCGTCGTCTTTCCTGCTCCGTTGGGCCCTAAAAGGCCAATGACCTCGCCCGCCCTGAATTCCAAATTCACAGAATCCACAGCCCATTTCCCGTTATATTGTTTTTTCAATCCCCGGGCTATTAAAGTAGGGATGGGATTCACTGTTTTCCCTTTCCCGGAAGTTGTTCACTTTTGGGATAGAGGATAACTTCTACCCTGCGGTCGGGTCCACCTTCAACAAAACTTTTATCTTCGTCCAAAAGGACAATAATCTTTTCACCGCTGACCATATCCTTTCCTCGCCACACCTTTGGCTGCCCCGTGAGGACAATTTTTTGCTCCCGGTTGTTCAACACGGCTTTCTGCGCTGTAGCAAGGCTATCCCCCTGATAAATTTTTACATTCCCTGAGGCTACGATCTCCCGGACATCATTTCCTCCCTCTTTCTTTTCATAATACACTCGGGCGACGTCGGCATGAATGGTCAACTCCCCCTGTTTAGCCACGACGCTTCCCGTAAAGACGATAACCTGATTTTTATTATCAGCTTCGAGGGCCTGGGAGCTAATTCGCAGGGGCTGATCGGATCCGCGGATATTCCCTTTTCCTGTTTTCCCAAGGGAAATAGGTTGCTTCTCCGAGCCCCAACTGGATGCCGAGGGCAACAAAACGGTGAGGAGAATGAGGAAAATATGGATGGGGATGAACCGATTTACTCTAAACATTTTATAAGGATAACCTTGAAGTTTCTTGGGTTGAGTGGAAAAAGGTCGTGGTAACCCGTTGTAGAATTTTCATCCGCTGGTGGTCGAGTTCAACAATTAAACCCGTTCCTTGTACCCGCAGTTGGGGCCCGCTCATTTCTACGGGATCTGAAGTCATCAACTCCCTTCTTTCCGCTTGATATTTCAAGCTTTGGGTCTGCATCCGGTAACCATCGCTGGAATCAAGTTTCACGCCATCAAAAACCTCTATGGTTTTGGTCTGGGTATTGATTTTTCCCCGCTTTCCTACCAAAACGTAAGTCTCCCGGTTCTTCCCGAAGAAAGTCGCTTTGACTTGCTCGAAAAATAACGTATTTTCATCCTCGAAATAACGGACCGAGGCCGCCTCTAATTCCCATTCTTTGATTCCCTCGCGGGTCTCGGTATATTTCACCCGGTTTAATTGCAGATCAGCGGCAATTGCTGGCTCTTTTACGGGAACTTTTTTTTCTTGCGGAGGAGCTAGGGTGCGCCAAGTCATGATGGCTACCAGGCATAAACTGCCTACGATAATCACTCCCAGGAGAAAGCGCAGATTTTTCATTGACTTCAATTCCCGGCCACCCATTTTCGCAACCATTCTATCACTCTGCTAAGGAGGTGTAAAGGTTAATTTTGGAATACTTCAAGGTCACTTGAATGAAGCAAAGGGAAGACAAGGGATAGGATAGTTCATTAAACGCTCTGCGCTCTGCCCTATGCGCTCTGCGGATTTTTGGTGATCCGGTCGATTGCTAAGAGTTGCTCTAAAAGCGGCTTTAGTTCATTCAAAGATTGGGAATTGGGCCCGTCGCAAAGGGCTTCTGCCGGGTTGGGATGAACTTCCATAAACAGGCCGTCGATCCCAACAGCTACAGCGGCCCTGGCCAAGGCGGCTATAAATTCCCGTTGCCCACCCGATGAAGACCCCTGCCCACCCGGAAGTTGGAGGCTGTGGGTTACGTCAAACACGACGGGATACCCCATCTCCCGCATGATTACCAGCGAACGCATGTCGGCCACGAGGTTATGGTAACCGAAGGAAGTCCCCCGTTCGGTAAGGAGGATGGAATCGTTCCCGCTCGATTCTATCTTCTCGATGATATTGCGCATATCCCAGGGTGCTAAAAATTGCCCTTTTTTGACATTTACCGCTTTCCCCGCCCCGGCCACAGCCAGCACAAAATCCGTTTGCCGGCAGAGGAAGGCCGGAATTTGCAGGGCATCGAGAACCCGAGCGGCCGGTTCCACTTCCTCAAAGCGGTGCACGTCCGAAAGAACAGGAATGCCCAGGTCGTGCTTCAGGCGTTGGAGAATTTCTAACCCTCTCTTCAATCCGGGCCCCCGGAATGATTGTAAGCCGCTCCGATTTGCTTTGTCATAAGAGGATTTAAAGATAAAAGGAATTTTCAAGGCCTGGGTCAGATCGGTTAATACTTCGGCAGTCCTCCGGCACAGGGCTTCCGACTCGATTACGCAAGGGCCGGCAATGAGAATAAAAGGTTTTTTCCCGCCGATGGTTACGGGCCCAACGGAAATTTCTTTCACTGCTGGCCAGGAAAGAGTATTCACACGTTTTTTCTCCGCTTCTTCCTTTTCTCTTTCAATGCGGCGTGAATGAATTCGCGGAATAAGGGGTGGGGAGTGTGGGGTCTTGATTTTAATTCCGGATGAAATTGGCAGCCCAGGAACCAGGGATGATCCCCTAATTCCAGGATTTCCACTAATCTCCCATCCGGAGATAATCCGCTGAATATAAAGCCCTTCTCCGCCAAGAGTTCGCGATAATTGTTATTCACTTCGTAGCGATGGCGATGGCGTTCGGAAATTTGCTTTTCCTGGTAGGCTTGGTTGGCCAGGGACTCGTCTTGCAGAACAGCAGGATAGGCCCCCAGCCGCATTGTACCCCCTTTGTCTACGATGGTCTGCTGGTCGGGCAGGAGGGCGATTACCGGGTGGGCCGTCCCGGCATTAAACTCGCTGCTATTGGCCCCTTCCAGGCCGCAGACGTGGCGGGCGAATTCCACAACAGCCAGCTGCATCCCCAGGCAGATTCCTAAAAAAGGAACCCGCATTTCCCGGGCGAATTTCACGGCCATGATTTTTCCCTCGATCCCCCGCTCCCCAAAACCGCCCGGAATCAAAACTCCGTCAGCGCCTTGCAAGAATGGTTCAACCCCGTCCTTCTGCACCGCCTCGGAATCAACGTAATGCAGGTTTACCTTACAGCGATTGGCAATTCCTCCGTGGATCAAGGCTTCGTTTAAGCTTTTATAAGAATCCTTCAAGTTAACGTATTTCCCTACGATGGCAATATCCACCGCCCCCCGGGGATTTTTGATGGCATAGACGATTTCCTGCCATTTTTCCAGATGCGGGGAACGCGTCCAGATATTGAGCATTTGAACGATCTTATCATCCAGCCCTTCTTGGTGAAAGAATAAGGGGACTTCATAGATGGACTCTACATCCTTGGCCGTGATCACCGCGTCTTGGTCTACATTGCAGAAAAGAGCAATCTTGGCCTTGATTTCCGGGGGCAGGAACTGGTCGGTGCGGCAAATCAAAATGTCCGGCTGGATGCCGATTTCCCGTAATTTCATCACGCTGTGTTGAGTGGGTTTAGTCTTCAATTCCTCCGAAGTTTTAATGTAGGGGACGAGAGTAAGGTGGATGTAAAGGGAATTCTCTCGTCCCAGATCCGTTTTGAGTTGGCGGATGGCCTCCAGAAAAGGAAGGCCTTCAATATCGCCTACCGTACCCCCGATTTCAATGATGGCCACATCCGCATCGTCCGAGATGGCGAGGATGTTCCGTTTAATCTCATCGGTGATGTGGGGAATCACCTGAACCGTCCCTCCGAGGTAATCTCCCCTTCTTTCTTTGGTGATCACCGAATAATAGATCCGGCCGGTGGTGAAGTTATTGCGCTGGGTGAGGCGGGCAGAAGTATATCTTTCATAATGGCCCAGATCCAAATCGGTCTCGGCCCCGTCATCCAAAACAAAAACTTCCCCATGTTGGAAAGGGTTCATCGTTCCTGGATCCACGTTGATGTAGGGGTCGAGTTTTTGCAGGGTAACTTTTAA
>Ga0180009_10001148_pt1 | contig 33006 bp, 26 predicted proteins | sample OS_PC_MetaG_FD_123537 | JGI IMG/M metagenome (GOLD analysis project Ga0180009, IMG submission 123537) | Groundwater microbial communities from the Aspo Hard Rock Laboratory (HRL) deep subsurface site, Sweden - OS_PC_MetaG | ecosystem: Environmental > Aquatic > Deep subsurface > Groundwater...
GAAGACCCTCTGTCTTTCATTATAAAGTTGCCACCTTTCATATGTTGTGTTATCCTCGAATCATATCGATATTATTGGCAGTAAAGTGAAGAGGAGATAATATTTCTATGACTAAGATGATAGACATTTCTGAAGCCCAAGCCCATTTGCCCGAATTGCTATCCTTTGCATTAAAGGGGGATGAGATAATAATATCCAAAGACGATAAACCTGTGGCAAAATTAGTTCCCCTACCCTCAACACCAAAATCAAGAGTACCCGGATTGAACAAGGGTGAAATCTGGATCAGTGATGATTTCGATTCTCCTTTACCTGAGGAATTCTGGACCGTGGGACAATGAAGCTATTGTTGGACACTCATGCTTTCATATGGTGGGCGAGTGAGCCTGCGAAACTTTCGGACAAGGTAATAGAACTTTGTCAGAGCGGAGACAACATCCTGCTTTTAAGTGTCACCAGCGCCTGGGAGATGCAAATCAAGATGCAGTTGCGAAAGCTGAGGCTCCAGCGTCCCCTCCAGGAGATTATCGCTAGGCAGCAAGATAACAACGATTTGCAGATTCTACCGATTCTTCTAGAACATGTGCTTGAATTGAATAATCTGCCCTTCCATCACAATGACCCATTCGACCGTCTGCTAATCGCTCAAGCTTCCAAGGAAAACGCTGTCTTGGTGAGCAAAGACAGTGTTTTTTTAAATTATGATGTGCAGGTCATGTGGTGATCTAAACTTGCCCTTTCTATCGGATAACGGTTATTTCTGTTTACCTCTTTGAAATCCTCCCATGTGAGCCAACCTAATCTTTTTGCGATCTGTGCCCAGTCACAATCCTTCCTAAGAGGAATGTCTCTCGCCCTAATGAACTGGGATCTTCCTTGTATTCATTGAATTTGAAGCCGTATAGAAGGCTGGAGGGATTATCCTCAAGCATGACATCAATGCTACTTGCTATTTGATTCTGCATCACATTAAGCAAAAGGAAATCTTCGCTTCAACTCACGGGAGTATATTCTTATCTCTTAAAACAATCAGACTCGCCGATCGAAGGCTCATAACAGCAGATGAAATCCTTATGAGGTCTCGCGGCTCCTTTTATAAACCTGAAACCCTTTTTCTCACCTTCCGGGGCCTCTTCGTAGCCTTCAATGTCATCAGGATAAATCTTGGCCATGATTCGGGTCCAACCCCTTTTCTCAGATCAAATAGTGGAGAAACTTACAACTTTATTAACGTCTCCGATTTCACAAACGAGTCCAGCTATTTTCAATGTTCATAAGTCCCTCGTCTAGGGCTATGGGAGTTTGATTGACAAGTCATAAACTTTGCCCTATGTTCCGTTCCATCAACCCTGGATAATTTGAATTGGAAAGGACTATCTTTGAAATTAGCCGTCGAAATGGAAGGGGTTCACAAGACGTTTGTCTATGGATGGCCCCGCAAGAAAAAGAATCATGCCCTGCGCGGTGTAAACCTGAGCGTGCCCGAAGGGGTCCTTTGGGGCCTCCTGGGTCCCAACGGGGCCGGCAAGACGACCCTCCTGTCCATCCTCTCCAACCTTCTCACTGCGGAAAAGGGACGGGTGCGGGTTCTGGGGGAAGATATCCGTACTCGATCCATGGCCGTACGCCATCGAATCAATCTATCCTCCGGCCATGCCAATTTCCCCTGGAGCATGACGGTTCAGGAGAACCTCCACTACTACGGCATGCTCTACGGGCTTTGGGGGAAAAGGCGAAACCAGAAGGTGGAGGAGCTGCTGGATCTCTTTGACCTCCGGGATTTTGCCAGGGTTCCTTTCGATGGGCTTTCCACGGGCACCAAGCAGAAGCTCTCCCTTGCCAAATCCCTGATCAACGACCCGGAGCTTCTCTTCCTAGATGAACCCACCGTGGGTCTTGATCCCGATGTAGCCCGTCGCGTGCGGGATTCCGTCCAGAGGATTCACCGTGAGAAGGGCACCACCATCTTGGTGACCACCCACAACATGAAAGAGGCCGAGATACTCTGTGAGAAGATAGCCTTCATCAAAGAAGGGACCATAAAGGCCTTCGGTAAACCACAGGATCTGAAAGAGGAATTACACCTTGGCGATAAGATCACCCTTCTATTGGACAGCTCCGTCACCGTCCCGTCCCTTCAAGACATGGCAGGTATCTACGATTTTCAAACGGACCACGCATCCTGTTGGATCCTCGTAGACGACCATAGAAAGCGTCTTCCCCAGATCTTTGATCTCTTTGTTCATAAGGGGGTTCTGATCACGAATGTCAGGATACAGGAGGCCGACCTTGAGGATGTCTTTATCACTCTGGCAAGATGAGCTCATAAAGATATGGGCCTTTGCTTTCAAGAACTGGATCATGACCAGGAGGAACTTGTTCACGCTTTTTGAGATACTCTTCTGGCCTGTTGTGGGATTCCTGTCCGTGGGGCTACTCGCCGAGTTCACGCAGCTTCAGCCGGAGATGAAGGCCTTCATCCTGGTGGGAGTCGTAGCCATGGGAGTTGTACAGGTGTGCCAGCTCGATGTCTCCTACGTCCTTCTCTACGATGTCTGGAGCAAAGCCGTAAAGCACGGGTTCATGGCTCCGGTGGGCATCCGGCACCAGCTCCTGGGGTCCCTCATGGTGGGCATCATCAGGGGTACGGTGGTTTTTATTATCCTGATGGTGGCAAGTCTTCTCCTTTTTGATTTCAACTTCACGGCGCCGGGAATCGTACCCCTTTCCCTCTTCGCCTGGGGCCTTTTTCTCAATGCGGCTATGGTAGGCATGCTGGTAAGCATTCTGGTACTCATCTTCGGAAACCGGGCCGAGGTAGCCGCCTGGTCCCTCGTGAGCCTCATGCTCCTGGTATGCGGGATCTACTATCCCGTCTCCATTCTGCCCAGGTGGGTCATGATGGTGGCGGAACTCATTCCCCTGACCTATTTCCTAGAGTACTTCCGCCAGTTCTTCGGCTATGAACCCACCTTCTCCCATGTCCTCGCCAAGGGATATCTCATGTTATCGGTCTATTTGTGCCTGGAGGTTTTCCTCATGAAGTTGGCCATCAGGCGGGCAAAAAGAAAAGGGATTCTCCTGAAACTCTCGGAATGAGACCGTCATAGTCCACTAGCGAAGCTACGCTTCAAAAGGACGAGTATATGAGATTGATCAAACTAATTGCCTGCTGCGAAGCGATGCTTGATGCTGGTCTCTGGATACTGGATTTAAAAGGAATCCTCTTTTGATTTTTCCAGCATCTAGCATCCAATATCCAGTATCTGTGTGGTTCAAGTACCATAATATAGAAACCCTGGCCTAGACCTGGCTAATCAATATTTATGATGGAAATAGAAGCACTCAAAGGCACTTAAAAGAGTTGTATGTCCACATCATGTCACACCAGGGCGGGCTTGACATACATTTTAAGATCTTAGTCTATGTGGACGGCTTGATATTTAATGATTTGGATTTTAAAGGTTGACGAAGGCATAAAGTGATTGTCATAATTGACACGGCTGCCGTTTCACAATACTTTTCTCTGAAATGGCAAAAAATCGCGTTTTGTATAGTGATATTAAAAAAAGATAGGAGGTAAAAAGATGGGTAATAGATTAAAGGATAAAGTGGCTATAGTAACCGGGGCCGGCAGGGGCATCGGGCGAGGCGAAGCCCTGGCTCTGGCATCAGAAGGAGCGAAAGTTGTGGTGAATGACCTGGGAGGCGGCCCTGACGGGAGCGGCGCCCAATCTTCACCGGCTGAGGAAGTGGTGGCAGCGATCAAAAAAATGGGAGGCGAAGCCGTAGCCAACTATGACTCGGTGGCCACCTGGGAAGGGGGCGAGAACATAATCAAAAGCGCCGTCGATGCCTTTGGCAAGCTTGATATACTGGTCAATAATGCAGGTATTCTAAGGGACGTGATGGTATTCAATATGACCGATGAGCAATGGGATATCATATTGAAAGTACATCTATATGGTCACTTTTACACCACCAGGCCTGCTTGCGTCTTATTTCGTCAGCAGAGAAGCGGACGTATAATTAATACGTCTTCATCGGCCGGTCTAGGCGGTACTTTTGGTCAGGTAAATTATGGGGCTGCCAAAGAAGGGATTGTCGGATTGACCAGGAAGGTGGCCCAGGATATGGGGAAATACGGGGTGACCTGCAATGCCATCCGACCCAATGCCGGTACCAGACTCACCCTCAGTGATGATATGAGAAGGACGTGGCCAAAGGAAGCGATCGAGGCCCTGGAGACCTTCAATCCGGAGGACATTGCACCTTTAATAGTCTGGCTGGCCTCCGACCAAGCTGCAAACGTTAATGGCCGAACCTTCTTTGTACAGACGGGGAAAATCTCTCTCTATTCAGAACCTGTAGAGGAGAAGTCGATCCTTAAAGTTGGCGGGTGGACAATTGATGAGTTGTTCATAAACATGCCGGCCACACTGGCTGCCGGTCTGGTGAATCCTTTCCCAGTACAGCCATCTAAATAGTAAGAGAGCAGCGAAGCTTCGCCTCCCCGGGCAAACCGACGAGTTGGGAAAAATAACACTTCGTTGTTTGATGCGAAGCGATACTGGATGCTAGTTACTCGATACTAGATAGAGAAAAAAGAAATCCTTATAAAATCCAGCATCCAGAGACCAGCCCTGTTGAATAGGGTTCCCTTCGGGAAATTCAACAGGGCCAGTATCTAGCATCACGGGCTAACTAACTGGGATTATGTATTTTTACAAAAACTTGAAATACATTTTAAAATCATAGCCTATGTAGACGGCTGGAGGCAGGGCGATTCCATTTCATTTTGTCTAGAACTCCTGGTCTGCCAGGCCAAGTGAGAGTCATTGGATTCTGCCTCAAAAAATTTAGAGATTACTGTGAAGAAGTCATGAATCGGGCGTCATGCCGGGTCCCCTGGGATCGGATAGCCCGATTCATGCGATTTCTTTACTACCCTGATTGACCAAAAAAATTCGCTTTAAGGTTGTTTTTTATAAGTTATAACCAATGACGAATAACAGATAACTACCCAATTGAATTTTAAGTCAATTGGGGGACTACCTAAAGATTCCTATTTAATCGAATAGACCATTCCACAAATACACCACTCTCATCTGCACTGAATTTTAGAGGTTTGACCTGGATATCATGAGGGTGATAACATTTGACACGCCATCCTCTTTCCCATAAACTCCTTCCCAAAAATAAGGTTCATTCATTTTTTCATGAACAAAAAGAGTGAGGTGACAGGATGAAAAAATTTTCTCGTTCCCAAGATCTTTTTGAAAGAGTTAATAAAGTGGTTCCCGGTGGTTACCCGGCACATCAAAACCCTCTTCAACTCGTCCATGGTCAAAGCCCGTGTTTTATTGAAAGGGCTAAAGGATGTCGGTTTTGGGATGTGGACGGTAATGAGTATATTGATTACATGTGCGCTTACGGCCCAATGATCCTGGGTTATAGCAACCCGAAGGTGGAGGAGGCTGTGGCCGATCAAAAGAAAAAAGGGGACTGCTTTAATCTCCCTTCCCCCCTATGGGTTGAACTGGCCGAGCGCATGGTGGATCTTATTGCAGCAGCCGATTGGGTTACTTTTGGCAAAAACGGTTCTGATGTATGCAATCACGCCATTCGAGTGGCACGCGCCCATACAGGCAGGAAAAAGATCATCATGGCCCAGGGAAGCTACCATGGCATCGGTCCCTGGTGCACACCCAATCTCACCGGCATCATTGATGAGGACAGAGTCAATGTCCTCACCTTTCCTTACAATGATGTGGAGGCCCTTAAAGAGATTGTCGAAACTAATCAAGACAATGTGGCGGCAATTATCATCACCCCCTTCAAACACGAGTATGCCCACGACCAGGAGATGCCCACCGAGGCCTTTATCAAGGGTCTCAAGAATATCTGCCTGGGGGACGGTCCATTGCTTATCATGGATGATGTCCGGGGAGGATTCAGACTTCATATGGGAGGTTCTGCTGAACTTATCGGCTTGAAACCTCATCTGACCTGTTTCTCCAAGGCTATGGGAAATGGGTATCCCATTTCAGCCTGTGTGGGCTTAAAAGAAATTATGGATACCGCAGCTCAAGTTTTTTTCACCGGCTCTTTTTTCTCTAATGCCGAGCCCATTGCTGCATCCCTGGCCACCATAAATGAGATGGCCCGCACTGAAGCTTTGGATCACATCTTTCGTATGGGGGAAAAATTAAAAAAAGGGATGCTCGATCAAGCCAAGTCACTTGGGCTTGAAATCAGCTATACCGGTCCCGTTACAATGCCCTTCATGATTATTAAAGGGGACAAAGGTTTTGGAAAAAACCGGACCTTCTGCGCCCGTGCTTACCAGGAAGGAGTCTTTTTCCACCCCTACCACAACTGGTTCATTTCAGCAGCCCACAGGGAAGAAGATATTGAAGAGACCTTGGTGGCAACGCAAAAAGCGTTCGAGGCAGTGAAGAAAGAATCTTAGAGCGGTTAGCAAAAAATTTAGGGAGGGAGAGATGGGAGAACAGACATTATCCGATGTGAAGGTACTTGACCTTACCTGGTATATAGCCGGTCCCTACTGCACCAAAATGCTTGCTGACTACGGCGCCGATGTATTGAAGGTGGAAAGACCCCCTGATGGAGACCCGGCAAGAAAGATGGGACCATTCCTGGGAGATGATCCGCATCCGGAAAAGAGTCTCCTCTTTTCCAATCTGAATCTGAATAAGCGAGGAATCACCCTTGATCTGAAGACCCAGGAAGGGAAGGAGATCTTCAAGACATTGGTGAAGGATGTGGATATTGTTGTCGAGAGTTTCAGCCCTGGGGTCATGCATAGATTGGACTTAGATTATCAGGCCCTGAAAGAGATAAACGATAGACTGATCATGACCAGTATTTCAAACTTTGGTCAGAAGGGACCCTACCGAGACTTCAAGGCGTCGGAATTGATACTCAATGGGATCGGAGCGGACATGTACTCCAGTGGCATTCCAGGCAGACATCCCCTAAAGCTTGGTGGGAACTGCCTCCAGTATCAAGTGGGCCATATGGCGGCAGGGGCCACATTGGCTGCCTATTGGCTTTTAAAGACTGGAGGGCCCGGCCAGCACATCGACATCTCGGCCCAGGAGGTTCTGGCAGCAGATACGGATCACAAAACCACCAATCTGTTGGCATGGGCATATTCGGGGATGGCCCTGGCAACGGGTGCCCTCGGGAGAAAGGATCAAAGGGAGACCGCTTCTAACATTCTTCCTATGGGTGTCTTTCCATGTAAAGATGGTTTTGTCCGAGCATCCGGAGACCTTTTTTTATGGGAGCGATTCATCAAGATATTCCCGGAACTGGGTGAACAGTTCTCGTATCCGGATGATGTTTTTGATGTGGAGAATAAACCTTTGGTGGACGTCATATGGTACGAATGGTGTCTGGATCGGACAAAGGAGGAGATCACAGAGGCCTGTCAGGCGGTGAAACACCTCTGTATGGCCATCAATACCCCTAAAGACTGTGTCGAGAGTTCCCAATTCAAAGAGAGGGGATTCTGGGTTGAGGTGGAGCATCCTGTCACCGGAAAACAGATTTACCCAGGTGATCCGTTACATGCCGAACTGAGCCGCTGGCAGGTTAGAATGCCGGCCCCGTTACTCGGTCAGCACAATGAAGAGGTTTTAAATTCCCTTAACAACAGCCCAAAGGCCTCAGAGGTAAGGATTCGTGAGGCTGAAAAGAGTAAAGCCGTATCTGAAGAGAGGAGATTACCCCTTGAGGGCATCAGGGTTGTGGATATGTGTGTTATCTGGGCGGGACCCACGGCAGCCTGGCTATTGGGTACCCTTGGCGCTGAAGTCATTCATGTGGACAATCCCCACCATTCCCCCGACTTTGGTCGGGGCTTCATCATGTGGCCTACAGAAGCCCAGGTCAAAGAACCGGCAGAAAGAGCCAATTATCCGGAGGCAAAAGTGGGACATAGGCCCTGGAACAGAGGAGCTTTCTACAATCGGGCTTTGTGGAACAGGCTTAGTTGCTGCATTGATGTTGACAAGCCCGAGGGGAAGGAAGTTTTCAAGCGTCTCATTAAATCCTGTGATGTATTCATGGAGAACAATAGTGCCACCGCAATGGAACATCTGGAACTGGGCCATGAGGTCCTGATGGAGGCTAATCCACGTCTTATCTGTCTCAATATGCCGGCCTGGGGAAGAAGCGGCCCATACAAAGACTACGTTGGATGGGGTGCCATGCATCAGGCCCTGGGGGGGGAGGAATGGATCAGGGGATATGCCGATGATGAACATCCCTTCCATAATACCTTCCGGTTCCACATGGACTCCTCGGGGTCGGCAATGGCGGTTTATGCCGCGATCCTTGGACTCATTCATCGTGATCGAACCGGAGAGGGGCAGTGGGTAGATTTTGCCCAGATGCAGTCTTGTATTGCCCATTTCGGAGAGATCTTCATGGATGCAGCCTGGAACGATAGGGATCAAAGGACCATTGGGAACAGGCATCCCGATGCTATCCAGGGATGCTATCAATGCCGGGGGCCAGAATCCACACCCGAAACCGCACTCTATGGTGGGGAGAGGTGGATCAACATCACCATCAACAATGATGAGGAATGGCGGAGATTATGCCAGGTCATGGGAGATCCTGAGTGGACAAAGGATGATAAGTTCGCGACCCATGAGAGCCGATATAGACACCACGATGAACTGGATGAACACTTAGAAAAGTGGACCCGAAACAGAGACAACTTCGAACTCTTCTATGTGTTACAGGACCGCGGGATACCTGCGGGTCCCGTGCTTGACCACCGGGATAGCCATATGGATCCACAGCTCAATGCCCGCGGTTTTTTTCAGACGATCTCCGGACCCGATATCGGGACATATCGCTATCCGGGTTTCCCATGGAGATTTTCAGAGACGCCCCTGAGGGTCACACATCCACCTTGTCGGCTAGGGGAAGACAATGATTATGTCTACCGCCAAGTCATCGGGCTATCTGATGATGAGATGGCTGATCTCACAAAAAAGGAGATTATAGGCGATCTTAAATACGATTGGGCCGGCCCCATGCCCGAGCATATCGCTAACGAAGCTTCGCCTTAAACCCTGGCCCAGAACTGGCACGCAAAGACGTGAGTTTAACAGCCAATGCCTCACGAACCTGAAGCATTAATAAGGGACATAATTGCCTCGCGCCTCCCGATCCCGTCCCGGTCTCGGGACGGGGAGGGCAGGCCGACGAGTTGATGAGATAGATACCCTATAGCTTGCCCGTCCCGGACCGGTACGGGCCGGGGAAGCGAAGCGATACTGGATGCTTGATGCTCGATACTGGATATATATAAAATATTCCTTATTGATCCAGCATCCAGAAACCAGCATCTAGCATCTGCTGATTTCTTGCACCTAACTGTGTTAGAAAAACCCTGGCCCAGACCTGGCATCGTACAGATTGAGTATAAAACCACTATTTGGAGACATGACAGTCTTCTTCATTCCATTCCGATACCTCGCGCCAGGGCGGGCTTGAAATAAATTCCTGAACCTGGCCAGGAACAGGTTTTAAGATCTTAGCTTATATAGACGGCTAGAGGATTGTAGTGTAGGTAATTGACTTTGATATTCCACTTATGCTTTACGTAGTGAGTGTTTTTCAAAAATATGTTTTGCAGGAGGAGACAGATGGAGTGGAAAACAAGTGTAACCGAGTTATTGGGTTGTAAATATCCTATCATGCAGGGCGCAATGGCTGGATTTGGCAACTGGAAATTTGCTGCTGCGGTTGCTGAGGCCGGAGGTCACGGCATCATCACGGCATCTGTTTCACGGACCCCGGAAAAGCTGAGAGAGCATATCAGAAAGTGTAGGGACGTCACCGCCCATACTGAAGGGTCGTTCGGGGTGAACCTGAGCATTGGCATCTGCCCTCAAATTGAGGAGATGCTGGAGGTATGCATTGAGGAAGGAGTCCAGGTGGAGACAGCTATTTACAAGCCTGATTTTTTAGCCCCCCGCATTGAAGAGTCCGGGGTGACCTGGATACATAAAACCGCCAGGGTGAAGGACGCTATACACGCGGAGAAACTGGGGACCGACGCTGTCATCGTCGTTGGGCTGGAGGGAGTCGGCTTTAAGAATCCTGAACAGTTGCCCACCATGATAACCACCGTTTGGGCCAAGAGGGAGCTTAAAGTCCCCTTTATTGCTGCCGGGGGGATTGGTGAGGCTCGTGGTTTTTTAGGGGCTCTTGGTATGGGTGCTGATTGTGTCATGATGGGCACGGCTTTCATGGCCACTGAGGAGTGTCCCATGAAGAAATCGGCTAAGGATGCCATGGTAAGGGCCAGGCCGGATGATCCTCAACTTCGCCGCCGGACACTGGTTCCTCCTGACCCGAAGGCCTACCAGGAAGTCATGGATATGCGAGAAAATCTGACCCTGGAGAAGTGGCTGCCCAAGCTGGAACGTGTATACGCCAAGGGTACCAGTCTGTGGGAAGATACCGCTGATAGCGCGGAGCCTTCTCCTTCAGAGCTGAGCAAGGTGGTCTCCCTGGCCGCAGGCTTAATTGACAAGGTGGTCACGGTTAAGGAGTTCATTGATAATATGATCCGTGAGTCTGAAGAGCTTTTAGATAGTTACCCGTTTATTCAGAAGGGGTAACTACCTTTTCCCCGTAATATCTCGGAATTAAAAATGAAATGCCCTAAATGCCTGTTTGAAAACCCGACCGGAATGAATTTTTGTGGTATGTGTGGTAGGCCTATCAATGCACCATGCATTACCTGCCCGAGTTGTGGATTCGAAAATAATCCTCATTCTAAGTTTTGCGGGGAATGCGGGGCACGTTTATCTGAGCACCCCCAATTTTACCAGACTTTACCAAAGGAAAGAGCGGAATTCTCTGAAACCGATACTCTTCAAAGCAGATATGAAGACCATGAACCATCTGCCGAACGACGACAACTGACGGTCATGTTCTGTGACTTGGTAGGTTCCACAGACCTCTCAGGCAAACTTGATCCTGAAGAATTGCGTGAAATTGTGCGAGCTTATCAACAAACGAGCGCCAACGTGATCTCCCGATTTGAAGGACATATTGCTCAATACCTGGGTGACGGCCTATTGGTCTACTTCGGTTATCCATTGGCTCACGAAGACGATGCCCATCGAGGGGTACGTTCAGGGCTTGGAATTATACAAGAGATAGATCGTTTGAATGATCGACTCAAGGATGAAAGGAGTGTTACTTTATCTGTGAGGGTCGGGATCCATACCGGTCTTGTGGTTGTCGGAGAGATGGGCGGGGGTGAGACGCGTGAACGATTAGCGCTGGGTGAAACGCCAAATATTGCTGCACGTCTGCAGGGTCTCTCAGATCCAAATACAGTTTTCATTAGTAGCGCGACACACAGATTGATTGAAGGGTTTTTTCACTGTGAATCGAAAGGCACTCACGCTTTAAAAGGGGTCCTGGAACCGATTGAGGTGTATCAAGTAAGCCAAGAAATTGATGTCTATAGTCGTTTCGAGGTGGCTATCGGTACCGGTCTAACCCCATTGGTAGGGAGGGAAGGTGAAGTCAAGAAGTTAGTCGACTGTTGGGAGAATGTAAAGAATAGCCAGGGACAGGTGTCGCTGATAATAGGCGAGGCTGGCATAGGAAAATCTCGATTATTGCAGGCTTTCAAGGAGCATGTGGAGGCTGAACCGCATACTTGGATGATCTGTCGGGGTTCACCTTATTATCAAAATACCGCCTTTTACCCCGTTATTGATTTGCTTCAAAGACAGTTGGAATTTGAATCCAAAGACTCATCGGACATAAAAATAAACAAAACAGAAAATGCTCTAAGTCAATATGGATTTCCGCTACCAGAGGCCGTGCCTTTTTTAGCCTCTTTGCTGTCAATACCTACGCCTGACCACTATCCCCCCATCAGCATGACTCCCCAAAAACAGAAACAACACATTTTGGAAATTTTGCTGACATGGCTTTTGAGAATTTCAGAACAACAGCCATTGATCTTTGTCATGGAAAACCTTCACTGGGTAGATCCTTCCACACTCGAACATCTAACTCAGCTCATGGACCATGGGTCAAAAGCCCGTATTCTTATAATATTCACCTTTCGTCCTCAGATAAATGTGCCGGAATCCACTCAATCGCAATTAATCGAAATAATGCTCGATCGATTATCCCACAAGCACATTGTGGCCATGGTTAAAGAACTCGCAGGGGGTAAAGATTTTCCTGCTGAGGTACTTCATCAATTAATAAGAATGACGGACGGGGTTCCCTTATTTGTTGAAGAGTTGACCAAAATGGTCCTGGAATCGGGGATTTTGAAAGAGGACAATGGACGTTATAAATTGAACGGAACAATGTCTCATTGGGCTATTCCGGCTACACTCCAGGACTCACTTATGGCCAGGCTTGACCAATTAGGGTCGTACAAGGAAGTGGTACAGCTCGCCGCCACCATTGGACGAGATTTTTCATATGAATTGGTCAAAGAACTATCACCATTGGACCATGAGGTTTTACAAGAAGAATTAACCAAATTAGTTAAAGGGGGCGTGCTCCATCAGGAGGGTGTTCCTCCCAAATCTCAATACAGTTTCCAACAAGCCCTCATACAGGATGCGGCTTATCATTCATTGTTAAAGGGGACACGACAAAAATATCACCAACGAATAGGGAAAGTCTTAGACAAACGCTCAAGTGAAGATAACAGGATACATCCCGAAATTATTGCCCATCACTACACCGAAGGAGGATTGCCGGAAGAAGCCATTTCCTACTGGCTTAAGGCAGGTCAGATTGCCACCCAACGGTCGGCCAATCTTGAGGCTATCAACCATCTGAACAAGGGACTTTCTTTAGTCCATTCTCTTCCTGATTCTATGGAGCGTAATAACAGAGAGCTTACCCTGCAGTTGGTTTTAGGCTTGCCCATGACTGCCACCAAGGGTTTTGCGGCCCAAGAGGTGGAGCATGTCTATGCTCGTGCAAGGGAGTTATGTCAACATCTAGGAGATATGGCCCAGCTTTTTCGAGTGCTTAGGGGGTTATGGTTATTTTACCTGGTAAGAGCCGAATTGAAGACTGCCCATGAGATAGGCATGGAACTTCTGGGATTGGCCGACAAAGCACAAAAATCACTTCTTGTCCTTCAAGCCAATCTGGTATTGGGTTTAACCCTTTTCTACCTCGGGGAATTTGATTTGTCCCAAAAACATCTTGAACAGGGGATTGAGATTTATAACCCCAACGAGCATCAAGAATTAGCATATGTCTACGGAGATGATCCCGGAGTTGTCTGCTTAACATACTCTGCTCTAGTACTCTGGATGCTCGGCTATCCCGATCAAGCCATCAAAAGAGATGAAGAGGCACTAAGCCTGGCTAAGGATATCTCTCACCCTTTTAGTCTCGCAGTATCTTTAAACTTCTCCGCAAGATTGCATCAGTGCTGTCGTGATGGAGACACAACTCTGGAACGAGCTGAAGCCACAACCAGATTATCATCAGAGCAAGGTTTTACACATTGGTTAACAACAGGAAAGATCTTACAGGGATGGGCCATGGCCCAAAAGGGGAAAAAAGGGGAGGCTATTGATATGATGCGAGAAGGACTCTCGGCATGGCAGGCTATGGGTGCCGAGGTCTCCGGTCCCCATTGTATCTCTTTGCTTGCTGAAGTCTATGGGAGAGTAGGCCAACCGGATAAGGGGTTGGATGTGCTCTTACAGGCATTCGAGATGGTGCAAAAGAACGGGGAGCGATTATACGAACCAGAACTGCACCGACTCAAAGGGGAACTCCTTCTCCAAAGTACAGAAGAGAACATTTCAAAAGCTGAGTCCTGTTTTCATCAGGCTATTCACATGGCCTCCCAACAAAGTGCCAAATCACTGGAATTAAGAGCGACTATGAGCTTAAGTCGTTTGTTGATAAAAAAGGGCAGGAAAAGAGAGGCAAAAAAGATCCTAACAGAAATCTACGACTGGTTTACTGAAGGGTTTGAAACAAGAGATTTGAGGGAGGCAAAAGAGCTCTTGGAAGAGCTATCCTGTTTTGAACCATATTAATTTTTTACTGAGAAAAGGAGGTTAATCATGTCTGATGTTTATAAGCGTCTTGCTGAGAGGTTGGACGAGTTGCCGCATGGCTATCCAGCTTCTGACAGTGGGGTTGAGCTTAAAATTTTGCGTAAAATTTACACACCGGAAGATGCCGAGGTGGCCATAAAATTGAAATCCATCCCTGAGACCGCGGCAACCATTGCGGAACGTTTCGGGAAATCGGAAGAAGAGATGCAGGCCGTCCTCGATAATATGGCTAAAAAGGGTCAAATCGGGGTATAGAGTTAAAACTGTAAAACCCTAATCGAGTTAACCCTGACGATGCATAAAATCGATTAAACTGCCATTGCAAATATGCTTGAGATAGTTGACTTTAATGGGCCGATGCTGGATGCTCGATGCTTGATAAACTGCACGCCATCAGGAGTGGAATCCATAAATATCCAGTATCCAGAAACCAGTATCAAGGATCAGCCAATGACCGCAAGATATTTCGTCGAGACAGCGTCGATTTAGTGTCATATCTAATGCAACTATAGGGTTAAAAATTCATTAGGAAGCTGTCAGCGATCAGCGTTCAGCCTTCAGCCTTCAGTTTTCAACCTAAACACCTGAGTAATTACGATGTAGACATAAAACGAAAGAAAGGAAAGACAGATGCAGTATAGGAATTTCGGCAAATTGGATTGGAAAGGATCGGCTTTGGGCTTTGGAGCCATGAGGCTGCCGCAGTTGGACAGGAACCCTGAGAGCGTTGACGAACCAGAGACTATTCGGATGATCCGATATGCCATCGACCATGGGGTGAACTACGTGGATACGGCATACCCCTACCACGGAGGACGAAGCGAAGTCGCCGTGGGAAAGGCGCTCCAGGACGGTTATCGTGAGAAGGTGAAATTGGCCACCAAACTCCCCGTGTGGTTCACCACATCCTTTGACGACTGTGACCGATATCTCAATGAACAGCTTGAGCGCCTTCAAACAGATAAAATCGATTTCTATCTGCTTCATGGCATGAATAAGGAACAATGGCCCAAAATGAAGGATCTGGATGTGTTTCGATGGGCCGAGAGTGCCATGAAGGATGGTCGCATCGAATACCTGGGGTTTTCATTCCACGATAATTTCGAGCTTTTCAAGGAGATCGTAGACGCTTATGACAATTGGACCCTTGCCCAGATTCAGTACAACTACATGGATACAGAGTACCAGGCCGGCACTAAGGGACTTAAATACGCCGCGGAAAAAGGACTGGCAGTGGTTATCATGGAGCCACTGCGAGGAGGACGGCTCAGTAAAGAGCCCCCCAAACAGGTGGTAAAGTTATGGGAGACCGCCCCCAAAGAGCGCTCTCCGGCGGATTGGGCGCTTCAGTGGGTCTGGAACCAGCCGGAGGTCTCGGTTGTCCTCAGCGGTATGAGCACGATGCAGCACGTAGTAGAGAATGTGGAAAGCGCAGAACAATCCGGGGTGGGAATTCTTACGGATGAGGATCTGGCATTCATAGACAAGGTGCGTGAAGCATATCGAGGACTGAGCCCCATTCCATGCACCAGTTGCGGTTACTGTATGCCGTGCCCAAACGGTGTGGAGATCCCACGGATCTTTGAGCTTTACAACGATGCCATCATGTACGAGGAGCCACGGACCCCCCGATACTTATATCGAGGTCCCACCGGGCTGAAGGAAGAGCAGCAAGCAGACCAGTGTGCCGAATGCGGCGAATGCGAAGAGGCCTGCCCCCAGGACGTCCCCGTTGCCGAGTGGCTCAAGAAAGTACATGAAATGCTGGGCCCGAGAAATTAATTAATCCCAGTAAACCACGGTCTATGGCCGTGAGACTTGAAAAGGCTTTGCCGTTTCGGGCAGTTTTCGAAACGAATAAATCCGAAATCCGAATATCGAAATTCGAAACAAATACAAAATACGAATTTTAAAATGTTCAAAACAAAATTAATAATAGAAGACCATAAGGAAACGACAACTTGTTTTGGTCATTTAGATTTTGATCATTGGGTATTGTTTCGAATTTCGTGTTTCGATATTCGAATTTTAGGTTCAAAGTGATCAATTTTTCGTCCCCTTTAAGGGGCTTCCGCATGCCCCGTTCTTCGGGCGTGGTCACTGATTAGAATAGTAAACCGTATGTAAGGAGGAAGAAGCGATGACGGAAATGGAACTTTACCAACAGCTTGCAGAGAAGATCGATCTTGCCAGTTCGGAGAGGATCCCGAACCTCTTCCGGATGGCAGCAGACGAAGATGAAGCCCGGTTGATGCTAGCTATGCCTGGAACTGTGGAAAGCTTGGCTGAAAAGCTGGAGATGGCTCCTGAAAGGGTGAAGGAGATGATTGATTTTCTTTTTCAGAAAGGGCTTGTTTTTGAGTCCGTGAAGCCTGAAGGCATTATCTACCGGATGTCCCGCAACCTGACTCAATTTCACGATGCCACAGTCCTGTATAAAAATGTCAGAAAAGAATATTTAGATCTCTGGCGGGAGTTCAGGGAGGAAGAATGGCCTGACATTGCAAGTGCCATAGTCGAGATGATGCCCCGAGCCGTGCTGAGGGTAATTCCCATCGATACGACTATCCAGACAGGAAGTCGGATCCTCGACTTTGAGGGGGCCCGTAAGATAATAGAGGTTGCCAGAAATCTGGCCGTGACGGGCTGTCCCTGCCGGCTTGCAGCCCGTAAATGCGATGCTCCCGTAGAGGTCTGCATACAGATAGACAGGGGCGCTGACTATGCCATTAAGCGGGGAACGGGTCGTGCTCTTACAAAAGAACAAGCAGTTGAGATTCTGGAGATGTCAGAAAAAGAAGGGCTTGTTCACTGTATGGAGAATAGGAGCGGTCTGGGAAACATTATTTGCAATTGTTGCGAGTGCTGCTGTCAGTTCACCAACATAGTCATCAAGCACGGAAAGATGATCTGCGATCCCAGCCGCTATCAAGCCGAAATAGATCAGGAGGCCTGTACAGGATGCGAGACCTGCTTTGATCGATGTATGTTCGAGGCGATAGAGATGGTGGAGGTTAATGGTGGAGAACACCCTGTTTCTTCTGTGATCGCAGAAAAATGCATGGGTTGTGGCGTCTGTGCTACGAGCTGTCCGGAAGAGGCCATCACTCTTGCGGAGATCCGGCCGGTGGAATTCATTCCCGAGAATCCCATGAAAGCCTGAGAGGGGTCAGCGCTTAATATGGCTTTTTTCTAATTCCGTTATTTGAGGAATTAACCGCCTGATATTGGAGGGAGTAATGTCCAAGAACATTCTTGATTTGATGGCGTTTGAATTAATGGATCTATATCGTAAAGGTGAGTTATCGCCAGTTGAAGTCCTTGACGCCGTCCTGGATCGTGTTGATACGCTCGAGCCTAGGTTGAATGCCTTTCAACTGATCGATGAAAAAACCGCTAAGGAGACTGCAAAAGCCTCTGAAGCACGATGGCATAAAGGCTCTCCGATGGGGGCTTTGGATGGCGTCCCGATTAGTATCAAAGACATTATTTTGACCAAAGGTTGGCCTACCTTAAAAGGGTCACGCACTATCGACCCCGACCAAAACTGGGATGAGGATTCGCCATCTGTGGCAAGATTAAGGAAGGCAGGGGCCGTCTTGTTTGGTAAGACCACAACGCCGGAATTCGGGTGGAAAGGCATGACCGACAGCCCTCTATCCGGCATCACCCGGAATCCGTGGGACCTGGAGCGCACGCCGGGAGGATCATCAGGAGGCTCTGCCGCAGCCGTTGCCGCCGGGATCGGTCCGCTTGCTTACGGAAACGACGGAGGCGGTTCTATTCGGATCCCATCGAGTTATTGTGGTCTGTATGGTATTAAGCCAACATTCGGCCGTGTGCCACAATATCCTCAAGAGGGACCTTTTTGCACCCTGGTTTCGGGAGGCCCGATTGCTCGTTCTATGATGGATGCTGCCCTGATGTTGAATGAGATTGCCAAGCCTGACCCACGAGACTGGTATGCACTGCCTTATGACGGGCGTGATTACCTGGAGGTACTGGAGAACGGTGTCGATGGACTAAAAATTGCCTACAGTCCCAATCTGGGCAATGCGGTTGTGGAAAAGGAGATTTTAGAGATTGTTAGTGCTGCCGTACATCGATTCAGCAATCTCGGGGCCATCGTAGAAGAAGTCGGGTCCATCTTCAGTCCCTTGCGTCCTGACTTCGAGGAATACTGGCTTGCCGGTTTTGCCTGTATCATGTCCGGCATTGAACCTGAAAAACGCGATCTGATGGAGACGCGGTTCCGCGAACTTGCGGAGCGCGGGATGGAAGTGGGAATGGAGTCATACTGTGCGGCAGTAACCTGTCGGGCATCTCTGGGCGCTAAGATGGCTCAATTTCATCGAGAATATGATCTTCTTTTGACACCGACGATGCCAACACCTCCCCCTTCTGTGGACACACAATATCATTCTGAGGAATTTGACCGCTGGGATCATGGTGTGCCGTTTACCGTGCCGTTTAACCTGACCGGTCAACCAGCCGCCTCAGTGCCTTGCGGTTTAACAAAGACTGGATTGCCTGTGGGATTGCAGATTGTCGGCGCGAAATACCAAGATGATCTGGTACTTAGAGCAGCAAGGGCATTCGAAAAAGTTTCGCCCGTCCCGTGGCCGAACCCCTTTATGGCCGATCGGCTTGCAGAGATGGGGGTTTCGTAGTTTGTGAACCGTCTCTGGAACTTTAAGTATCACCGCCCGTCCCCCCGCGGGACTGGAGCCACAGTCTTCGACCCTGAGGAACTTAGGCCCGAGACTTGTCGGCGAGCTCAGGTCGTGCCGCTCAGGTCGAGGGCTCAGACCCGAAGGGAGTTCGCAAAGGGATTATTTCTTAAATCAAAAAGAGACATCTATCTCTGCGATCTTGGCGTCTTTGCGGTGAAACATAAGTTAGGAAGTTAGGGTTTGTAAATTTGATGTAATAGGGAGGCAGAAATGGTGGATGAAAAATACGCAAAAGGTGCCGCCTATGTCTATGGTGAGTATGCTCCTTTCCAGGAGGCCAAATTACCCATCTGGGATATGGGTTTTTTGCACGCAGACGTCTGTTATGATGTGACCAGTACCTGGAAGGGTAACTTTTTCCGTCTTGACGATCACCTTCGGCGTTTCCGGGAAACAATGAAAGGATTTCATATGAGCCTTGATCTCGATGATGCAGGGATGACCGACATCATGATGGTGTGTGTGAGGCTCACCGGTCTTCGTGACACCTATGTGTACTTTGGTGCTACACGGGGTATTCCATCCTCCGGCACCTACTCCCGAGATCCTAGAAAATATACACAACAGTTTATCGTTTTTGTTACACCATACGTATTTATCATACCAAAAGAAGTAATAGACGGACGGGGAGCCCACCTGTGGATCTCTAAAAAGACGAGGCGTACTCCGCCCGAATCTATCAATCCGGTCTTTAAAAACCATGCATGGCCTGATCTGACAAACGGATTGATAGAGGCATTAGAAGCGGGGGCGGATCAGGGTGCCTTGTTGGATTATGATGGCAATCTCACGGAAGGGGCCGGTTTCAATATATTTGTTGTAAAAGATGGGAAGGTTGCTACTCCGGACTGTGGTGTGCTTGGGGGCATAACCCGAATGACTGTCCTGGAATTATGTGATGAGACGGGGATTCCGGTCGAGGTGCGGCCGATTAAAGGGGAAGAGCTGTATGAGGCGGATGAGATGTTTCTCTCGAGTACCGCAGGAGGTATTATGCCAGTGTCTCGTATAGACGATCACATCATGTCAGGGGATAAGCCTGGATCTGTCTCTATTCGATTGAAAGATCGTTATTGGGAAAAACGTGAAGAGGGTTGGTATGCGACTCCCGTCGTATATGATTAACGAATGGATTTAATTGATACTACCGCAGCTCCGCCTCCACGGCCCGTATCCCGCAAAGCGGGAGACGGGCAAACCGACGATTTAGGAAAAATAACACTTTTCTTGTCTGGCGATTAAAACTTGAAACTCGAAACTTGAAACTTGAAGACACATAGACATTTCTTGGAATTATCGAGTTTCCAGTTTCAAATTTCCAGTTTCTGCCTGCAAAAACTTGACATTAATACACCACAGGCGGATAAATTTTAAGATCTTTGCTTATATAGACAGCTAAATAAGGAGATTGTGCGATGTCGTCTGAAGAGTTAAAATCTAAACAGTATGAGGTCAGTGATACGGTAGAAGCCATAGAGTTTTACTATACCAAAGGGTGGACAGACGGGCTGCCCGTCATACCGCCAACAGAAGGGAGCATTCAAGCGATGCTTGACGCCGCCGCACTCGAACCCGGTGATGAGATCACCTTTATCGAGCATCGTCAGGTTTCAGTGACAGCGGAAAAGGCAGCCATTAATGCGGTGATGGCTGGGTGCAAACCGGAGTATATGCCGGTGATTGTTGCCGCCCTTGAGGGCATTGGTGATCCCCGCTATAGCTACCATGGCCCTTCCACGAGCACGGGTGGATCAGCTGTATTTATGCTGGTCAATGGCCCCATCGCACGGGAGTTGGAGATCAACTATGGTGACAACCTTTTCGGTCCCGGATGGCGAGCCAATGCCACAATCGGGCGTGCGGTGCGTCTTGTGATGCGAAACGTCATTGGAACCATGCCGGGACAGCTTGACCGCAGCACTCTCGGTCATGGGGGAAAGTACACCTTCTGTATTGCCGAGAATGAAGAGGAGAGCTCCTGGCCTCCGGTCCACGTGGAAGGCGGGTTTAAGCCCGAACAGAGTGCCGTGACCGTACTGGCTGCTTTGGCGCCTCATCAGTTTTACAACCAGCTCAGTAATACCGCCGAAGGGATTCTAACCACAGTCTGTGCTCATATGCGTATCTCGGCCGGTGTTGGAATGCAGCCTCAGTATGTTATCGTTATTTCCGGTGAACACATGAAGGTAATGGCCAAAGAGGGATGGTCCAAGGATGACATAAAGCGTTTCTGTTTCGAAAACACGCAGACCTCCGTCGCAGAATTGAAGCGCATCAACCTCCGGCCGGAAGAGATCAGTCCGGAAGATGAAACCACAATGTTTACATTGGTTGCCTCTCCGGAAGATTTCATCGTTGTGGCTGCCGGCAGTGAGGCGGGAGCTTTTTCAGCTTTCATCCCGGGCTGGGGGGGAAAGGTCGCAACGGAGAGCGTCACAAAAGAGATTCGCAGACCATAAATGGTAGAATAAACTCTATAGTTGCATTAGATATAATACTAAATCGATGTTGTCTCGACGAAAAACCTTTCTGTCATTGGCTGATCCTTGATACTGGCCCTGTTGAATTTCCCGGAGGGAACCCTATTCAACTGGGCTGGTTTCTGGATACTGGATGTTTATGGATTCCACTCTCGATTGCATGCAGGTTATCAAGCATCGAGCATCCAGCAGCCAGCATCGGCCCAGTAAAGGCAACTGTCTCAAGCATATCTACAATAATAGTTTAATCGATTTTATGCATCGTTAGGGTAAATAGGAGGAAAGGTATATGGAAAAGTTAAAGATCTTTGATCCTACGACCCCGGCTAAGGTAGAGAAAATTGATTTTGTGCCAAGGCCAGAGTCGCTAAACAATCTTCGTATTGGTCTGGTGGATAATGCGAAGTTCAACTCGGATAAGTTATTGATAAAAATTGCCATCATCCTTGAGAATGATTATGGCGCCAAAAGCCATATCATTCGGAGAAAGCACCATGCCGGTGTCCCGGCTCATGATGAGATCATCAACGAATTGACCTCTAAATGCGATGTGGTTATTTCCGGAATCGGAGACTGAGGCTCGTGCAGTTCGGGCAGTGTGCTCGACGGGATCCTTTTTGAAAAAAAGGGCGTACCGGCAGCTTCAATCGTGACCGACGAATTTATAGAGACGGGTCGCGCCATGGCCAAGACATGGGGGCTACCCGACTATAAATTTCTCAGCATGCCTCACCCTACTGCAAATCTCACTGAGGAGGAACTTGATCAACGTGCGCAGGAGATCGCGCCGATTGTTGCACAGCTCCTGGAAGGCAAGAAATAGATACTGTGGCCACTCGACAAAGCCAATATCATTGGAAATGTATCTTCCAATCCTAATGCTTTATCTAAGTTATAATCGGTTATTTCCAGTTAGGATTGTTAAAAATAATATGCTAATGTATCGATTAGATGATGTTTGAAACATGAGAAAGGGGTTGAACATGGCTCAGAACAAGCAGTTGATCAAGATCTTTGAGTATGCACTCACTCAGGAAAAGAACGGCTTGAATTTTTTCCAAAACGCTCTTAAACAATTGGAGATCAGCGCAACAAAAAACGCATTTAAACGTTTAATCGAAGAAGAAGAGAGACATGTAGAGTATATCGAGCGTATCCTGAAAGGACTCAAGGAAGGGCCTACCCTGGAAACATCTGATTTCAAAGTTAAATCTCTGAAAAAGACACAGTTCTTTGATAAAAAAACAAGAAATGAATTTAACAAACAATTCAAAAAGGGTTCTCAGCTTCCGGATGTGGCTATTTTTAATACAGCCTGGCTCATAGAGAAAGATATCAGTGAGTTTTATGCGCAAATGGCGAGCCAGACAGAGGGCGAAGCCAAAAAGGCATTGGATATGTTAGCACGATGGGAAAGAGGCCACGAAGAGTTTTTTAAGGAATACCGGGATAAACTTCTCAAAGTCTATTCTGATATCTTCAAGGAAAGATGATGTACCTTTTGAAAATTTCCTCATATATGATATGGGAAAAGATATGAGTTTTTAATTGAATGAAATCATCCATAAAGAAAAAAACAGAAGGAGTTTACAAAATGGAAGAGAAAGAAGTCTATCAAGCCCTGACAGAAAGACTGGGTAACCCTGAATCGAGATTGCTTCCCAGGATATGGAAGATGCTGGTTACGCCGGAGGAGGGCAGGATGCTTTTAGAATTACCCGCCTTTGCCGAGGAGCTCGCACAAAAGTTCTCTATACCCGTAGAAGAGATGAAAAAGAAGATTGAGGATTGGATAATCAAGGGGGTTGTTATCCCGTTTGGTAAAGAAGGCAGGGAGAAGTATGGGCTTTGCCGCAATGCCGTGAACTTTTTTGAGAGTGCCAGCCATGTGGCCTACGAGATTGTGGGGGACGATCTTCTGGACCTCTGGGCCGAATGGCTTGAGACTGAATGGCTTGATGAGTGCAAGAAGATCGAGCAACCGGTGGCTCGCACGTTCCCCTTTAGAGATGCCCTTAAAGACGATTCAGGTGTGCTCCCAGCGGAGGATATTTGGCTGAGGATCGACATGGCAGAAAAAATAGCAGCGGTGGAATGCCCCTGTCGCCTTACTCTAAAACGGTGCGACCATACCGTGGAGTGCTGCCTTCTTTTCGACAGAGGGGCAGAACTGGCGCTTAGGAGAGGATCAGGTAAGGAACTCAGTAAAGAGCAGACGTACGAACTCGTCCGGAGTTGTGTCAAAGAGGGGTTAATCCCTTCGGGGGGAAACCGCACCAAGCTCACCAACTTGTGCCTTTGCTGTACCGACTGCTGTCTCGTACACTATCCTCAGTTAAAGCTCGGTTATCAGTTGACCATACCCAGTAGATACCTCTCTGTGGCGGACTTAGATCTGTGTGACGGCTGCCAGACCTGCGTGGAGGTATGTCCGTTCGAAGCCGTGGAGATGGCGAAGGTGGAAGGTTCTAAGAAATTGAAATCTAAAATCGACCCTGACAAATGTTATGGCTGTGGCGTCTGCGTACCCAATTGCTCCGAAGAGGCGCTGGAGCTGAAGCTTGTTAGACCTCCGGAGCATCTGCCACAGGCATGACATGTCAGTAAACAGTAAACAGTAAGCAGTAGGCAGTAGGCAATAGGCAGTAGGCAGTAGGCAGTAGACAGGGGGCAGCACGCAGAATAAAGGCACAAGGCTTAAGGCGCGAGGCCAAAGGTAAAGCATTTCTTCCTTGCGCCATGTGCCTTACGCCATATGCCTGTTTTTATTATCCCCGAGCCCCGTTGAAACAAAAACGTTTTCAAAGCACAGGACTGTTATAAAATGTCAAATAGGCGAGTTACCAGAACCATCTGTTTTGAATGTCATTCCAGATGTGGTGTTTTAATTGAAGTGGGGCAAGGTCGAATCGTTGGCATAAGAGGTGATAAAGATCATCCCATAAGCCGGGGGTTTATTTGCCCTAAGGCCAGGGCTGTGGAAGAGATTGTTTATCACCCCGAAAGAATCACCAAACCCCTTAAAAGGAAGGGAGAGAAAGGAAAAGGTCAGTGGGTTGAGATCAGTTGGGACGAGGCCCTCAGGGAAATTGGTTCCAGGTTATTGAGATATAAAGCTGATAACGGAGCGGAATCCGTAGTCTTGGGGCAGGGGACAACCCGCGGAATACCCATGTATATTAACAGGTTTCTATCGTTGTTTGGTTCCCCGAATTTTATGGGCACGCAGAATCTTAGCGGTTTCCCCATCATTGCCGGAAGTGTGAACACCTGCGGTTTTTCGTTCATGGGTAATGCCGATTATAAGAATACGTCCTGCATGCTGTTATGGGCTCAAAACCCTCACGGGGCGTTTCCGGGTCTTCTTCTATCCGATATCAATACGGGTTTAAAGAGAGGAGCAAAACTTATTGTTATAGACCCGAGGGAGATTGAGATTGCACGGAAAGCGGATATCTGGTTACAGGTTAGACCCGGAACCGACGACGCCTTAGCCTTGGGCATGATAAATATTATCATCGAAAATGAACTTTATGATAAGGATTTTGTGTCTTCCTGGACCGTTGGTTTTGAAAAACTCAGGGATCACGTGAAAAGCTTTACTCCTGATAAAACCGGAGAGATCACCTGGTTGGAGCCTCAAAAAATAGAGGAAGCGGCGGCTATGTTCGCCACGTCAAAACCCGCCTGCACGTCTCCAGGCATGGCCGGCGTTTGTCAAAACGCCAACTCTTTTCAATTAAACCGGGCCATCTGTATACTCAGTGCCATTACCGGAAACCTGGAAATCAAAGGCGGCAATCTTTATTATTCTTCGCCGTTGAAACATCGCGCCTGTTATGGAGGGGAATTTGACGCATGTACCAATCTTCCTCCAGAACAGAGGGAGAAAAGACTGGGTATCAAAGAGTATCCTGGAATAAACTACACCCTATCGCCGGCGGAAGCCGTATGGAAGGCAATCCTGGAAGAAAAGCCCTATCCCATCAAGGCCCTCTTATTATTTGCAAACAACAGCATGGTCTCTTTTGCCGATTCCAGACTGGTGGAACAGGCTTTGAAGAAGATAGATTTCTTGGCGTGTGTCGATTATTTCAAGACACCCACCACGGAGATGGCGGATATTATCCTGCCGCCGGCCCATTGGACAGAGCGTGACGATATTGAAGACTTACTCATGCGGAACCACGTCTTCTGTCAACCCAAGGCCATTGAACCCGTTGGAGAGTGTTGGGACGAGAAAAAGATATTCATCGAGCTGGCCAAAGAGATGAAACTGGAAGGGTACTGGTCATCCGTGGAAGATTCGCTGGATTATCGTTTGGAGCCTGCCGGGGTCACCTTTAAGGAATTGACCGAGATGGGTAAGCTTTCCATTCCAGTTGACTATAAGCGATATGAAAAATACGGGAAATTTCGGACGCCCTCGGGCAAAGTGGAGCTGTACTCGGAAACACTTGAAAAGCTGGGCATTTTACCTCTGCCTGACTATGTGGAGCCCCCGGAAAGTCCCATCAGCACGCCGGAATTAACAAAAGAATATCCCTTGGTTTTGACGACTGGCGGCAGAACCGTCTATTATTATCATTCTGCCCTTCGAAATATCCCATCCCTCAGAAAAAGATTCCCTGATCCGCGAGTCGAGATTCATCCTCAAACCATGGAGGAATTGAACATTCAAGAGGATGAGTGGGTGTGGATTATTACCCGGCGAGGGAAAATCAAGTCCAGGGTGAAGAAATTTACAGGGATTCATCCCAAGGCTGTCCATGTCTATCATGGATTTTGGTACGGCTATGATGACGGGTGGAAAACGGTCAATGTGAATATCCTTACCGATCATGAACCACATGATTCGGCTGTGGGCTCCCCTCAATTGAGAGGACTCTTGTGTCGAATTGAAAAGATTACAGTAACTGCCTGAACACCTGAGTAATTACAAGTTACGTAATAGTTCATCGGGGGAGAATATTTGACAGGATAACAGGATAGACATGATTTAAATCCAGTTAATCAAAAACGATTATCATAACCTGAAGGAGGTTTTTGGGATTTGGTTTTCTCGAGAGTGTGTATGAAGAATGTTTACTTATAGAACTACGCAAAGCAGGTTTGGATACGGAATCACAAGGGCCTATTACAGTTTACTATGACGGTGAGATCGTAGGAGAATTTGTTGCTGATATAATAGTAAATGATACAATTATTTTAGAACTGAAATCAGTAGGATCAGAAAAATCATGTAAATCCTGTTAATCCTGTCGAGTATGGCTGAACTATTACCAAGTTACTTTATGATGGAGAATAGAAAAATGGATGAGACAAGAATTGAAAGGGCATTTTGTGCTCGCATGGATCACGGGGGTTGCGGGGTCCTCGTGGAGATAGAGCAGGGACGAATCAAAAATATTAAGGGCGATCCCGACTGCCCTACCAACAAAGGAAGGTTATGTCCCAAGGGTAAGGCAGCCATAGAGAGAATCTATCACCCCGATAGATTGACTTCCCCCATCAAAAGGTCAGGTGCTCGCGGTGGTGGGGAATGGAGCCCCATTACCTGGGATGAAGCCCTTGATACAATTGCGGAGAGGATAAAAAGATATAAAAACGAATTCGGGGCTCAATCGATTCTGTTGGCTGAGGGATCTCCCAGGGGTCTTGAGTATCTATTTACCTATCGATTTGCAGGTGCTCTGGGTACACCCAATGTGGTGACAACAGGAGCGGTCTGTTTTGCTCCAAGATGGGGAGCTTCCATATTGACCTGTGGGTTTTATCCCAAACCGGACGTTGAAAATTCCCGGTGCATCATGGCCTGGGGAAATAATGCATTGGCTACCAGTGCGGACTCCATAATGGGGTTCCAGGTAAGGAGGGCCATAGAAAAAGGAACAGATACCATTGTCATTGATCCCAAAAAGACGAATCTCGCAGATAAAGCGGATCTTTGGCTTCGTATCAAGCCGGGGGCTGATGGTGCCTTAGCCCTTGGCATGATGAACATCATCGTCAACGAAGAGCTTTATGACGAGTCTTTTGTCAGCAGATGGGTTAAGGGATTCGATGAGTTAAAAAGCCACCTGGAGGAATATACCCCGGAAAAAGTTTCCGAAATAACATGGCTTCCGGCTGATCAAATCAAAAAAGCCGCCCACCTTTATGCTACGACAAAACCTGCCGCTATCTTATGGGGCAACGGCGTGGAACATAATATCAATAGTTTCCAGATCAATCGGGCGTTGGTGACACTCATGGCCATAACAGGTAACCTGGATCTTCCCGGGGGTAATATCGATTTCTCAGCTTCCACAGTGAGAAACCCCAGGGAGTTTATATTGGCTGATAAGCAAAAGCAGATCAGGGGTAATATGATAGGAAACCAATACCCCATGGCCAAAATGCTCGGTTTTGTGCCGAGTTCTGCGGCAATACGGGCCATGTTGGAAGATGATCCTTACCCGGTAAAGATGATGCTGCTCCATACCAGTAATCCCATGGTCAGTTACGCTAACTCCAAAAAGGTTTACAATGCCCTCAATAGATTGGATTTTCTGGTTGTCAGCGATCTCTTCTTGACCCCTACGGCAGCTCTGGCTGACATCGTCTTGCCCGCGGCCACCAATTATGAATTTAACGATTTGGGTCATTATGGTGTTCCCTGGGGAGGTGTCCATGCCCGACCAAAACTCATCGACCCTGTGGGTCAATGCTGGTCGGATATGAAGATCTTAAATGAACTGGCAAAACGTGTGGGTTTGGGAGAATATTTTTGGGAAGATATCGATGAAACCCTTGATTATATTTTAGAGCCTGCAGGATTTGATTTCCCCTCATTTAAAGATGTGATGGTCTTAGATTCCCCCCGAGACCGTGAAAAAAGTGAAAGGGATGGATTTCATACACGGTCCGGGAAGATCGAGGTCTATTCTGATTTAATGGAAAAATGGGGGGTGTCTCCTTTGCCGGAATTTAAAGAGCCCGTTGTAGAGGACAGCCATTATCCCTATATACTCACTTCAGTTAAAGATGCTGCGTTCTTTCATACCTCCTTGAGAAATATTCCCAGTCTAAGAAAGTTGACCCCCGAGCCCCCTACTGAGGTCCATCCCGATCTGGCCCTTTCTCTCGATCTCAGGGAGGGAGATGAGGTCATCGTTGAGACCAAGATGGGGAGTATAAAGCAGTATGTCAAGTTCAATGAATCCATCGATCCAAGAGTCGTTTACTGCGATTATGGGTGGTGGTTTGCCGAGAAGGGCAGTCAAGATCAATATGGATGGCAGGAATCGAATATCAACATCCTGACGGATGATGATATGTTTGTTGAACCGCTCATTGGAACGACGACCCAGCGGGGTATGTTTTGTAATATTAAGAAAGTGTAACAGCTCAGGTATTTAGGCTGAAGACTGAAGGCTGAAGGTTGAAGATTAAGCCAGCTCAAATACCCTAAAAGCCTTCCACCTTCAGTCTATCCACCTCATTAGTGATAGGAAGGCTTAATAAAACCCGTATTCCATCAGAGCTTCCTTGACAGCCTCAAGATTTTCTGACGGCGCCAAGGGAGGCCATTCACAAGCAGGCATCAGGATAAACCCGCCAGAACGCCCCTTGGCCTGGTTGAGACATCTCTTAACCTCCTCTTTTACATCTTTTTTTGTTCCCGTTTGAATGGTTGTGGTTGATATATTCCCTGCCAGGATGTATTTTTTGCCCAGAAAGTCGCCCGTCTCTTTTAGATCCATATCGTCCCCTATGGTAAAGATTGTCCTGTCCGGGAATGGAACTTCCTTCCAATGCACGAGATTACTCTTATGATCTCCGCAGAGATGGACAACGGTGGCCCTCACACCACTTTCAACGTAGAGACCCTGTAATTTGACAATATAAGGGAGACAAAATTCTTGAAACGCCCCGGGAGAGAGAAGGCTATTGGATTCCAAAGGGACCTGTGTCGTCACGCCACACTTTCTGGCCCCATATCGTTCGATGATTATTCCAGCCAGTTTCATATTAAAGCGAACTACCTTGTCAGCCAGACGATGGACAGCATCAGGGAATTTAATGATCCATTTCATGAGGTTGGTACTCCCCAGAATAGAGCCCAATGGAGACATAATACTGACTGAGGGAAGTTGTGCCGAGAATCCGTTTTGGATACAGATCTCATTAAAGGAAGTGAGAAGTCGAAACCAATCGGTTTTTGATGGATCGGGTTCCGGAAGTTCATTGACTTCTTCGGGTTTAGAGATAAGGGGTTCGGGCGTGAAAGGTGTCATTCTATCATAACTTGTTGGCCATTCGATCTTTCCGCCGAATTCCCAGGCCCCATGATCAGCCCAGTCATAAGCCGGCCTTATACTGGCCCAGGGGTATCTCTTCATGGTTTCTAATCCTGCCTTAAATGCCAGATCAGGTTTGGTGAAAAAATCGTAGAGGCTAATCCCATTGATCATGGCAAAATAGCCAAGAAAGAAGGGTATGAATGGGACCCTGTCAATGGGCTCATTTAACATCAGGGATTTAATCCTTTCCTTATTTGACATCCTGTCAACGTTTTTCTCTTTTTCCATCTCTTCCCCTCACGCTGCCTTATCTCCTCGTTCCACAGAAATTTGGCCTAAACATTATTCTACGTCAAGTTATCAGGAAAACTCAATATTTAGTGTTAACGCTATTTTTCTATCTCTATAGTTTAACTTGAGAGTCGTAAGTTCTTTCTAACCACATGAATTTTAAAGAAATATCCCATTAGCCGCACCGTCATTCCCGCGAAGGCGGGAATCCAGAAAAATCAATGACTTATGGATTCCTGCTTTCGCAGGAATGACAGAACTTTAGACTGTGCAGAGTTTAATATTATTAATCGTTAAAGGGTTCAGGGTTCATAGTTTAACGAAAATCTAACCCGTCCTAAGAACAAGGTTAATGAAAGAAAGGTAGCCCTGAACGGCGAACTATAAACATGTGAACGTTTACAGTTAATTAATCTCTTAAATCACCAGTTTGACTGGTGGTCCCAGCTTTGCTATGCGGGCAAGTGAATACATGTTTTTCACCGCCCGTCCCGCTGGAAGCGGGACTAGAGCCACAGAGTTCGCAGAGGAAAAATATGTTTTCTTTTCTGCTGACCCCGGAGGAATAGGCTCCGCATTCCACAGGGCGGAGGAGGGCAGAAAAGAAAAAATGATCTACGTTCTGGTGATACTCAAAAACCATAGCATGACAATTAAAAGCATATATTCGAATAAAATTGTGATGTTGTCTTAAGGTTGTGGTTTTTGTTTTCCTTCCTCTCAAAGGAAAACAAAAAAAGTAAACTCTGCGTTCTTCGCGTCTCAGCGGTGAAAGATAGATAATTAAAGACCCTTTTAGGGTCACCATTCAAGCCATCCCTTTTAGGGGTGGTGGTTGACTTATGCAAAAATAGTTGACAAATATATTTATATATGCATAATTATATATAATTTATCATAAATATATGTGATAAAAAACGAGGAGTCAGGAAGGTAACACTCACGTAAAAGAGATCAGGCAGAGACTTCTCATGAGAAGAGCGGAACTTGCCAAGAGAGGAGGAGTTTCTGCCTTGACCGTTGATAGATTTGATAAGGTCAAGAGGTGTAAGGATGAGACAATTCAGTTTACATATTTTATTAAAACCAATTCTTGCCGTTTTTCTGCTTTCCGGTTGGACTTATATAAGTTTGATTCTCTTAGATGTCAGAACAATAAAAACCAAGATGCTGGTGCATACTCAGCTCCAAAAAGAGAATAATATTCCAAAAAGACAGTTTCTATACCTGGCCGGAAGGATTGAAGAGATGAAACAAAAGATCATGGGTCTTGAGGAAGCCGATCGCGAAATAGAGAAGATGGTAAATCTTGGAAACAGTAATGGTCCCAAACATTTGATGGGGGTTGGGGGTTCAGACCCTGGCCTCTTGCAACCAGATTATTCTGAGTTTAATACCCACCAAGAACCGGTCCAATTCATACCCCATTTCTTGGATGATATTAATCATAAAATCAATGTAAAAGACGTTATGGGAACTGAAGATGAACCATCTCTTCCCAAAGAGAAATGTCAGGATAAAGAAGAATCTGTTTACTCAAAAGGTAGTTTAAATAATGGAGACAGGGTAAAGATACAAAAACATCTCAAGGCGATAGCAAACGAGTTAGGAATTGACCCACGTCTTGCACTCAGCATGGCAAAAGTAGAATCAGGGTATAATCCCAGTTTAGTTTCTCCCAGGGGAGCCGTTGGGGTTCTTCAGGTGATCCCGCAATTTGTCAGGCCTGATTATGGAATCACCAGGGAGATGCTTTTTGATCCCCAAATAAATATTCGAGTAGGACTTTCACGGATGAAATCTTTGTTAAATCGATTCGATTATGACCTGGATCTTTCCCTGGCAGCCTACAACGCCGGCGCTAGTCGAGTCGTGAAAGCGGGTTACAGGATTCCATCTATCGAGGAGACGGAAGCTTATGTAAGAAAGGTTAAAGAGATCATGGAGAATGAGGTTTAATAGCCTGAATCAAACAGGCTTTTTAAATAAAACATAGGGGTCAAGATCCCTATATTTCCTCTTGCCCCTAAAATCATCCAGTTCTGGCTGTTCGCTCAAATGACTTGTTGGGTGTTTTTCTCTATATTTTCATGCAGTTAAAGAGACATTACTTTTTTGGTCAAGAAAACTATTGCAACTATGATTACCGCTCCTAATATTTTTTCCATTACTTTTGGCGAGAATTTAAACGACCCCATAAATGAACCTAATGTGCCTCCAGCTAAAACCGCGACTATTAGTGGGATATAATTTGTTAAATCAATAGAGTTGTACTGAAGGCGGGATAGTAGTCCCGAAAAAGAATTGAGCCAGATAAAAATAGCACCACAAGTAGCAGCTTCTTTTTCAGTGCCTAACCCTAGAATTATTATCAAAGGGACAAGGTAGATGCCACCACCAATTCCAACTATGCCGGCAACTAAACCAAGTACCGAACCAGAAAGTAGTGAGATAATTATTTTTCCTTTTTGGCCAATATTCAGTTTGATGGTTGTATTTTGCCAAAAATATATGCGTACAGCTACAAATACTAATGACATTAACAGTACCCAATAAAATATTTCTTTTGGTAGTTTAAGGGAACCTCCTAAATATGCCATGGGCATTGAAGATATTAAAAACGGAACGATAAGTTTTATATTGCCATGTTTATTTCTAATAAAATTATAGCTCCCTATTGACGTGACAAATAGATTAAGAGACAAGGAAATTATAGGTATTGCTAATGTATTAATGCCGAATATTGCCATCAATGCTGTGTATGATGACCCTCCCCCGAGACCCACAGAAGAATATGTAAATGCAACTATAAAAAAAAGAACCGCCAAAATGTATGGCGATGGAATTATCATGTCCATTGTAATTATAGTATCCTTTGTCTGTTTTATAACCACCCAACGTAGGCATAATCTGCTGGGATTGAGCGTAGTGAAATTCCAGTCAGCGTTCATGCCAAGGTTATCATTTTTAAGTAATAGTTCAGCCATACTCGACAGGATTAACAGGATTAACATGATTTTTCTGATCCTGTTGATCTCTTAGTTTAGATCCTTTACCTTGCGCTTAATCTCAACTTTTCTTTCTCCAAAGTTAA